>Ga0209491_10000086_pt1 | contig 155879 bp, 154 predicted proteins | sample BON02_FD_187213 | JGI IMG/M metagenome (GOLD analysis project Ga0209491, IMG submission 187213) | Freshwater microbial communities from Lake Bonney liftoff mats and glacier meltwater in Antarctica - BON-02 (SPAdes) (version 2) | ecosystem: Environmental > Aquatic > Freshwater > Ice > Glacier... | reverse complement strand
TGCCTGAATCTTTGTCTGAATGAATAAAAGAAAAAGCAAAAACGGGGCAGCGCCGATCCGCTGCAGATAGGAAAAAGTTACAGCTTAAAAAACAATGGCTTTTGTCTTGACGACAGGGTCCACTTCAAATAAAGAGATTTTTATGCGCAAATTCATAAGTTACACCTTGAGAGTTATTTTTAATGTTTTAAATTTGGCAATTAGCTTAGTAACCCCAGTGTACGCCTTAAAGGATCCTCTGTGTATCGGGAAAGCAAGCCAGCTAGGGCTGGTGCTTGAACAGTTGCAATCTGGGGGCATGTTACTTGTCAGACTTTTTCTGGATCGCCTCGCCGGCCTTTTCCATGTCCTGACCGAAACCTCGCATGGTATTGCAGCCGGCCAGAGCGGCAATCAACAGCGCGAGCACCAAAACAACGAGTCGCTTCATAGCAACCTCCATCCGTTAAAGTTGCGAAAATTCACAAAATATCCCGCGATTGCAGCTGCTGCAGCCATCATCCTAGGGATATAGAGGTGTATATTCTTGATAGGTAAAAGCCTTTCTGTTGTGTACTGGTAACTATAAAGATAAATTCATGCTCAATAAGATATGGTTTGTTTCTATCATCACCATTCTTGTTGCAGGCTTCGCTCTTAAGAAAACTATTTAGGTTGATGAAAAGTGCATTGGTGAATCGGCACAAAATGTCTTCTTCTACGAAGAAGTTGTAGGTGGACAGGAACATACTATCAGAACAGCGTAAAAATTTACACCTAACGAAATCAAGCTTGCAGTAACAAAGGGAATTAATTATTTTATTCATCAATACATAAAACTGGGTGTATTTGTTGGCGGTGCAGATCTTGAATTTGTTGATGAAAGTACTGGGAAAGAGGCTATCAAAAAACCGGACCTCTGAACCCAGACCATTCCTAAGCCTAGCAAAGTAATCGATAATTAAACACTTTTTTGTACTAGACACAGCACAGGTAAATATCGTGACGCCCGAAATTCAGATGGATAATGCAGACACCGTTCGAGAAATCTTCTCGGCCAGAGAGTCGCCTGACACACCTCAGTCCTTAAGTGACTCCTATCGCCTTGCCTTTGCTGATCCGGATTTTTTAGAGCGCTCCGAGGTCAGAGGTATTCGCTTTCAGCTCGAACTCATGAAAGCAGACCTGGTCCTTCGCGAAAATAAAATTGATCATACGATTGTTGTATTTGGTTCGGCGCGATTTGTCAGTCAAGATGACGCACAAAAACTGGTCGCACAGGCGGACAGCGAAGAAGCACAACTTAAAGCAAATCGTGCAGTGACAAACAGCACATATTATGAGTCGGCTAGAGCATTTGGATTGTTAGTTGCCAGACATAATTTGATGCAATCAGATCTTAAAAAAAGGCTGTACATTTGCACTGGAGGTGGCCCTGGTGTCATGGAGGGCGCCAATCGTGGCGCCTTTGAAGCTGGAGACCTGTCTATCGGACTCAACATCAGCCTGCCGCATGAGCAAACACCCAACGCCTACATCACGCCTGCTCTGTGTTTTCGTTTTCATTATTTTGCACTGCGTAAGATGCACTTTTTACTCAGAGCGCGCGCCATTGTTGTGTATCCGGGTGGGTTTGGTTCATTTGATGAGGCGTTCGAGACCCTCACCCTGATTCAAACTAAAAAAATTAAACCTATGCCGATTATTCTAGTTGGGAGTTCACACTGGCAAACAGTCGTACGCTTTGATTTACTCGTGGAGCATGGCCTGATCAACGCACAAGACTTGAAAATCATCAGTTTTGTCGATGATGCCGACCAAGCATGGAATGTCATCAAGCACTGGTATGAACTGAATTAAAAACCAACAGGGCCAAGAATGGTGCGCGCACTCACATGGACAATGAATCCCTCGCTTGAGATCTCGACTGCTGTCCAAGAGGTGGTGGCCACTGACAAACTCAGGTGTGAACCTGAGCGATCAAACCCAGGCGGCGGCGGCATTAATGTTGCCCGCGTTCTTCATAATTTAGGTGGCAACAGTATTGCTGCGTTTCCTTTTGGTGGTTTTACTGGGCGGCGCCTGTGCATGCTGCTTGAACAAGAAGGTGTCACCATCTACGGCATCGAAGTCAAGAGCGAAACACGACAATGTTTTTCTGTACATGAGACCTCAACCGGAGATGATTTCCGCTTTGTTCTACCTGGTCACCGTCTCCCGGTAGAGGTCATACAACTATGCATGGATAAAATCCGAAAGCTCAAGCCTGCTCCTCACTATATTATTGCCAGCGGTAGTCTACCTCCTGGCATTCCGATTGATTTTTATGCCACCCTGGGCAAGCTCGCAGCCGAGCTCGGCAGTTTGTATGTACTGGATACCTCTGGTGCACCCCTAGCGCAAGCCCTTGCCGTTGGCGGCATCTATCTCATCAAACCTAGCCTAAATGAACTTGAAGAACTCACTGGACAGACACTCAATACAGAATCCTCCAGGCTTCAGGCCACACAAAAAATTATCCAATCAGGTCAAGCAAAAATAGTCGCCTTGTCACTAGCTGAACAAGGCGCGCTGCTGGTCTGTGCTCACGGTGCTTGGCGCGCAGAAAGCTTGCCCGTGCAGCCTGTCAGTACGGTGGGGGCTGGTGACAGTTTTGTTGGAGGGATGATCTGGGCGTTGAGCAATTTCATGGCGCTTGAACTCGCTTTTTGCTATGCGATCGCCTGCGCCACAGCGACGATCCAGAATACACACGGTCAAATGTGCCAACGAAATGAAGTGCTGGCCCTGCTTGAACGCGTCAAAATCACTCAACTAAAAATTTAAAAAAATATTCCTGAGGTATCACAAAGCGGTCTAATACTTCCCGATAAGTAGGGTGGGTATGCAATGCATTGGATTTCATGATGTCTGGCGCTCTTGGCTTGCTGGGACAGGCTCATGCCGCCGAACAGCGCGCCCAAGAGTTCGATGGTGTTCATTGGGGGCGCTTTCTAGGCTGAGCCAAGGGGTCAGGCACCCGCTGTAGTTCGAAGTTTCGGACGCTCATGGCGCGGCCTTTGCTTCAATGACCGAGGCTTGCGCCCGCCGAGCGAAGCTGCGACGTCCAATCCATTCGGCCGCGCCCCAGCACAACAGCACCGCAGCAGTGATCGCGAACCAAGCTGGCGCATCGATCATCTCCAGCCCGAGCAATGCACGCAGGCCGGGAACGAACACAGTGGCGATCTGCAGGCCCCCACCGACCACTACGGCGGCGTGCAATGCCATGTTGGGAAGTGGCACCACGCTGACCCGCCGCGCCGGGTAGACGAAGGCGAGCTGGGCCAAGGCTTCGAAAACAAAGACCGCGGTGCGGGTCTGGTCCAGACTGTAGCCGAACTGGGGCATCGCCACCAACAAGGCCACGCCAGCCAAAGCCTTGATGACGCCGGTCGTGACAATGAAGCGCAATGAGGCTGAGTCCAGCAAGGGTGAGTTCGACGGTCGTGGTCGGTGCTGCATGACGCCGGGGTTGCGGTCCAGCGCCAGCGCCAAGGCGGGCGGTCCGTCTGCGAGAACGTTGATCCACAGCAGTTGTACCGCCGTTAACGGTAGAAATATGCCGCCAGCAACTTCCTGGTAACCCAGGAGATAGGACACGCCCAAACCCATGAGGACCAGCAACACCAGTGCAAAGTTGGTTGAAAACAGGAAGCGTATGAACTTCTGAATATTCTCGTAGATGCCGCGCCCTTCCTCCACAGCCGTCACGATGGAGGCAAAGTTATCGTCTAGGAGCACCAGGTCGGCCACCTCGCGGGTCACGTCGCTGCCGCGCTGACCCATCGCCACGCCGACGTCACTGCGCTTGAGCGCTGGGGCATCGTTGACGCCGTCACCCGTCATGGCCACGACCTGGCCATCGGCCTTCAACGTTTCTACCAGACGCAGCTTGTGCTCTGGTGCCACGCGGGCGAAGACATTCACTTTGCGCACCGCATCTGCCAGCTCGGCAGCTGGCAGCGTGTCGAGTTCGGCGCCGGTCAGCACGCGTTCGCCCTGAATGCCGATGGCCCGTGCCACCGCGCCCGCCGTAGCCGGGTGGTCGCCGGTGATCATCAGCACGCGAATGCCTGCTGCCTGGGCCCGGGCAATGGCGTCGGGCACTTCAGCGCGCGGCGGGTCCCATAACAACAACAAGCCGAGGAAGTCGAGTTCCTGATCGAGCTCGCTGTCACTGGCCGCCACCGCCAGTACGCGGTAACCCTCGGTGGCGCGCGCCAGCGCCTTGGCTTCCCAGGTGCGGCGCTCGTCGTCGCCAAAGCGGCTGCGCGCAAGCAACACCTCGGGCGCACCCTTCAGGTAGCTCACGCGCTGGTCTTGCTCGACCACTGTCACGCGCATGAACTTGATGTCGCTGTCAAAAGGCATTACGGCGACGCGTGGGTGTTGCTCGCGCAACGCGGCAGCGTCTACGCCTTGTATCTGGGCGTGTGCAAGCAGTGCCACTTCCAGCGGATCGCCTGCACCGGTGCCGATCTCGGCATCGTTAGCCAGCACCATGGCACGCAACGCGCGCGCCTCGTCTGGGCTGTCAATGCCTTTGACATGCATGTAGTTTTCAGACAAGGTGCCGGTCTTGTCGGTGGCGATCACCGTGACCGAACCCAGCGACTCAACGGCGCTCAATCGCCGCACCACCGCCTTCGCCTTGGCCATGCGTTCGACGCCGAGTGCCAACGCCAGCGTCAGCACCGCAGGCAATCCCTCTGGAATCGCCGCCACCGCCAGCGCCACCGAAAACAGGAAAATGTGACCCAACCGGTCCACCCCATCAATGGCGAGCCCACCCACCATGAGCAACACTGTCAACGCCAGCACGCCTTTGGCAATCTGCGTGCCAAATACATGCAGGCGGCGCTCCAGCGGGGTTTTTTCCGCCTTGATGCCACCGATCATCGTGGCGAGCTTGCCCATCGCGCTGGATGAGCCAGTACGAGAAATTTCGGCATAGCCCTTGCCGCGCACCATCAAGGTCCCGCTGAACGTCTCGTCGCCAATGTCCTTGTCTACTGGCATGGATTCGCCCGTGAGAATAGACTCGTCAACCATCATCCCCTGGGCTTCAATCAGCGCACCATCGGCCGGAATACGGTCGCCCGCCTCGACGCGAACCACGTCACCCGGCACGAGTTCTATGCCAGCCAGGTGCTGCAGATAGCCATCGCGCATGACCCACACCAGCGAGGTCGCCAGCTTCTTCAGTCGCGTCAGTGCAGCCTCTGCCTTGCTCTCCTGATAAACACCCAGGCCGGCGTTGATTGCCAGAATCAGTGCGATGGCCAGCGACTCAACCGGGATGCCCAATGTGCCTTGAGCGATCCAAATGCCCAAGTCTACCAACAGCGCGAGTAACAAGATATAGATCAGCGGGCTGCGAAACTGTTGCATAAGACGCTGCAACACAGTCACCGGCTTGGCCTCTGGCAGGGCGTTTGCGCCATGCTCAAATAAAGCTTGCGCTGCCTGCGTCGAGGTTAGACCTTGCGGGCGAACGGTCGAGGATTGATTCATTGGGTTTCCATTTAAGGCTAGCCACCGTAGCGAAACAACAAGTAGGCGTTGAGCACATAAATACCACCGAGCACCACGCTGGCCCAGCTGGCCAAGAACATGACTCGGCCGGACGGTTTTGTCAGCAGCGCAATGATCACCACACCGCTCATCAAAATTGCCGACATCACGGACACGGCATGCATTGGCGAGACGGCATCTAGGATCGGGCCATCCGCGTAGAAAACGTCGTCAATCGCCAGAATCAGGATGTTGAACAGGTTGCTGCCGAGCAGGTTGGCTATGGCCATGTCAACGGCACCTAGTCGCAGGGCCGAGAGTGTCACGACCAACTCTGGCAGCGAAGTCACCATGGCTACCAGCAGCGTGCCGACGAAGCTCTGCGTCCACTTCATGGCCCGCGCCAGATCGATAGCGATAAAGGGCAACCAGATGCCGGCCGCAACCACGACGCTTGCGGCGAGGCCGAAGCGCCAAGCTGCTTGACGCAATGACATATCCGGGTGGCGGCTGACGGTTTTCTCGACACCTTGGCCGACCTGAGAGCGCTCGTAGCGAAAGGTGATTCTGACCGCTAGCAGATAAAGAATCAGCAACGCCGGTGCATACAGCCCGATGTGGCCGATGGATTGTGTGACTGGAAAATATGAAAGTGCCAGCCCGAAGCCAACTAGGGCCAGCATGATGGCGCCAAAGACTGCAAGGCCGATGTGACCCAGGCCAGCCTTTTGGAACAAAGGCTCGTCGCGCTTGAGCATATCGAGCACCGCCACGCACGACAGGTTGAGGACGCAAGCCCCAAGCACGTTACCCACGGCCAAATCTGGTGCATCGGCCAGGGTCACCGAGCTGACGCCGGTAGCCAGCTCGGGCAGCGATGTCACTGAGGCTAGCAAAATCAGCCCGACCCACGCACCCGACCAGCCGGTCTTGTCGGCGATCACGTCGGCATAGCGCGACAGCAGCGTGCCAGCGAGGACGATGAGCCCACCGCACAGAGTAAGTTTGGCCCAAATTGGCCAAAGCTCGCTCATCTTGCCCGTCTGGGAAATGCCTGCGCTGTAGGGTCACTCCACATCGCAGTCATTTAACCAAGGTCACTGGCAGAGGTGAAAGGTGCACGACCCTGTTGGAAACAGGCCCCATGACCATCCCCTCTAAGGTGCCCGCGCCCGATGCCCCCATCACGATGGTGCTTGCAGCTAAACTATGCTGCGCAGGTAACGATCTCATGCGTGGGGTCGCCCACTCACGCATGCGCGGTGGTGCGCACGCCGGCAGCATTGACCGTGCTCAGAGTCTTGGCTAGTCGCTGTTGACATCCATATCCCGTTGTGTTTTATCCCGCGGGTACCTAAGTGCACGCAATGCGCTTTTTGATCCATCAATAGGAATCAAAAGATTTTTTCATATGAATTCCTTTCAGTCGTTTAAAAGGTAAGCGTCCGTCCAGTGCCGTCTAGTCATTTCCTAGCATTCTAACCAAAATAGGTGTCAACAGTGGTTAACTTTGATTGGCTACGCAACGTTCGCCGCACCGGGACAAGATCTAGGTAAACCGGTGATATCCAGTGCCAGCGTATGACGTGGAATGCGCTCAGGATGTCAGGTGTGGATCCAGTTTTACCGGGCTATGGATCACTGCTGCGCCAAAAACAAGTGCAACACCCCGAATCGGGGTGCTAAACGGGCTGAAATTCCCAAAAATTGATCGAAATTCGAGAAAAACGTAAATATTTCTTAACCAAAGAATTTTGAAGCAGTCAAACTACGTTTCAAACTGAGTAATTCAGACCATCCCTAGTGCATACCTGCCTACCCAGCACGCGAAGACCAAGGACCGAGCGTACGGACATCTACACAGGTTAAGAAATTGTGTCATCACGGCCACAAAACCAGTATAGTTATCGATATCTTGGCCTGTTGGCGCTGATCCAAAATTGACAGGACGAATTCGATGATTTGTGCTTGTGAGAGGCGAAACCGTAGCTATGCGGCACTCTGAACATGAAATATGCTTCGGTAGATGCCGCGCAAGGAGAACTACCATGACTTTATGCCCGATCGCACTAGCAGTTGGTTCCAGCAAATGCCTCGCCTTCACGATATGTCCGCTCAAGGGTGTCGCCGGCGACTTTAAGCCGGAGGCCGCCGCGCAGGCGGATAAGCCAGCCGACAAAAAGAGCTTAGGGTAGGTGCAAAAAGTGGATGCGAAAGACCTCGCCACAACTACCAGTGTCACGATCGAACACTACAATCAGCGAGCTGAAGATTTCCGCGAAGGCACGCGCAATCACGACGTCAGTCAGAACATTGCATCGCTATTAAAATATATCGAGAGCGAGTCACCTTTTGCCTTACTCGATTTTGGCTGCGGACCAGGCCGCGATCTCAAGACGCTGTCCGAGCTCGGGCATGTCGTGATAGGTCTAGAAGGCGCGGTGCAACTCGCGGTCATGGCACGGGCTGACACTGGTTGCGAGGTCTGGCAGCAGAATTTCCTCAAACTCGATCTACCTGACCAACGCTTTGACGGCGTTTATGCCAATGCTTCGCTATTTCACGTTCCCGCTCAGGAACTGCCACGCGTACTGCGGGAAATCAATGCGACGTTGCTACCGCGCGGAGTATTGTTCACGTCGAATCCGTGCGGTAGCAACGAAGAAGGTTGGAACAGCGGACGCTATGGCGCCTATTACGACCTTGAGACCTGGCGTGGCTACGTCACGGCTGCGGGCTTTCTAGAACTGACCCACTACTACCGTCCCGCCGGTCGGCCGCGCGAGCAGCAGCCGTGGCTCGCCAGTGTCTGGCGCAAAGGTTGAAGGGGATTTTGACTCTGGAGTCTTCGCTGAAAACCATCAGGCCTGATCTCGCAGTTTACTTTTTAAGTTTGAGGCTACTCTGTCAGAATTTTCGCCTGCACCTCGGTGATAAGGGGTAAGTCCCCTCCAACATCAGGTCAGCTAGAGTCTGCACCGGCCAGTCATAGGGCATTGCGCTGGGTCGAACTTAGTTCGATCCAGTTACCGGGTGCTAAGTCACCCAACTGTAGCGTGCCCATACTCACACGCATGAGTCTGAGTGTTGGGTGTCCAACGGCTGCCGTCATCTTGCGAACCTGACGATTTTTACCCTCAATGAGTTCCAATCCTATCCAGCAATCCGGAATCCTCAATCGAATGCGGATCGGCGGCTCACGCGCAGCGACGTTAGGCTGTGGGTCAAGCATCCAGGCGCGCGCAGGCATCGTCGTGTAGTCTTTGATAAAGACGCCGCTGGATAAGTGCTCGAGAGCCTCCGGAGTTGGGATACTCTCTACTTGCGCCCAATAACAGCGTATATGGGCATGTTTAGGATCCAGCAGCCGCGTATTAAGCCCCGGCTCATCGCTTAGCAACAACATGCCCTCCGAGTCGGCATCCAGACGCCCAATCGGATAGACCCCGGAAGAAAACCCAAACTCTGAAAGTGTCCGGTTCGCAGACCCATCCGCAGTAAACTGGGATAACACCCCATAGGGCTTGTTAAAAACAATAATCATTGATACAACGAATCCTTACAACTTTACAAATTCTGTATGACATGTCGATTATTCGGTAAGCACCCCCTCAACCACGCCCCTTTTGCATGAACGTAACTTTGGCGACTGGCGTGTATTTGCAGCCAATAAGATTCATGCCGATGACACCCCCATCAAAGCCGCCACGCTTTACAGCATATTGGGCACAGCTAAATAAACGGCATCAACCCGAGGCGTACCTCACGCACATGCTCACAGTAATTGCTGATCACAAAGTCAACAAGATCAGTGAATTGCTGCCTTGGAATGTGAAGTTAGAGACGGTTTAAAGTACGCCATACAACGCGTTTTGAAGACGCTTGGAACATTTCGTGCTGAATCCTGAATCCTAATCTTTCTCTGAAAATAAGGCCTGTGAAAGTACAAAAAGTACTGATGCACTCCATCCAAAAGCAAAAAAACCACTGACAGCCATCGTCACAGGCATTAATTGCCAACCCGTAGGCAAGGAATCGCCGGTAAACCCCACAGTTGTATATGAACTTCCTGCAAAAACCATCGCTTCATGTAAATTGTGGATAATTCCAGAAATGTTGAGAGACAATCCCCATGCGTAAATTTGTACAAGATGTGAGCCAAGCAAAAATATCGCACATATTACAAATGTCAAATGCGCCATTAATGCCGCTTTATTTTTAACGTAAATTGCAATTCTCTTTTTTAAAAGAGTGGTCACGATATAAATAAAAATAGCTTGAATAACAAGGCAAATGACCAACATTAAACCGCCAAGCAGAATAGACTCGAGGTTAAAAACATAAGAAGATGCAGTAAATCCCACGATCTATTGCTTGTAAGCGGCCCAAGCATCCATATCAAAACCAGTAGATGCCTGCCACTTCAAAAGTGATTTAGAATTTAGAGGAAACACTAAGGGAGCAGCCAAGTCTGCGCGACGCCCACTCAATAGTTTAGTTTGATTCATCCAAAATGAATTACCCAGTGTGGTGAAGCTAAGTGAAACCACTTCTGCATTATCAATTGACCCAATTTCAGGGATTTCCAAAGAATCAATTGGGTTGATGGTAAATATTCCACTAGAACCTAACATCCCATTTCCAATGCTGTTAGCCACTACTGTATATGCTTGACTTGTTTTTGCAGCCGCATACCAGAAAATCATTGTATTGCTGGCGCATGGGTGGTCGAAAAGACCTTCGGCATCGTGCAGGCGCGCACCATATTGACCGGACCAAGCAACTGGTGCTGCAATAATATCTGCGCGACGTAAACCGAGCACCGAAGAAGCCTCTGGATAGCAGAAATCTTCATTAAGCAATAAACCAATTTTACCAATTTCAGTTTCAAAAACAGACAAATCATTGCCCGCAGATAAAACACCATCCATCGGAGCATCAATATGGGTTTGACGATAACGACCAACAACCTTTCCGTCTGGACCCACTAAAACGCTGGAATGGTAATAGCAGGTATTGTCTTTCTCAACATAACTCGCAACCAAATACGACTTCAGTCGCACAGCGAAGTCACTCGCTGCTTGTACCGACTTACCCAAACTATTCTCGGCAATCGCATCTCGGTTTTCTGCAGTCACTAAACCACAAAATGAAAATGCGGGTAAAACAACTAGATCAAAAGAATTGGGTGATTTTTGTGCTGCTTGAACCATTTCATTACAGCGACCCAGGTTACTAATAAAATCTTTCTCATCAATCTGATACTGGAAAGCGGCTGCACGGAGTTTTTTAGGGGTCGCATTTGCAGCCACATCAGTTGGTACGCGGTAAAAAGCAACGTCACGATATAGCTCTGGCCTGCGTCTTAGCAGCCTTGCTTTTTGTTTGTTTTCAAAAAGTGAAGGATCAATCATTCCATAAAGTATGGAGGACTTGTTCGCCATAGTGACCGCATAATTGGTAGATGAAGCATGAGCCACTCTCTCACCATCACCTTGCCAGATAGAAGCTGAACCACCGTACGTAACCGTGACCCCTGTCGTGGGATTTGTTTCCGCATTGTTACGATCTGCAGCGACCATAGCCAATCCATTCCAAGCTGTTTGATGTTGTACGGCAGCAATAGTGGAATGTTTACTTGCTGCCTGCGCTCCTAGCTCAGGCAGCAATCTATCTGAGGAGCAAATATAAGCAATGATGTCGCACCCTTTAACAGCTGCAACTCGAGCGGGCTCCCAATAGGTGTCGTCATAACAAATAATCATGGTTATTCGACCAAGCTCTGTTTCAAATACTGGGTAACCAGTATTACCCGCTACAAACCACAAAACATCAGAAGGATTCAGTCCGTTTTTCCGATATTTGCCTATGTAGCCAGTCGGCCCAACCAAGGCGCCAGTGTTGTAAGTTAAGCCAGTGTCGCGATCAATTTCAGCAATACCAATGGCGATATAGCAATTATATTTTTTAGCTACTTCAATCAGCGCATCAGTAGTTTTGCCGGGCACACTGTCCATATAAGGTAAAAACTGATCCAAATTTTTATAGATATATCCAGAAACAGCCGCCTCAGGAAGCACAATTAATCGAGCGCCGTTCTTGGCTGCATCTTCAGCAATGGCTGCAGCAGCAAGAATGTTTTTCTCAAACTCCATAAACTCGGGATTAAATTCAATCGCAGCGACCTTAAATGGCTCTCTATTTTTCATCATTCTTACTCAATTAAGCTGACATATCAGAGTTTTCGTTTGGCCATTTTGGAGATGGCCAATTGCGAACAACACTTGTGACATATAAAGTTGCTGTTGTAATAACGGAAACCACAGTAGAAATATAAAAATTTGTAGTTATAGTTATTAACCCGTAGAAAACTAAACTACCGATAATTAAGGCTGTCGCAAACCAATGTGCTTGACTAAAAACAGCAGAACGATGTCGCGTCAACACATCGACCGCCATTCCACCAACTGTTGCAGTTAATACGCCGCAGAGAATGACTGAAAAAAAAGGTACTTGATGTATCAATGCTTTTTGACAACCAATTGGAATTAATAAACCAATTGCAATACCTTTAAAAATTAAATACGGTAATTTCATTGAAATAAATCGATAGAAAAGAAATGCACCAAATATTGTTGCAACCAAAATCCAAGGAAAATAGTATGGTCCGGATATCGCAGAAGGCTCTAGCCCCAGCAAAACATCTCGAGCCATGCCACCCGCTGCACCCGTCAAGATTCCGGCGAACAATGTGCCGACAATAGGAACATTCCTATTTCTAGCCGTCGCAGCACCATAAATGGCTGTCGTTGACATTGCGGCTACATCGATCCACAGAGGCAATACTGGCATAATCTCAGACATACCCTTACTCTTTCATATGATTCTTTACAGCCGATTCTAGCACTCTTGCTGAAATTAGCCCCCATTTTTCCGCCACCAATATTCTGGACTTGACGGTGAAGGGATTTCTGCATACAGACCTAAAAAAAGATCCGATGCATGGATCATAGTGTTAAACAGCGTGCAATACTTTCGAGAAGCGTACCTGAGCACGGTTTATGTCATGAGGTTTTGAGCAGAAAGGGGTTTGAGCACGGTTTTGAGGCGATTTTGCATTTGCTCAGATCGTGAGCTAAAAGCAAGAACCCCGCGTGGTGCGGGGCTCAGGGCATGCTCAAATAGGTGCGAGCAAGTTAGTACTAACAATAATGGCGGGCAGAGGGGGATTCGAACCCCCGATACGCTATCAACGTATACACGCTTTCCAGGCGTGCGCCTTCAACCGCTCGGCCACCTGCCCTACTTTGTATTGAGTACTCGTCAAGTAGAGTGTGAGTTTAACAGAGGGAAGGCTTGTGGGCTTCAAGGCTAGGCTTTCCTCAGCATGACCGGCTTCAAGTACCAAAGCTGCCCCGCACCTCTCTCGATACATGGTGACTCTGCTTCCACAAAAGCCTTTTATTGCCGTAAAGTAACGTCATGACAGACTTATCAACCCTAACAGCCACTGACCGACCCCATCGACGCGAAAATACGCGTCTGGTGACAGGCCAAGGGCGTTATGTACACAACCTGCAACTCGCAGGTATGCAAAATGCTGTGTTTGTTAGAAGCGATTACGCCTTTGCCAAACTATTAAGCGTTGATGTGTCGTCTGCTCAATCTGCCCCCGGCGTGTTGGCGGTGTTAACCGCCCAAGATCTAGGTCACCCTAACCTACCCGATATTAACCCTCTATTACCGCAACAAAACAAAGCCTCATTCGCCGTATTGGCAACTGACCAAGTGCACTATGTCGGCCAACCCATTGTGTTGGTGGTAGCACAAACACTACGCCAAGCCCAAGATGCTGCAGCATTGGTTTTAGTTGACTATGAAGCCTTGGCTGATCAAGTTGCCGAGCCTACGTTTTATTCAAATTACACAACAGGCAGTGATAGTCGTTTGGTTTCAGCAACTACAAAAACCGACATCACAGTAACCCTCAACATCACCTGCCCGCGCGTTTCAGCCATGACGATGGAACCTCGTGCCTGTGTGGCCCGTTGGCAAGACTCAACACTGACCTGCTGGTTAGGCACACAAACGCCTTCACGATCGCAAGCGAATTTGGCGCAAGCCTTAAATATTGACGCAACACACGTACACGTCATCACGCCCGACGTGGGGGGAGCGTTTGGGGCTAAGTCGTCTATTTACCCCGAAGAAATTGCCGTGGCTTTAGCCGCCCGTAAACTTCAAAGCACCCTTCGTTGGGCGGCTTCGCGGTCTGAAGAGTTTTTGTCGGCCTACCAAGGGCGCGGTGCCCGCTTACAAGGCCAACTGGGCGTGACCGATACCGGTCAGCTCACGCAATTATCGGCTCAAATTAATACTGAGTTGGGCGCTTGGTTACCCTACTCGGCCGCTGTCCCGCTACGCAATAGCACCCGCATTTTGCCGGGCCCTTACCGCGTTGAGCACCTAAACATTCAAGGTCAAGCGCACGCTTCGCATACTGCGCCGGTCAATATTTTTAGAGGTGCAGGCCGCCCTGAAGCCACTCTACTAATAGAAACCCTCCTTGAAACAGCCGCCCGCGCTATCGGTGCTGACCCGGTTGAATTGCGACGCCTCAATTTAATTGCTGCGCAAGACATGCCCTACCTCACCCCAACAGGTGAAACCTTTGACAGTGGTGACTTTGCGGCCACACTCTCGCTAGCCAGTGAAAAGTTTGACTACTTTGCGCAACGCACTGAACAACAACGCCGGCAACAACACGGCGAAGTTGTCGGCATCGGTGTGGCGTTATACGTTGAACCCTGCGGCCAAGGGTGGGAGTCAGCCAGCGTCACGCTACACGACTCGCAGCGCGCCACCATTGCGAGCGGCAGCCCGGCGCAAGGCCAAGGCCATGCCACCACTTTTATCGATTTAGCCGCCCACGCTTTAAGCTACGACCGTCAACACATCGACATCAACATGGGTGACACCGAAACCTGCCCTTCTGGGGTCGGCACCTTAGCCAGTCGCAGCATGGCCATTGGTGGCAGCTCACTCTTTAATGCCTGCAAAGAAGCATTGGCCAAACGCGACCAAGGTGACCCCTTCCCCATAAAAGTCAGTACGCGTTTTGAATCAAAAGAAACCTGGAGCAACGGCTGCGTGATGGTGCGCATCAAAATTGATGCCGACACCGGCCAGTTAACGATTGAGCAAATGGTTTGGGCTGACGATGCCGGCAACATACTCAACCCCACCTTGGCCTACGATCAGTTAATCGGCGGCGCCGCGCAAGGTTTGGGGCAAGCATTAATGGAAGCCCTACGCTACGACGAACACGGCCAACTGATTACCGGCTCGTTGATGGACTACGCCATACCCCGCGCGCAAGACATGCCCACGATCGACGTCTACAGCTTACATACCGCCAGCACCACCAACCCTTTGGGCGTTAAAGGCGTGGGCGAAGCCGGTTGCATTGGCGTGCCCGCCGCGATCATGAACGCCGCGCGCGATGCACTCTTTGCTTATTTAGGTCACGAACCGCCAGAGCTTGCATTCCCCCTCACGTCTGAAAATATTTGGCTGACCATGCAAAGTCAAAACAAGATTCAACTTTAATATGGTCTTATATTCACTCACAGTCACACTTATAGCTAGGTTACTCACACTTATATCCGTGTCACCCATACTCATAGCATCTATTCGCTACACATAATTTATCTGTTGATCAAAAAAGAAAGAAGGAACCGTTTCAATGCAATACAAAAAACAAGACGCTAAAGCTTACGCACACGACAACATGCGCGGCATTTGGGCGGCAAACTTAACACCGTTTGATTACAACTTTAAACTTGACGAAGACGCCTACCGCGCCAACCTCAAGCATTGGGTGGTCGACCTCAAGCTCGGCGGCCTGTTCATCGCTGGCAAACAAGCTGAGTTTTACGCCATGACGCTTGATGAGCGTAAACGCATCATTGATATTGCAGTCGAAGTGTGTGTCGACGCGGGTGATCGCGATGGCTTAGGTCACTGCGGCATTATTTCATCGTGCTCAGACACGAATATGGACGTCGTGATGGACTTGGCCAAACACTCAGAAAAAGTGGGTGCCGACTACATCGTTGTACACAGCCCGTTGCTGCATTTTGGGGCCAACACTGACGATACAATTTTTGGGTATTACAAGTACTTGTGTGACCATCTTGACATCGGCATAGCCATGTGGAATCACATCGACTGTGGCTACATTATGACGCCCGAGTTGTGCGCCCGTATTGCTGAACTCAACAACATTGTCGCCATTAAATACAGCACCGACCGTGAACGTTGCAAGCGCTTGACCGAACTGGCGGGTGACAAAATTCACGTCAGCAACCCGTCTGAAGAAAAATGGCTCGACAACATCATTGATTTTGGGTGGAAGCTTTACCTCTGCTCAACCCCACCTTTTTTATTACAGTCAAAAATTGACCAACGTATGAACGAATACACCGCGTTGGCGTTTGCAGGCGAGTTTGACAAAGCACGCGCCGTGCGCGACAGCTTAAACCCTGTACGCGAAGCCTTTAAAAACTCGAAACCAAACGGCAAACCCCAAGCCCATGCCAAGTGCTGGCAAGATTTACTCGGCCAACACGGCGGCTTAGTGCGCCGCCCCCTTCTTCAAATGACAGACGCCGAACGCGAAGCCACCACCGTGGCGTTTGATGGGTGTGGCCTCAAGGTTTAGGTTATGTTGGGTGTGCGCTAGATTAGATTAGGTTCAGCTATTTTTAATGTCAGTCTCCAATGCCTGAGCTAGAAATCAAAACGAATTATTAACCGTTAAAAGTTAAGCGTAAAGGTTGCCGTAGTGTTCAACACAAATCAGTTCAAACTAGAGCTTCAAGTCAATGGCGAGCAGGTGTCACAGCACGTGGCGCCCGATACGTCATTAATTGAACTATTGCGCCTATCACTGGGTTTGACGGGCACCAACCACGGTTGTGACACAGCGCAGTGCGGGGCCTGCACAGTGCTGGTTGACGGTCAAGCAATCAAGTCATGCAATGTCTTGGCTTTACAAATGCAAGGCCGTGCCGTCACCACTATTGAAGGGTTAAACCCCACTCGCGCTGAACCCTTGGCTACCCAAGCCATTCGTGATGTACACGACTGGCCCAACCCGGCTAATACGTTCGATACGGTCGACTCGAACAAGACACTACCCTTACACATTATGCAGCAAGCCTTCGTTGACCACGGCGCTTTGCAGTGCGGCTATTGCACTTCGGGCATGATTATGCGTGCCGTGGCAATGGTGCACGAGCGTGTTGCCGCTGATGAGCATGCTATTGCACACGCCTTGGGTGGCAACCTCTGTCGTTGCACGGGTTATCACAGCATTGTGCAAGCCGTCATGCAAGGGTTAGGTGAATTGTGTCAATTGCGTGAATTACAGCATTTGCGTGGAATAGATGCCACAGATGAATCACATGACATGCCACAGATGCCTGACACGACAACCTCGACATTGCAAGGTTCGCCATGAGTCTGGTGACCGGCTATGGGCGGCCCTTATCTGCACAAGCCGCTTGCGCTGCCTTGCAAGCCAACCCAAACGCTAAGCTCGTGGCCGGCGGCCAATCACTTTTGCCAACTTTGCGTTTAGGTTTAGCTTTGTTTGATGAGATCATTGATTTACAGGGTTTAGCGCCCGATTTAAACCACATTGAACGCCATGCTGAACTTCAAAATGGAACACTAACCATTGGCGCCATGGCTACCCACGCTCAAATCAATGCCTCTGCAACGGTGCAAGCATTTTGCCCGATGTTGACGCAACTGGCTGGTCGCATTGGCGACCAACAGGTGCGCAATATGGGCACCATTGGGGGTTCAGTTGCCAACCACGACCCCGCCGCGTGTTGGCCTGCTGGTTTATTGGCCTGTGGCGGTTTGGTGAATATTGCTTCATCCACACAAACACGGCAAATCGATATTGATGATTTTTTCACAGGCCTGTTTAGTACCGATTTAGCGCCTGACGAAATGGTAGTGTCAGTTACATTTAACAAACCTCTTGCTGCTGCCTACTTAAAGTTTGAACAACCCGCCTCGCGCTTTGCTTTAGTGGGCGTGGCAGTGGCACAGCATGCAAATGACTTTCGGGTTGCCATCACAGGCTTGGGGCATGGTGCCATGCGCTGGCACGAGGCCGAAGACGCTTTAACAAAAGCCACTCAGAGCCATGCCACCCCATTGGCCCAAGCTTTAACACCCCTACATCTTGACCCCGAGCTCGCCAGCGGCGATATTCATGGTGGCGCAGCGTATCGGGTACATATTGCTAAGGTATTGTGTCAACGAGCTGTTCGACAATACTTAGGCATCGCAACTTAAGACACAGTAAAATTCGCTATTTGCAATACCTATTTCATCAATATCCGTTCGTTTAACTAACGCAATTTTTTTGATCATAGATACCCCATGACTGAACCCACCCGCAACGCCTCAGACCACTACAGCGCCCCACTTAATTTCAATCAGTGGATAGCCGACCACACTGACCGTTTAAAACCACCTGTGGGAAACCAACAAATTTGGCCTAAAAGCGACTTAATCTGTACCGTGGTAGGGGGGCCCAATCAACGTACTGATTTTCATGTTGATCCGTATGAGGAATATTTCCATCAATTTAAGGGCAACGCCTCGCTTTTGATTGCTGACCGCGGCCAATTTGAACGTATTCAACTGCGCGAAGGCGATATCTTTTTGTTGCCAGCATTTGTCAGGCATTCCCCGCAACGCCCCGAGGCTGGTAGCCTATGTACGGTCATTGAACGCAGTCGCCCAAAAGGGGTCATTGACGCGTTTGAATGGTATTGTGCCAACTGTGGCACGTTAGTTGGTAAACGAGAAGTGCAGTTAGAAAGTATCGTTGAAGACCTACCCAAAGCATTTGCCTCTTTTTACGACACAACTGAAGCAGAAAGGGTTTGCCCTGATTGCGGTACTTTACACCCTGGGCGACATTGGCAGACTTGGCACGAAATGGTGGCTAAACGGTTTCCACAAACGCAATTTTAATACAATAATACACAGTGGTTGTATGCTTTATTAATACTCAGATAACATTTTAAATAAGTCGTACTTAAGGAGCAAAAAAAAATGAAAATACAAATTAAAAAGTATCTCGGCAGCGCGGCGATTATCGTCACCACGCTGTGGGGCGGCACCGCTTTAGCTGATATCAAAATCGGTTTTATTGCCACCATGTCAGGCCCCGCAGCAGCGCTGGGTCAAGATATGTACGACGGCTTCATGTTGGGTATTGACCAACTGAAAGGCAAACTCGGTGGCGTAAACGTTGTTGTGATTAAAGAAGACGATCAACTTAAGCCTGACCTAGGTGTGCAAGCAGTTAATAAATTGATCGAACGCGACAAGGTTGATATTGTGGCCGGCGTCACGTTTTCTAATGTCATGATGGCTATTGCTAAACCAATGGCTGACGCTAATGTTATCTTTGTCGGTTCAAATGCAGGGCCAGCCCCTTTAGCTGGCGCGCGCTGTAACAGCCAGTTTTTCTTTACCGCTTGGCAAAATAACCAACAAGCTGAAAGCGTAGGCAAGTATGCAACTGACAAAGGTTACAAAAACGTCTATGTCATGGCACCAAACTACCAAGCTGGTAAAGACGCTATTACAGGTTTTAAAAGTCAATTTAAAGGTGGCGTAGCGGGCGAGGTTTACACAACTGTGAACCAACCCGATTATTCAGCTGAAATTGCCCAGTTGCAAGCCGCGAACCCTGATGCAGTGTATGTGTTTTACCCAGGTGGCATGGGCATAAACTTTATCAAACAGTTTCGCCAAGCGGGTTTATTAGGAAAAATACCCCTTATGTCAGTTTCAACCGCTGACGGCTCAACCCTACCTGCTTTGAAAGAAACCGCTTTGGGTGTCATTTCTGGCACCTTTTGGGGCCCAGACTTTAACAATGAAACCAGTAAAAACTTTGTGGCTGCCTTTGAAAAGAAATACGGTCGCATTCCTTCACAGTACGCTGCACAATCATATGACTCAGCCTTATTAATTGACAGCGCTTTAAAGAAAACTGGCGGCAATGTAACTGATAAAAAAGCCTTTGCTGATGCCTTACGTGCGGCCGAGTTCAAATCATTGCGCGGTAATTTAAAGTTCAATAAAAACGGCTTCCCGATTCAAGACATGTATGTGTTTGAAGTCGCTAAAGATAGCCAGGGTCGTGTTTCTTTGAAAACCTTAAATAAAACACTGAGCAATCACCCCGACTCATTCATCGGTCAGTGCCCACTTTAAGTTTTTATAGTTTTAAGTCTGAATTGAATATTTTGACGTTCGCTTCACCTGCCTGATCTGCTTGCTTTGGCTAAGCTAGAAAAAGACGGGTGAAGCTTTTTTTTTGATGAATGTTACTTACTCGTTACTTATTCGTTACTTGCACTTCGTTCTTGAAACCACCCAATCACTCTCTTGTACCGATTGACCGTCACGCATCGGACTAAATTCGGTCTATAATCAGTTCTAATGGGGTTGATATTTAAAACATAAGGGGTCAATCATGAAGCTGTCTGAACAAATAAAGCCACTGTCTTACCTTAAAGCTAACGCCGCTGAAATCATTAAAGGTTTTGATGAGAACGAAACTCCTCTCATCATTACTCAAAACGGTGAAGCCAAGATGGTTGTGATGCCGATTGATGCCTATAGCAAAAATCTAGAAACATTGGCTTTTCTAAAAAGTATTGCGATGGGTAACGAAGAAATAAAAGAAGGCAAGTTTGAAGATGCCAATGGATGGTTAGAAAAATTTTAATTAAGGTTAGCAATGTCATTACCCGTAAGCATATTAGATTCTGCAAAATACGACCTTGTGTCGACACGTAGAAAAATAATCAGCAAGTTTGGCGATGTTGTTTGGTTAGAAGTCAAAAAAAAATTCCAAGACGCCTTTACAAGAATCTGTGAATTCCCTTTGCTTGGTTTAGTTCCTGAAGAAGTTGAAGCGCTGGGTATCAAAAATGTGCGGCAAGTGCAGGTGAATCAAACGCGAGTCATTTATCAAATTTCTGACACTGCGGTTTATATTCATATGCTCGTTGATACAAAACGCGACTTTCAAACTGTGCTCTACGACAGAGTGATCAAGAAGTTTTAACATTCCCCTAAATTAATAAAAAACCTAGATTCATGTTATTTACATGAATATTCTATAAATTTTAGTTAAACGCTTAATCACATGTCACCTTCAACAACCTTATGACCTTTAACCTCGTTCTGGCACAAACGCTTAATGGCTTTCAGTTTGGTATTTTGCTATTTTTAATGGCGGCTGGGTTGACGCTGGTATTTGGCATTATGGGTTTTGTAAATCTGGCACATGGCTCACTTTATATGTTGGGTGCTTATTTTGCAGCGGTTATTGCCGACCACTCAGGCTCTTTTGTGCTGGCTATTGGGGTGGCAACTGTTGGTATGTTTATATTAGGCTTGTTACTTGATGCGGGTGGTTTAGCGATTCTGCATAAACGAGGGCATCTTGATCAAGTGTTGGCCACGTTTGGTTTGGTTTTGTTTTTTAATGAGCTGGTGCGCGTGATCTGGGGCAATGCCCCCTTATATATGGACGCCCCAGAGACTTTGGCTGGTTCATTTACTTTTCTAGATTTTAATTACCCAGCCTATCGACTGGTCATCATTGCAGCCGGTTTGTTAGTGGCGCTGGGTTTATATTTGCTGATTGAGCGCACCCGCATCGGTATGTTGATTCGCGCAGGCGCTAGTAACCGTGGCATGGTGGGCGCGTTAGGGGTCAACATCAGTTGGCTTAATCGTTTTATTTTTGCGCTTGGCGCTGCTTTAGCAGGCTTAGCAGGCGCTTTGGTTGGGCCTATTCTCTCGATTCAATCGGGTATGGGCGAACCGATTTTAATCTTGACGCTCGTGGTCATTGTAATTGGCGGTATTGGATCAATACGTGGGGCTTTTTATGGTGCACTGGTTGTAGGTATTGTTGACACCTTAGGCCGAGTCTTGCTACCTGTATGGCTAGGCCAAACATTTAGCCCATCGTTGGCCAGTGCCGTGGGGCCTGCTTTAGCGTCAATGTTGGTTTATTTGTTAATGGCTGTAATACTAGCTATAAAACCTGATGGCTTGTTTCCCGTCAAAGCGCGAGGTAGTTGATGCAACTGACTATGCCAGCCATGAAGCCCCGCGCCAACCGATGCAATGAGCTATGCATATGGCTAGGCACGAGTCGACACATACAACAACCATGCTTGAAGCAACCCATGTTGCCAGCGACGAAGCAAGAATGAATCAACAACAATCTCTTCTGGCTGCAACGCCTAAACCTTTGAATGCTACTCGTGCGTTGTTACGCCGCATCATCATCACTATTGTGCTTGCCGTTTTATTTCTCATGCCACTTTACGCTTGGCTAGCAGACGATATTTTTATGCTGACCTTATTTGGTCGTATTTTGGTCTTCGCCTTAGCGGCGCTGGGCTTAAATATAGCGCTGGGTTTTGGGGGTATGGTGAGCTTAGGGCACGCTTTATATATTGGCCTTGGGGCTTATTCAGTGGGTATTTTGTCAACTCTGGGCATGACCGATGGTTGGTTGCATTTATTCACAGCTGTCGCGATCACCAGCGTTGTGGCGATACCGATTGGCTGGGTCGCATTACGCACCCAAGGTATTGCGTTCATCATGATTACATTAGCTTTTGCTCAGCTTTTTTATTATGTCTTTGTGAGCTTACGGCAATTCGGTGGCGATGACGGCATCAGTTTAACTAACTTGAGTTCGTTTGGGGTGTTGACCGGTGACAAGTACGCTATTTATATTTCACTGTCGCTGGTGCTCGCATTTGTGCTCTGGCTTGTCAACCGTATTGTGCATGCGCGTTTTGGTTTAGTGTTGCGTGCAACCTGTGTTAATGAGCGACGTGTGAATGCGTTGGGCACTCGCAGTATGCCGTATCGCTTAATGGCCTATATGTTGTCGGCACAAATTTGTGCGTTGGCGGGGTTTTTCTTAGCGAACTTAACCGGTTTTGTATCACCCGCGATGATGAGTTGGGTTGTGTCGGGCGAGTTGATTGTAATGGTGTTGTTAGGCGGTTTAGGTACGGTGTTTGGCCCCATCATTGGTGCTGTGGCGTTTTTAATGCTTGAAGAAGGCTTAAAAATGATGACCGATCATTGGCCATTAATCATGGGCCCCTTTATCGTTTTAGTGGTGGTGTTTTTAAAGAATGGTTTGTGGGGCTTGCTGCAAGACCGCAAAGAAAGCCCGCAAGGTGATGGGGGCAACATTAAATGAACAAGCCCCATACAACAATCACCGAATCGACTTTGATGCCCAATGCCACAGGTGATACACCCATGAGCTCTGCCCATTTTGCAACACCACAAGAGCGCTCAATTAAAAAACCTTTATTAAAAGTCAATGGTTTAGTTAAACACTTTGGCGGTTTATGTGTCACAGACCAAGTTGATCTAACCATTTTCAAAGGTGATATTCACGCCGTTATTGGCCCCAACGGTGCAGGCAAAACCACTTTAATCAATCAAATTGTGGGTGAAATCAAACCTGATACGGGGCATATTTATTTAGGTAATGAAGACGTCTCGCATTGGTCAGTCGCGCGTCGCGCACGTGCTGGCATAGGCCGTTCGTATCAAATTAATTCACTGATTCCACATTTTACCGTTCTAGAAAACGTCTTGCTGGCAGCTCAAGCTGCGGCAGGCCACAATTTTTATTTCTTCAAACCTGCCACCTCAGTGACGCATTTAGTTGAGCAAGCACAAGCCTGTCTTGAGTCAGTCAATTTGATTGCTGAACAAGATCGTGTCGCGGGCGCACTGTCTTACGGTCAACAACGCTTGATTGAAATTGCCATGACGTTGGCCACACGCCCAACATTATTATTACTTGACGAGCCCACGGCAGGTTTAGGCCCAACTGAAACCGAACGCATGGTTGAGTTGCTATTGCGATTGCAAAATCAATACGCAACGCTTTTAGTCGAACATGATATGGGCGCAGTCTTTGCATTGGCTACCCAAGTCAGTGTGTTGGTCTACGGCAAAATACTCATGTGCGATACCCCCGACGCTGTGCGTAACAGCGACGTGGTGCGAGAAGCGTATTTGGGCGATGAAGAGTTTGACGCATGATGAATTCAACTTCAACGTCTAGATCTAAGACTTCCTCTACTTCTAGCTCTGCAAAAACCGCTGCTGTTTCAAAAAATATGTCTGATCATAACCAAGCGCACCAACTAGACTCCATTCAAACGATACCTTTGCTTGAAGTAAAAGACATCAATACGGGCTATGGCATGAGTCAAGTCTTATTCAACATGAACCTACAGGTCATGCCTGGCCAGTGTGTCAGCTTGCAGGGCCGCAATGGTATGGGCAAAACCACTACCATTCGCAGCATCATGGCGCAGTTGGCACATACGTCAGGCCACGTTTTGTGGAAAGGTCAGCGCATCGATAATCTGGTTGATTACCAAGTCGCACGGCTAGGCATTGGCTTAGTACCTGAAGGCCGCCAAATTTTTCCTAACCTAACCGTTTGGGAAAACCTAGTCGCCACCGCGCGCGCACCTAAAAAAACCAATCGGGTGGCCAAAGTCACCATGACGGATGCCACGCCTGATACTGTTCCCTTAGGTGATCTTTCAAATGACTATGCAATAGGTCAGTCAGGTGATCAGTCGAATGACATTCTAGTTGCTGGGTGGACCATTGAACGGGTCTATGCTTTTTTTCCACGCTTAGCGGAACGCGCTCAAAACTTTGGTAACCAATTGTCGGGCGGTGAACAGCAGATGCTGGCCATCGGCCGAGCCTTAATGACCAACCCTGAATTGTTGATACTCGACGAAGCCACCGAAGGTTTGTCGCCTTTGTTGCGGCAAGAAATTTGGCAAACTTTGGCGGCTTTAAGAGAGGCTGGCTTGTCAATTTTAATAACCGATAAAAACCTCAAGCAGTTGCTGAACTTGTGTGATCAACATTTCATCATCGAAAAAGGGCAACGTGTTTGGTCAGGTGACTCGGCTGCGTTTAGAGCCGACCCGACACTAAAGCATCGGTATTTAGTTGCTTAAGGTAAACGAATGAACCCTAAAAGATTGCCTAACGCTAAACATAAAATCGCCATCATCGGTCGTGGTGCAGTAGCCTTCGAAATCATTACCTATGCTTTAAACGATGAGCGATTTGATGTTGCATTGATATTGCAACCCGGTCGCCCACCCTCTACCGAATCAGCTCTGAAACAAGCTAAGGTGTTATTTGGTCTTGATGAATTGATAGCCTGGCAACCAGACTTGGTCATTGAAGCGGCAGGCAAAACAGCGCTTGAAACCTATGCTGCACCGTGCTTAGCTGTTGGGGTGAGCATGATTGCCGCTTCAGTTGGGGCTTTGGCTGATGAAGCGCTTTATACCGCGCTTAGGAAGGCAGCCATCACCGGGCGTAGCAAATTGATCTTGCCTTCGGGTGCAGTCGGTGCGCTTGATTATTTGTCAGCCACCCGTTTCGCGCCCTCTAGCGCCGACACCCCAACACGTATTGTGTACGAGTCTCGCAAACCCCCTACCGCTTGGCGTGATGTATTGGCCGAGCGTGGTCTACCCCTAACGCCTGATGCCCCCCTTACGTTATTTGAAGGGTCGGCACGCGAAGCTGCAAAGTTATTTCCGCAAAACCTCAACGTTGCTGCCACCATCGCTTTGGCTGGAGCCGGTCTAGACCTCACACGAGTCAGCGTCGTAGTCGACCCTGCTGCGCAGGGCAACATGCATACCGTTACCGCAACCGGTTCCTTTGGCAGCATGTCGGCCCGAATCATGAACCGCCCCTCGCCCACAAACCCCAAAACATCATGGGTGGTGGGCTTAAGTATAATCGCTGCCCTAGATCGTTATTTTGATCCGATTGTGGTGGGGTAAGTCGTTATTTCTAACGCGGCTTCGCGTTTTCTAATTCAGTGTGGCTAATACGGCTTCAGGCGCTTTATCGACCACTTGCAATAACGCCTTGGCAGCGCCGGTTGGGTTTCTTTCACTTTGATCCCAGTTTCTGATAGTGTCGAGCGACACATGAATACGTTTCGCAAATTCTGTTTGACTAAAACCCAACCTTCTACGAACCCTACGTGCAAACTTTGCAGCATCAAGCATCGCCTCAGCAGCATCAGCAGATTTTTGCCTAGCTATGTCGTCTTCAGTTGTTGCATCGACATAATCAACATTTATCATCACTTTTGGTTTACTTGTATTAGTTGTCATGCGAACGGTTTTCATATTGAGTAACCTCTCGTTGACTGACCCTGCATCGCGTTAAGACTTGAGTGCATGCCACAAGTCGTATGCCTCAATGCCATTCGGTGTTAGGTTTGAAAAGTTGTTCCGCATCTTAACTTAAGATACGCGTTTTGGCCCAGACTTCCTTAAGCCGTGCCCAAGCAGTGAGAACCGTACACCACCTTACTTTCGATAAGCCAAGATACGCTCGCAATACCGCGCAATGGTGTCAATTTCTAGGTTGACGGCTTGGCCTGGTTTGAGGTGCTTTAGGGTAGTCATGGCGATGGTGTGGGGTATGAGGTTAATGCTGAACTGGGTACCATCGGCCACATCGTTAACAGTATTGACGGTGAGGCTCACACCATTAACCGCAACCGAACCTTTATAAGCCATAAAGGGGGCCAAAGAGACGGGCGCTTGCACCACCAGTAACCACGATTCGCCCACCGACTCAAACTGCACAACATGACCCAAACCGTCAACGTGACCCGAAACCAAATGACCGCCAATGGCATCGCCAATACGCATGGCTTTTTCTAGGTTAACGGGGCCTAGTTCGGCTAAACCGACAGTGCGATTCAAGCTTTCTTTTGACACGTCAAACGTGAAGCCTGCCGGTGTGAGTGACGTCACTGTCATGCATGCGCCTTGAATGGCTATTGAGTCGCCCAACTTCACATCACTTAAATCAAGCGCTGCGCTGTTGACGTGTAAACGCACGCCTGTATTTTGTTCATCAGCACCCACCGCAGTTAACGGCTCAATACGTTCAATTTGACCGACTGCAGCGACAATACCTGTAAACATGAGTTCACCCTGAAGCGTTGATTCGTTGATTCGTTGATTTATTAATACTCTGACGTTTGAGCACCTATATATTTATTCACAGTACACGCCATCAATTCACATAGTCATTGCACATAATTTATATGTCATCTTAATGCGCATCAATCAAATGTAAGTTAGCGCGTAACGCTTCCCACCTAGCTGTATGACGCGCACGCACGCGAATGTCTGCACCAATAGGTGATACATCAGAAAACGTTAAATGGGTGGCTTGATCAAGCGTGTCAATACCAGGAATATCTAGCATCGGTTTACCTAAACCTAAAAAGCTGGGGGCTAAATAGAGCAATAGCTCATCAACCATACCAGCTTGCCAAATGGCACCGTTTAAACCTGCGCCGGCTTCAACGTGTAGCTCGTTAATGTCGTGCGCCCCAAGCCAACGCATCATCGCGTCAATATCAACCCGATAAGGTGGCTGAGCATCAACCGCGCGCACAATTTCAACGCCTTGGTTAATGAGGTTTTGATATTTAACGGGTTGCAGTGTGGGGTCGTTCGCCACGAACAAAACAATAGACCGGGCGGGTTGGTCTTTCAAACCTGCAAACACACGCGCTGTTTCTTTAATTTCAAAGCGGGGGTCAACAATCGCTAATTTAGGCTGCCGTTGAGTTGGCACGGCCCGCACATTCATGAGGGGGTCATCCGTTCTAATGGTGCCAATACCTGTCATCACCATACAACTGCGTGCGCGCCAGTGATGACCATCGTCACGTGCAGGTTGCTGAGTGATCCATTGTGAATCACCATTGGCCAAAGCGGTTTGTGAATCAAGCGAAGCTGCGATTTTGAGCCAAACGTAAGGTACGCCACGCGTCATGCGCGACACAAAACCTGGGTTTAATGCCAAAGCTTCATCTGCCAGTACGCCTACTGTGACCTCAATGCCCGCTTCACGTAAAGCGCGCATGCCACGCCCGGCAACCATTGGGTTAGGGTCAAAATGGGCAAATACCACGCGTGCTGGTTTCGCTAGAATGAGCGCGTCAACACAGGGCGGTGTTTTACCGTGATGACTACACGGCTCAAGCGATATATAAACTGTAGCACCTTGTGTCGCGCTACCCTGGCAGATCACGTTTTCAAGTGCGACGATTTCAGCATGTGCCTGGCCAACAGCCAAGGTTGCACCCCGCCCTAATACTTGCCCATCACGCACGACCAAACAGCCGACTCGTGGGTTGGGGGTCGGCACATAAAGGGCCGATTCAGCCAGCGCTAAAGCTTGGCGCATAAAGTAAACGTCTTGATCAGCACGCGCACGTAAAGGGCTTGATGTGACATTCAACATTAAGAGCTAACCTTTACGTTGCTGTATGGGGCCTTGCATTTCTTTAATGGCTTGCACAAACTCACCAATGTCTTCAAAACTTTTATAGACTGATGCAAATCGCACGTAAGCGACTTTATCAAGCTTGTGCAGTTCAGCCATAACCAGAGCACCGATTTGTTCGGTAGGAACCTCACGTTCACCACGCATCAAAAGGTTTTCTTCGATGCGGTTAACCGCTTGGTCAAGTTGTTCAGTGCTGACGGGGCGTTTACGCAACGCTAAAGCGAGACTACCCCGTAATTTTTCAACGGCAAAATCGTGCCGACTACCATTACGCTTGACCACTGCAGGCATGATGAGTTCTCTGCGTTCAAATGTGGTGAAACGCTTGTCACATGATTCACAGCGACGACGACGGCGAATAAAATCGCCGTCGTCGCCTACCCGAGAGTCGATGACGGCTGTCTCAATATGGCCGCAAAAAGGGCATCTCATGACGTCATCTAAACCTTAACCATAAACCGGAAAAGCCTCAGTCAACGCATGAACCCGAGTACGCACAGCGTTGATGTTGGCTTCATCATGCGGGTTATCTAAAACGTCAGCAATTAGATTAGCGGTTTGCTCTGCTTGTGTTTCATTGAAACCACGCGTTGTCATGGCCGGTGTACCTAAACGCACACCACTGGTAACAAAGGGTTTTTCAGGGTCTTTTGGAATTGCGTTTTTATTCACCGTAATGTGGGCTTGACCGAGCGATTCTTCAGCCACTTTACCGGTAATACCCTTGGCACGCAGATCAACCAACATGACATGACTTTCAGTGCGCCCCGACACAATACGCAAGCCACGACTCACTAAAGTTTGAGCCATCACTTGGGCATTACGCACCACTTGAGCTGCGTAGGCTTTAAATTCAGGCTGCAAGGCCTCTTTAAATGCCACGGCTTTACCTGCAATGACATGCATTAAAGGACCACCCTGAATGCCAGGGAAAATGGCTGAATTGATCATTTTTTCGTATTCAGCTTTCATCATGATGACGCCACCCCGTGGGCCACGCAGTGATTTGTGTGTAGTCGATGTGACAAAGTCAGCATAAGGTACAGGGTTAGGGTAAGCGCCACCCGCTATCAAGCCAGAATAGTGGGCCGCATCAACTAGTAACAACGCGCCATTGTCATGTGCGATACGGGCAAAACGTTCAAAATCAATTTTTAACGAATAGGCCGACGCACCGGCAACAATCAGTTTAGGCTTTTCAGTTTTAGCCAACTCTTCAACTTTGTCGTAATCAATCACTTCATTGGCATCAAGACCATATTGCAAAAACCGGTAAAGCTTACCTGAAGAGTTTACAGAGGCACCGTGCGTTAAGTGGCCCCCATCAGCCAAGCTCATACCCAATACTGTATCGCCTGGCTTGAGCACGGCCAAATAGACCGCTTGATTGGCTTGCGAACCTGAATTAGGTTGAACGTTAGCTGCCTCGGCGCCAAACAACTCACGCAAGCGATCAATGGCCAATTTTTCAACCACGTCGACGTATTCACAACCACCGTAATAGCGCTTACCGGGGTAGCCTTCTGCATATTTGTTTGTTAACTGTGAACCTTGCGCCTGCATAACGGCAGGGCTAGCGTAATTTTCAGAAGCAATGAGCTCAATATGCTGTTCTTGGCGCTTGTCTTCTTGTTGCATGACGCGCCACACATCGGGGTCAACACGGTCTAGGGTCAGGGTGCGATCGAACATAGATAATCTCAAAAAAAGTCAGTGGGGGCCACACACAGGAAACAATAAATGCCCATTTTGGCTGGGCATTTATTGTAACGCCGCTTAGCGATTTAACCGACTTGACGGGGGGCTAAATCTGGGTTGAGTGTGTAAGTACCGATAATTGACGCTTGCGCTAGCACGTGGCCTTGCATGGCAGTAAACGCCTGGGGCCCGCCAAAGGTGCCCTCAATAGGTAATTTTGCCACGCCTAAGGCATAAAGCGTAAAGACGTAACGGTGCACAATCGTGTCATTCCAGGGGGGGCATGGACCGTCATAACCGAAGTATTCGCCACGCATGTCGTTATCGTATGCAAACCAATCGGTATAGTTATTGAGGCCTTGCCTAGTTTCATTAGGCGCTAAAGGCCCGCCCTTACCGCGGGGTAAGACACCCATTGCCCACTCACCCTCACTGATTTCTCGTTGATCGGCTGGAAGATCAACTAAAACCCAGTGAAAGAAGTCAATGCGGGGCAAATCAGCAGGTACAGTGCGATCTTCTTGATTGACATCATCACTTTGGCTTGGTACATCTGGGTCGTGGCAAATTAGGGCAAAAGATTGCGTACCGGGGGGTACGTCGTCCCAACTGAATTGTGGATTTAAATTGTCTGACAACGCGACATGTCGTTGTTCATCGATTTTACCGAAAGCATACTCTTCGGGTATGACACCTTGGTCTACAAAAGATAGGCTGGTTAATCTCATAATGCCTCCTAGCTGCAGCGGTTTGCAGCAATCAAATCACGCTAACACGAGCAAACTTACGTTTGCCTACTTGAACCACATATTGCCCTGGTGCTAGCGCCAAGGCCTTGTCATCAACCCGTTGGCCGTCAACTTTAACACCGCCTTGTTCAATATTACGTTGCGCCTCAGCGCCAGATGCAACCAAACCGGCTTCACGTAGAAGTTTGACCAAACCTAATGCGGTGCCATTGCTAACAACTTGCACTGCAGGCATATCGTCTGGTAGTACGCCATCACGAAAACGCGCTTCAAAATCAACCAGTGCTTGCTCTGCCGCTGCTTGGCTATGAAAACGCGCCACAATTTCTTGGGCCAACAACACTTTGGCATCACGCGGGTTTCGACCCGATTTAATTCCTAAACGCAGTGCCTCTAGCCATATGATCGGCCTAAATGAAAGCAACTCGTAGTATTTCCACATTAATGTATCGGAAATAGACATGATTTTGCCAAACATTTCAGTCGGCGATTCGTCAACTCCAATATAGTTACCCTTTGACTTCGACATTTTATCGACGCCATCAGTGCCCTCTAAAAGGGGCATAGTCAATATACACTGAGGTGCTTGACCGTATTCTTTTTGTAACTCTCGCCCAACGAGCAAATTAAACTTTTGGTCAGTTCCGCCTAGCTCTAGATCAGACTTTAATGCGACTGAGTCGTACCCCTGCATGAGTGGGTATAAAAACTCATGCACCGAAATAGGCACACCTTTTTTGAAGCGCTGGGTAAAGTCTTCACGCTCCATCATGCGGGCGACTGTGTAACGTGATGCAAGCTGAATGATGCCGCGTGCACCCAGGGGGTCGCACCATTCTGAGTTGTAACGAACCTCAGTTTTCTCAGGGTTTAAAACTTTACTCGCTTGTTCATAATAACTTTGGGCATTGAGCTTGATTTGTTCAGGTAAAAGCGGTGGCCGTGTGGCATTGCGGCCCGATGGGTCGCCGATCATGGCCGTGAAGTCCCCAATTAAAAATATGACGGTGTGCCCCATATCTTGCATTTGACGCAACTTATTAAGCACCACCGTGTGGCCCAAGTGAATATCAGGTGCTGTAGGGTCTAAACCCAATTTAATGCGCAGGGGTAACCCGCTAGCATCGCTACGCGCCAGCTTTTGGGCAAACTCAGTCTCGACTAGTAACTCATCGCAGCCGCGTTTGATAGCCTCAATCGCTTTTTTGACACCAGTCGATATCGGTAAAAGAGAGGGGGTAGAGAGTTGAACGCTCATTAGGGTTAACACTAATAAAAAAGCTAAATAATGGAATGATTTGAAGGATTTTGTATAAAACGACTTTAAAAAGAGTCGTCATTCGTTCAAATACGTTAACATCTAAAGCTTATCACCTAAAGCACTTAGTTTTTGTGATCGGGCTTTCGGCCAGTTGCTATCTTGCTTGGGTCATGTGGTTAGTGGTTTTTCATGCATGTTAATGCATCCAAGTACTAGCCGCTATATTCAATCAATGCGTGAGGTTTTCCGAAAGATGCAAAAACGCTCAAAGCCTATTGGCAAGATTTCATTATCTATTTTAATTGTTGGTTTATTTGCCGGTGCTGCGGCCATCGCAACTGTCAGCAACGAACAAAACGCTTTAGAGCGACCCACTCAAAAACTGCTTGTAGACGTATTAACCCCCCCTATTAATTTTGCTCTGGCTCACGAATACGTTAGTGATGTGAGAGAAGTAAGCGACGTAAGCGAAGTTAACAACGCAAACTCGTCGTTAAACGAAACTTACATTTCTGAAACCCGTGTTCGTTCGGGTGATACGTTGGCTTCTATCATGGGGCGTTTGTCTTTAAGTGAGCCTGGTCTAATTTCTTTTATTTCACATAACAAGCAGGCTCTTTCTGCGCACAAACTTTACCCAGGCCGCACCGTTGTGGCGGCTCTTGATCAAAGCGGTGGCATGCTGTGGGTGCGCTATTACCATACACCCGGTGAAGAACAAAAGGGCACTACTATCACGCGCTACTTAGAGATCTCAAAAGATGCCACGAGCGAGTTTGAGGCCCGTGAGGCGTTCGAAAGCACTGAAACGCAGACTCACGTAGCCGTTGGTACGATTGAAAGCTCGTTATTTGCCGCGACTGATTTAGCCGGTGTACCCGATGCCATCACTTCGCAAATTGCTGAGGTTCTAGGTGGGAAAATTGACTTTGCTCGCGATATGCGCCGTGGCGATCAGTTCAGAGTCATATACGAAACACGCACTCACCGCGGTCGCCCAGCGGGTGCAGGCCGTGTTTTAGCGGTTGAGTTTATCAATAAAGGTGTCGCTTTTAATGCCACCTGGTTTAGTGTTGACGGTCAATCTGGTGGTTACTACGATAAAGATGGTGTAAGTTTACGCGGTACTTTTTTACGCAGCGCCATTAAGTTTTCGCGTATAAGCTCAACCTTTGGCATGCGTAAACACCCTATTGCTAAAGAATGGCGTAAGCATGCTGGGGTTGACTTTGCGGCCCCAACTGGTACCCCTATTATGGCTACGGCCGATGGTACGGTTGATTTTATTGGCTGGCAAAACGGCTATGGCAAAATCATTGTTTTACGTCACGGCAATAACATCATCACAATGTTTGCCCACCAAAGTCGGTTTGCTAAAAACTTAAAAAAGAGTGAGCAAGTTTCGCAAGGCGATATCATTGGTTATGTTGGCACGACAGGCTGGTCTACTGGCGCCCATTTACATTATGAAATGCGTATTGCGGGTCGCCCAGTCAACCCTTTCTCAGCTTCGCTGCCTGCTGCTGAACCCCTTAAAGGGTCTGAAAAAGTCGCATTTTTTAAAGAGGCAGGCGGTCTACAACTTCAACTTGAAAAGTTGGCTACATTACAAAGTGCAGTGCCTGACTTAATGAACGTGGCGAGCCGCTAATTTTTTATATACCATGCAGGGCCGCTTAGGCCACACCGCATAGCAAAGTTTTAAAAGGCGGTTCGGTCGATATGTCAGATCAATTATTTATTGGTTTAATGTCAGGAACCAGCTTAGATGGCGTTGATGCTGTATTGATTGACTGTCAAAACCCCTCAGCCATTTCGCTGCTTGGGCAACATACTGAACCCTTTCCACCTGAAGTCAAAGATGCCCTGTGGGCATTACAAGCCCCAGCAGATGATGAGCTTCATCGTATGTTTCTGGCGGGCGTTGCTCTGGCAAAAGTGTATGCGCAAACGGTCAACACTTTGCTGCTCAAAACGGGGCTTACACCCAAGCAAATTCAAGCCATAGGTGCACACGGTCAAACCGTTCGACACGCTCCTGGCCTAGGCTACACTTGTCAGATTAATGCTCCTGCGACCCTGGTTGAGCTAGCTGGTATTGCGGTAGTAAGTGACTTTAGAAGCCGTGACATCGCTGCTGGGGGTCAAGGTGCCCCGCTCGTACCCGCTTTTCACCAACATGTTTTTGGTGGTGATACCCCACGCGTGATTCTAAATTTAGGTGGCATTGCTAACATCAGCGTCTTAGTCCCAGGTCAAACGCCACGAGGCAGCGACACCGGGCCTGCCAATATGTTAATGGACAACTGGACCGCGCGGCACATAGGTCAAGCTTTTGACAAAGGTGGCCAATGGGGTGCACAAGGTCAGGTTAACAATGCACTGTTGGCATTTTTATTGGTTCACGAGGCATGGTTTCAAAAACCTTTTCCGAAGTCAACTGGACGCGATTTATTTAACATGTCATGGTTAAACAAACGTTTAGCAGATTTCAAGAAAATCAGTTCATCTAACGATCAAACTGTCGATGTGCAGGCCACGCTGCAATGCTTTACAGCACGTACCGTTGCAATGGCTATACATAGCTTAGGTGCACAAGGCTGGCCTATTTTTGTGTGCGGTGGTGGCGCGTTAAATGACGCACTGATGGGGAAAATTGCGCATGAAACACAAGCGGTTGTCAGCACCACTAATTCACTGGGCATACCCGCACAAGATGTTGAAGCAGCCGCTTTTGCTTGGTTAGCGTGGGCACACATGCAACGTATACCCGCTAACGAGCCCAAAGCAACAGGCGCCCAAGGTGCCCGTGTGCTAGGTGCTTACTGGCCAGTTTAGAGCTTATCGCTTAGTTTGACGCTGCTTAGTTTGAATCAGCTTAGTTTGACTTAAACTAGTTGGACCTAGCCTGATTTAACTTTAACTAACCTAACAAACCATTAAACCGAAAAAGAAGAACCACAACCACATGTGGTTGATGCATTTGGGTTGCGAATGACAAACTGCGCGCCCTCTAAGTCTTCTTTGTAATCAATTTCAGCACCAGCTAAATACTGAAAACTCATGGGGTCGACTAACAATTGAACGCCATTTTTCTCTAGTGCGGTGTCATCTTCGTTGACGTCTTCATCGAATGTAAAGCCATACTGAAAACCCGAGCACCCGCCACCCTGCACAAACACGCGCAATTTTAAATTGGGGTTACCTTCATCGATCAACAAATCTTTAACTTTTGTTGCAGCCGAATCAGTAAAAACAATCGGTGTAGGGGGGACTTGTAGGTCTACTGTGTGAGCAGTGCTCATGATAGTGCTCCTGAAGGAGAGACCAGACTTGGCCTCATACCCGAGTAATTAAGTCAAATATAGCCGAAAACATAATTTTTTACACCTTAAACCCTTAAGGTAAGATGGCAATCTGCGTTAAACCTGTCGTTTCAGGCAAACCAAACATGACATTCATATTTTGGATCGCTTGGCCTGAAGCACCCTTAACCAAGTTGTCTTGCACCACGGTAATAATTAAACGCTTGCCACCAACGGGGCGATGCAAGGCCATACGCAAGGTATTAGAAGCCCGCACAGAGCGAGTTTCGGCTTGACTGCCAGCTGGCATCACATCAACAAATGTGTCATCACGATAATGGGTTTCGTAAAGCGCTTGAAAGTCGGTATCGAGGGCTCCTGGCAAAATATTGACATACATCGTCGTGAACATACCCCGAATCATGGGCACCAAGTGTGGCACGAAGGTTAAACCTACGGCCTGCCCTGCCAATTCGGTGAGCTGAGCTATGATTTCAGGGTGATGGCGATGACCAGACAAGCCATAGGCTTTGAAATTATCACTTGCTTCGGCAAAAAGCGTGGCCACCTCGGCCTTGCGCCCTGCCCCACTGACCCCAGATTTTGCATCAGCAATGATGTCGGTGACGTCGATTAAACCTTCACCACTAAATAAAGGTGCTAAACCTAATAGTACGGTGGTGGGGTAACAGCCGGGGTTACCAATCACACGGGCTTGCGCAATGCGGTCACGATTCAATTCAACCAGACCATACACTGACTCGCTTAAAATGTCAGGGCAACTGTGCGGCATGCCATACCATTTTTCAAATTCAGCCGTGTCTTGCAAACGAAAGTCTGCGGCTAAATCAATCACTTTGACGCCCTCAGCTAATAAGCCTGGGGTTTGACTCATGGCGACACCATGGGGGGTAGCAAAGAACACTACGTCACAGTGGCTAAGTGGGGCCTTTTCTGGGGTGGAAAAAGCCAGATCGACTGCCCCCCTAAGATTAGGGAACATTTTTGCCACTGGCATGCCGTCTTCTTTGCGTGAGGTAATCGCGGCTAGCTCAGAATTAGGGTGCTGAGCTAATAGGCGAAGCAACTCGACGCCGGTGTAACCCGTACCGCCAACGATTCCAACTTTAATTTTTTTAGAAGATGCATTTGTCATATCGATCACCTTTTGTTATGACTTATAAACCGCACACTTGATATGATTTTATCGGATTTGCGCGTAAAACCACTTTGTTCAGGGCGGAAACATAAGCGCGAACGGTTTAGTCGCCCGTATTGCCAACTATTTGCAAACCATTGCCAACTTAGATTGAAATAACATATACAAAAAAGGCCACACACGGTGACCTTTTTTGCAGAACAGATACGCTGAAAAATTAGCGCTTGCTGAACTGTTTGCGGCGACGTGCTTTGTGAAAACCAACCTTTTTACGTTCAACTTCACGCGCATCGCGCGTGACGAAGCCCGCTTTAGATAAGGCAGGTTTCAACGTGGCATCGTAATCAATCAATGCGCGCGTAATGCCGTGACGAATGGCGCCAGCTTGGCCCGTTTCACCACCACCATGCACATTGACTTGAAAGTCAAACGAGCTGAGGTGGCCTGTGAGGTCAAGCGGTTGACGCACAATCATGCGGCCCGTTTCACGAGCGAAGTAGTCGTCAACGGGTTTGCCGTTCACAACAATTTTTCCCGAACCTTTTTTTAGAAACACACGTGCTACCGAAGTTTTACGGCGGCCGGTGCCATAGTTCCAATTACCGATCATGGCGAGCTTCCTTAGATGTCGAGCGGCTGTGGCTGTTGAGCGCTATGTGGGTGCTCTGCACCGGCATAGATCTTCAGCTTTTTGATCATCGCGTAACCCAATGGGCCGTTAGGCAACATGCCTTTAACAGCTTTTTGGAATGCGCGGCCTGGGTGCCGTTCTTGCATCTTGACGAAGTTCGTCTCGGTGATACCACCGGGGTAGGTCGAATGGCGATAATATTTTTTATCGTTTGCTTTGTTACCGGTTACAACGATATTTGCAGCGTTAATAATGACGATATAGTCGCCTGTATCAACGTGAGGCGTAAATTCTGGCTTATGCTTGCCGCGCAGACGGCGTGCGACTTCGCTGGCCACACGACCGAGAACTTTGCCTTTTGCATCAATCACGTACCAGTCACGTTTGACTTCTAGCGGCTTGGCCACAAAGGTCTTCATGAGAGGAATTCCTGATAAATACCGGTAAAGACAATCTTTACCGCCCTAGTTGTTAAGCGAGGCCAAAACGTTTTATGTCGCCCGTGCCTGCTTTTCACCCAAGGGAACCCGTGATTCTACTACAAAAACCCTATGCATACCAAAAAGCCTATCCTGCGCTTGGGGGTTCACTACCCCCCTCAAGGAAAGGTTTAAGTAGCGGTTTCAACCCGTTTAAGCACCTTTTTATAACGAACTAAGGGCTCGTTTAGCTGCCCGCTTAAGTACCGGCAATAGCCATATTTTCAATCAAAATCGAGCCGGTTGTTTTGCTACCCCGGGTCAATTCGTCATGGCCGATGGCCACAATTTGGTTAAACATGTCTTTTAAATTGCCTGCAATGGTGATTTCTTCAACAGCGTATTGAATTTTTCCGCCCTCAACCCAGTAACCAAATGCACCGCGTGAATAGTCGCCCGTGATGTAGTTAACGCCTTGGCCGATCAGTTCAGTGACCAATAAGCCTGTGCCCAATTTTTTAAGCATGGCCGCAAAATTATCTTTTTTCTGGGTTTGGCTCGAGGTCATACGCAGATTATGCGAGCCACCGGCATTGCCAGTGGTTTGCATGCCTAGTTTTTTAGCGGTATAGGTTGATAAAAAATACCCCTGCAATACGCCATCACGCACCACGTCACGTGCATGCGTTCGTACACCTTCATCGTCAAACATTGAGCTACCCATGGCACCCGGTATGAAGGGGTCTTCATGTATTTGCACGTGTGACGGAAATATGGCTTTACCCAAACTATCAACTAAAAAGGTTGATTTTCGGTATAGCGCGCCACCGCTCACCGCTTGCGTTAAAGCACCCAGAAGGCCTAAGGCTAAAGGGGCTTCAAACAGCACCGGGGCATGGCGGGTTGATAAACGGCGCGCATTTAAACGCGCCAAAGCGCGGTGTGCCGCATATTTACCAACTGCCTCAGGCTTAGCCAAGCGTTTGGCATCACGGTCGCTGGTGTACCAGTAGTCGCGCTGCATACCATTGCCGCGCCCAGCAATCGGCGAAACCGACAAGCCATGGCGTGTATAGGCAAAGCCATTTAAAAACCCACGAGAATTGGCCATCGTAAAGTGGCCTTCGTGGGTATCAACGGCAGCGCCTTCGGTATTGGTGATGCGGCGGTCGACATCGCGCGCGGCTTGCTCAGCAAAGATTGCAATTTTAGTAGCGGCCTCTACTCCAATTAACCAAGGGTGATGCAAAGACAGTTTGTCTTGACCACCGGTGTACAAATCAGCTGGGTCAGGCAACCCTGCAGCCGGGTCTTCTGCAGTAAAGCGGGCAATGTGCCAAGCGGCCTCAACCGTTTGTTTAAGGGCCGATTCGCTAAAATCTGAGGTGCTGGCAGAGCCCCGACGTTGACCGGCAAACACTGTGACCGACAAAGATCGATCTCGTGTTTGTTCAACCGTTTCAAGCTTACCTTTGCGCACATTAACCGACAAACCTTGCCCTTCAGACACTTCAGCGACCGAATCGCTTGCACCTAAAGTCTTGGCATAATCAATAGCATGCGACACTAACGTTTCAAATTGAGCGCGATTTTCTTTAATTGGCAGTGCAGGAAGATGTTTACTCATGATGTTCCAATGTCAATGACGCCTTATCATATCTAACTAGCTGACCGAGTGCGACCTATGACCATACAAAACCCTAAAAATATGCCCCAAGATGATTCAGATAAACCCGTTTATGACGGCCCGAGCAAATCTCAAGTCAAACGTGACATGCACGACTTGCTTGATTTGGGCAAGGCTGTAGTTGAGCTAAGTCGCGATCAAGTCAAACAACTGCCCCTTTCCGAGCGGCTTGAAGATGCGGTTTTACTCGCGCAAAAAACCACCAGCCGCGAGGGGCGCCGCCGCCAAATTCATTTTGTGGGCAAACTTATGCGCGACGCGCCGGCTGAACTGATTCGGCAACAACTTGAAACGTGGGCCAACGGTTCGGTTGAAGACACCCGAGCCATGCACCGACTTGAAACGCTGCGCGAACGTTTGTTAGGTAGCGACGAGGCACTAACCGAGTGGTTGTCTCAAAACCCTGGGGTTGATGTGCAATCAATTCGCGCCCAAATACGGGCAGCACGACGCGAACAAACGGCCAACACCTCGTTGCAACCAGGCCAAGAACCTCAACGCAAAAACTTTAGAGCTTTATTCCAAACCTTAAAGTCGGTTCAGAGGCCCTCTACAACACCGCTCGAGGCATCTTCTGATTGATTTCTGTTGAGTCCACTTTAACAAGCGTTAATGCTGCATAGCTAGCCCACATGCAACGCACTTTAATTAATATCTGTCGACCCATTAACTCACTTAATCAAGTCGACAATCGTGCCTGCCTAAAACTTCTTTTTTGCTGAACTGATAATGACAACACCATTACTTGAATGCCTAGAAATTGAAACCTCCCCCAACCCAACACACAGTGTGATTTGGTTGCACGGCTTAGGGGCTGATGGCCATGATTTTGCGGGTATTGTGCCCGAGGTGGGCATTCCGGCATCAAAGGCCGTGCGGTTCATTTTTCCCCATGCGCCGGTTCAACCCATCACGATTAACGGTGGTATGGCCATGCGGGCTTGGTATGACATTCGTGTACCCACGTTAATTCACGCTGAAGATGAACAGGGAATTTATGCGTCAGAGCAATCTGTTATGGCCTTAATTCAACGCGAAAACAGTCGCGGCGTACCCAGTCAAAACATTGTGTTGGCGGGCTTTTCGCAAGGCAGTGCCATGACTCTGCATATTGGCTTACGTTACCCTGAAACCTTAGCAGGTTTAATTGCCTTGTCGGGTTATTTACCACTAGCAGATCAAGCGGCACAAGGTTGGTCTGAGGCAAACCGCGCAACCCCTATTTTTTTAGCGCACGGCACGTTTGACCCCGTGGTGACGTTTGATCGTGGCACCACTGCGCGTGATTTATTGCTGACGCATCAGTATGCAGTGAGTTGGCACGCATACCCCATGCCGCATAGCGTTTGCCCAGAAGAAATTCGCGATATTGCAGATTTTTTGACATCCTCCCTGACCTCAGCTTGACGCTGACGCTTGCACGGTAAGGGCGGCGATTCCTGATGCGAGACGCAAGATGATTGGCACGTAGCCTTTTAAAATATAATTCGACTTTGCTGCAACTTTGCTTTAATTTGATAACAACCCTCTAAACCTCTTCTTCAACTGGTGCATTTAACGTTAACCAGATACGTCGCATTGAGACGTCTTCTTCGTCAACGTCATCGACCATGCCGCATGTTTGCATCAAGTTACGCATCGGTCGATTGTTACCAATCACCAAGCCTTCAATCAATTCAAGCCCTTGATCGCGCGCGGCTTCAATCAGACGACTCATTAACTGACGGCCCAAACCTCGCCCTTGCCAATCATCAGCAACCACCAAAGCGTATTCTGCGGTGCGACCATCGCGGTTACGCAAGTAGTGTGCTAACCCGATAATCATGTCAATGCTGTACCCATGCTCATCAATATGCGGTACCGTTGCAATCAAAGCTAATTCACGGTGATAGTCAATCAAGGTGTAACGCGCCAACATTTTAGGTGTCAGTTCACGCATGACTGAAACAAAGCGCATGTAACGTGCTTCATCAGACAGGCTGCGCACAAAAATTTGCAACGCACTGGCATCTTCAGGTTGAATCGGTCGAATTAAACAACCGGTGCCCTCTTTCAACAACAATCGCTGCACCCAACGTCTTGGATAAGGGTGAATGGCCATGTGGTTATAACCAATAGTTTGTGACTGTTTACGCTGTTCAGGCTCAATGAGCTTGATCTCGGCACGACGCGCTAGCCATGTTTCGCCATAAAGTTCGAGCGGGTCGATTGTGACGGTTGCAACTTGGGCACACTCGCTAACCAAGTCAGACACCCATTCGAGCATCGCTAATAAATGATGAAACGCAGTAGGCGACACCGCATGTCGACCTAAGCGTTGCCATATTTGACTCCGCTTAACTAAGCGACTCGACAAAAACAAATTCAACGGGGCTAAATCAACGCCATCATCAAGTGGCGCCAATGAGCCCATGACACCGCCCGCAGAGAATCGAATTACCGGCCCAAAGCGTTTATCGCGAATCACTGATATACGGTAAGCAATAGGTGTTTCTTTGATTTCAGACACCAAATCACTTTGAGGTCTAGGTTGTGTGGCATCGTTAAATACTAAATTAAAGGTTTCAAACAAAGCCAGTGATTGTTTCGTATCAAGTGTGGTTTGACCATTTGCATACGATTGAGCAATCATCTCGCGCGCGGCAGCCACTCTGGGTTGCGCATAGTCGGGCTCAGCAGGTTGAATTTGAAGAAGCAACTGTTGATTGTAGTGATAACTTGCCAGCACACCAAATGCATTTGCAGCTGATTCAGGCGTTCTAAAGGCGGGTGCACCCACATCATCTAATAATCGACGAATTGGCCGCATACTGGCCTCACCAATAAAGCAGGGTAAAACCGGTTTAGTTGAGCGCTTAATGGTGTTGACCAGTTCATCTGTCAGCGCATAGAAATCAGTGCGCGCATCGGGTGCAAAGACCAGCAAAACACCATCAACACCGCTGTCCTGCGTCACGTAATTAATTATTTCAGTAACAACTGATGGCATCAATGGTGAGTGTGTCACGATTGGGTTCAAAGCTTTGGCACCTGGCTCTAATAATTTACCTAAACGCCGACGCGTTGCCGCGGTTAATTCAGCCTTAACCACGGGCCCTTTAATGCTGCTAATGTCGAGCGCCAATTGTGCTGGGCCTTCCCCGTTTGATACCACAGCCATACGGGGGCCTTTAGGCCGACGGCTATGGGCAAACACTTTGAGAGCGGCAAACAACTGAATGAAATACCGCACCCTAACGGCACCTGCTCGCCTGAGTGCCGCATCAAAAGCTGCGTTGGCTTGCTCAGTGTCGAGCGTAGTACCAGACTTCAACACCACAACAGGTTTCACACTGGCTGCAGCCCGCAAGGCACTCATAAATTCTCGACTGAACCCGGTCTCATCAATATATAAAGCAATACTGTCGGTACGGGGGTCACTGGCCAAGTAGTCAATTACTTCAGGTAAGCTGGTGAAGGCTTCATCGCCAATTGCAATCACAGCCGAAAAACCAATGTGGGCGTCGTCGGCCCAATCCATCACTGAAGCCATAATGGTGCGAGATTGTGCTACCAACGCGGCACGGCCGCCGCGCGCTAAAACTGGGTGTTGGCTTAGATTTAAACCGAGATGTGGGCGCTGCAAACCGAAAGAATACGGCCCCAGCAAAGCAACTTTATATTTTTGAGCCCATAAAGCACACAATTCACGCGTGCGGTCGGGTGAAGGGTCAACGGCATTGTGTGCCATTAATATCACCGCACGGGGTCTCACGCGCGCCAAATTAAACAACGTCCGTTGTAGTAGCAATGGGGGCATGCACACCACGACCAAATCAACACGCTCACCCGCAACAAGACCTGTCAATTGTTTAGGTAAAGCACACCACTGGCCAGGGACGCAGTCAACTCGAGTCGTGCGTGCAGCTATGGCTGGGGGTATATTGTCAAAAAGTGGCAAGAGCCGATCACTTACAACCAGTAAACTGGTAGGCTCAAACAGCGGGTCGAGGGTGTGACGCAACATAAGAGGCCTTTCAGGTTGATACGCGCTCAGAACGAGAACTTGTGATCAGGCTCTAAAATGGTCGCGCACTTAAAATATAAATGAATTGAGTGCTTCCATCGTAACAAAATTTTGTTGCAATGCAACAATCGCTATCTTGAACACCTATAAGTTGACGACGAAACCATACCTATGACCCAAACTAATCGACCTGTTCGCACCCGTTTTGCTCCTTCACCCACCGGGTTTTTACATCTAGGCGGCGCTCGAACCGCTTTGTTTGCTTGGGCTTTTGCACGTCATGCGGGTGGCACTTTTATTTTAAGGGTTGAAGACACTGATTTGGTTCGCTCAACACCCGAGGCGGTGCAAGGCATTCTTGATGGCATGGCTTGGTTAGGCTTAAACCCTGATGAAGGGCCTTTTTATCAAATGCAACGTATGGATCGATATCGTACTGTGATCCAAGAGATGCTTGCTGCGGGTTCGGCGTACTTTTGTTTTAGCTCGCCCGAAGAGGTTGAAGCCATGCGCGAAGCCGCGCGTGCTTACGGTGCAAAACCGCGCTACGACGGTACGTGGCGCCCAGAAGTGGGTAAAACATTGCCCACCGTTCCCGCTGATCGCCAACCTGTTGTGCGCTTCAAAGGGCCGCTTGAGGGCGTTACGGCTTGGCACGACATCGTGAAAGGCCCCATTAGCTTTACCAATGAAGAGTTAGACGATCTTATTATTGCGCGCTCGGACGGCACGCCAACCTATAACTTTTGTGTTGTCGTTGACGATTTGGACATGGGCATTACCCATGTGTTAAGAGGTGACGATCATGTCAACAATACCCCGCGCCAAATTAATATTTTGAAAGCGTTGGAAGCCCCATTGCCCGAGTATGGCCATGTGCCCATGATCTTGGGCCCTGATGGCGAAAAGCTCTCTAAACGCCATGGTGCCGTGAGCGTGATGGAATACGAAACTGAGGGCTACTTAGCCGAAGCGATGATTAACTATTTAGCGCGCCTAGGCTGGAGCCACGGTAACGACGAAATTTTTGATCGAGAGACATTTACTAAGTGGTTTGATACCGATCACTTATCAGGTTCGCCTTCGCAATGGGACCCTAAAAAATTAAATTGGGTTAATAATCAATATATCAAGCAAGCCAATAATGACGATTTGGCACACCTGATCAAACCCCGTGTGGTGGCCTTAGGTGGCAACCCTGATCAAGTTGATTTAAGTGCCGCAGTGAGTTTACTTAAAGATCGATGTGATACCTTGGTGCAACTGGCACAAGCTGCCATGTTGTTTTGTGGCGAACCTGCAACACCCGACCCAGCACTCATGTCACAGCACATGACACCGCTAGCGTTGGCGGCGCTTGGCGACCTGAACCGTCGGCTATCGACTGTTAATTGGTCACTGAGCGCAATCAGCCAAACCATTAAAACGGTACTCAGTGATCACGGGCTCAAAATGCCACAACTGGCCATTCCAATTCGCTTAGCCGTAGCAGGCACGACCCAAACCCCGTCTATTGATGCTGTACTAACGATTATGGGCTCAAAGCTTGTATTAGCAAGGCTAGCTCAACACATAAGTTGATGTCACAAGGCGCTCAAAGTCAAGCCCGCTTGAACCACACCTTAGCAATTAAAAAAATAAGGGGAAATACTTAAAAAGAAAGTTTGACCTACAAGGCCTGTGACACTAGAATTAGTGGTTGAAAAGAAATAAAACACAACATGTAGTGTTTATTTAGCCATTTCAGGGGTTGCCCATTTTGCTGTAACCCCTTTAGCAGGAGCCTTTATGCAAGTAGCCACCCCAATTCCGTCAGTTTCCGAGCACCAAAATATGCCCGGCACCACATTTCAGCCCATTGTGCAACAGTCATGGTCGCACTACAGCATCATTCGCCGTAACGGTTCAGTGGTGCCCTTTGAGCCAGGCAAAATCGGTATTGCCATGACCAAAGCCTTTTTGGCGGTGAATGGGGGCTCAGGCGCCGCCTCAGCCCGTGTGCGTGAAATGGTTGAGCAACTCACGCAACAAGTCGTCAGCGCCATGGTGCGCGGTCGGCCTAATGGCGGTACCTTCCATATAGAAGATGTGCAAGATGCAGTCGAGTTAGCTTTAATGCGCTCAGGCGAGCACGACGTTGCACGTTCTTATGTACTGTACCGTGAGCGTCGCTCTCAAGAACGTGCGCAAGAGCGTGCCCAATCTGGGGCTCAGACCAAAATAGAAACGCCCGTTATTCATATTACTGAAAACGGCGAACGCAAACCGCTCAACTTGGCGAAACTACAGGCAACGATTGAAGCGGCGGGTGAAAACCTGGGCGACGTTGTCAATACCCAAATCATTCTTAAAGAAACCCTTAAAAACTTATACGACGGCATACCCGCTGATGAAGTCTATAAATCAGCTATTTTGGCGGCTCGTGCTCAAGTTGAAAAAGACCCGGCCTACAGTAAAGTCACCGCTCGTTTGTTATTGCACACCATTCGTAAAGAAGTGTTATCGACTGACATTCCGCAACAAGACATGGCTACTGAATACGCCATTCACTTCCCCAAACTGATTAAACGGGGTGTTCAAGCTGGCTTGCTTAACCCTGAAATGGCGCGCTACGACTTAAAGCGTTTAGGTCAGGCCTTAAAAGACAAACGTGACTTGCAGTTCGATTACCTTGGCTTGCAAACACTTTATGACCGTTATTTTTTACATATAAACGGTCGGCGCATTGAAATGCCCCAAGTCTTTTTTATGCGTGTCGCGATGGGTTTGGCGCTTAAAGAAATTGACCGCGAAGCCCGTGCAATTGAGTTCTACGAAATTTTGTCATCGTTTGACTTCATGAGCTCAACCCCGACCTTATTTAACTCGGGCACAACGCATTCGCAATTATCATCATGCTACTTATCAACTGTCTCTGATGATCTTGATGGTATTTACGAAGCCATTAAAGAAAATGCCTTGCTTGCCAAATATGCGGGCGGTTTAGGTAACGACTGGACGCCGGTGCGCGCCATGCGCAGTCACATCAAAGGCACCAACGGCGAAAGCCAAGGTGTGGTGCCCTTCCTTAAAGTGGTCAACGATACAGCAGTTGCTGTGAACCAAGGCGGCAAGCGTAAAGGTGCCGTATGCTGCTACCTTGAAACTTGGCACCTCGATATTGAAGAATTTCTAGAGTTGCGCAAAAACACCGGTGACGAACGCCGTCGCACCCACGACATGAATACCGCCAACTGGATTCCTGATCTGTTCATGCGTCGCGTCATCGAAGGTGGTGACTGGACACTCTTTTCACCATCAGATTGCCCTGACCTGCACGACAAGTACGGCAAAGCATTTGAAGTTGCCTACAACGGCTACGAAGCTAAAACCAAAACGGGTAAACTCACGCTTTTCAAAACCATGCCTGCCGCACAACTCTGGCGTCGCATGTTGTCTATGCTGTTTGAAACCGGTCACCCTTGGTTTACTTTCAAAGACCCATGCAATATTCGTTCCCCACAACAACACGTTGGCGTGGTGCACAGTTCAAACCTGTGTACAGAAATCACCCTCAACACTAACGATTCAGAAATCGCGGTGTGCAACTTGGGTTCAGTCAATCTGGTTGCACATTTAAAAACAAACGCTGATGGTCAATTGAGTCTCGATCACGAAAAGCTTGAGCGCACCATCAAGACCGCAATGCGTATGCTCGACAACGTCATCGACATCAATTTTTATGCTGTAGACAAAGCGCGCACGTCAAACTTACGTCATCGCCCAGTTGGTTTGGGCATCATGGGCTTTCAAGATAGCCTGCACTTGATGCGCATTCCTTATGCGTCTGATGCAGCTGTTAAATTTTCAGACGAATCAATGGAAGCGGTTTGCTATCACGCTTACAGTTCATCGTGCGATCTTGCTGCAGAGCGCGGTCGTTACGCAACCTACGAAGGTTCGTTGTGGTCAAAAGGTATCTTGCCGCAAGACTCAGTTGCGATGTTGCGTGAAGAGCGTGGTGGGTACGTTGAATTAGACGATTCGAGCGCACTTGACTGGACATCGTTGCGTGCACGCATCAAACAGCATGGTATGCGCAATTCTAATTGTGTTGCAATCGCCCCAACCGCAACAATTTCAAATATTATTGGTGTGTCTGCATGCATCGAACCTACTTATCAAAACTTGTACGTTAAATCGAATCTATCCGGTGAGTTCACAGTGGTCAACGATCACTTAGTTCGTGACCTCAAAAAACTGGGCCTCTGGGACGAAGTCATGGTCGCTGACCTGAAATACTTCGATGGTAGCCTTGCGCGCATTGATCGCGTTCCCAACGAACTGCGTGCGTTGTACGCGACTGCGTTTGAAGTTGACGCAAGCTGGATAGTTGAATGCGCTGCACGCCGCCAAAAATGGATCGATCAAGCACAATCACTGAACATTTACATGGCAGGTGTATCAGGTAAAAAACTTGATGAAACCTATAAGTTGGCTTGGTTGCGTGGGTTAAAGACAACGTACTATCTACGCTCACTTGGCGCCACCAGTGCAGAAAAATCTACCGGTCGTGGCGGCGAGTTAAATGCTGTCAGCATGAACCCAACAGGGGGTGTGGCCGCTTCGGCTGTTACATCGAATCTTCCAGAAGCCGAAATACTAGGCGTAGCGTGCACGATGAGACCGGGTGACCCGGGCTTTGAAGAGTGTGAAGCTTGCCAGTAAATCAACACAACATAAAGGAAAATTCATCATGCTGAATTGGGAAGACGACACAAACCCCGTAGCCACCGCTGCGCCAGGCGTGGCGCCACGAACAACTGCACCTACAGTTGCATCTACAGACTCACCTGTACGCGCTGCCACAGGTGTATTTGGTGACATCGCATTACCTACACCAGGTTTGAGCGAACGACCTGTTGCGGCTGCAATACTTGCAGCAGTAGGCGTAGCTGAACAAGCACGCGTTAAAGCCGTAGACAAACGCATCATCAATGGTAAAACCGACGTTAACCAATTGGTACCGTTCAAATACAAGTGGGCGTGGGAAAAGTACCTTGCAACCTGCGCCAACCACTGGATGCCACAAGAAATCAACATGTCACGCGACATCGCACTCTGGAAAAACCCCAACGGGTTAACCGAAGACGAGCGTCGTATCGTTAAACGTAACCTAGGCTTCTTTGTCACAGCTGACTCATTAGCAGCAAACAACATTGTGCTGGGTACCTACCGTCACATTACTGCACCTGAATGCCGTCAGTTTTTATTACGCCAAGCGTTTGAAGAGGCGATTCACACGCACGCCTATCAGTATATTGTCGAAAGTCTTAACCTAGACGAATCAGAGATCTACAATGCGTACAATGAAGTGCCTTCTATTCGCGCCAAAGACCAGTTTTTAATTCCATTTATTGACGCGATTGCTGACCCTCACTTTCATACTGGCACAACTGCAGATGATCAAAAGCTCTTACGCTCATTGATCGTGTTTGCTTGCCTGATGGAAGGCCTGTTTTTCTATGTCGGCTTTACGCAGATTTTGGCACTTGGCCGTCAAAACAAAATGACGGGGGCTGCCGAGCAGTACATGTACATTTTGCGTGACGAATCAATGCACTGCAATTTTGGTATTGATTTGATCAACACAATCAAACTAGAAAACCCACATCTTTGGACACCCGCTTTTCGCGAAGAAATGCGCGCATTGTTTAGCCAAGCCGTCGAACTTGAATACGCCTACGCAGAAGACACCATGCCACGTGGCGTGTTAGGTCTGAATGCATCGATGTTTAAATCATATTTACGATTCATTGCAAACCGTCGGTGCCAGCAAATTGGGCTTGAGCCTTTGTATGCACAGGAAGAAAACCCATTCCCCTGGATGGCTGAAATGATTGATTTGAAAAAGGAAAGGAACTTTTTTGAGACCCGTGTCATCGAGTATCAAACAGGTGGTGCGCTCAACTGGGAATAAGACCCAAACGAGCAACCCTTGTGATCTTGGCGTCTCTAAACGTGAAGGGAATAAGCGATGCAACCCAGTTGGTTGCATCGCCTGTTGTTAAAAAGTGTGACGAGTCGATGAATCGGCTAGTGCATCATTTAACAACAACGCAGCATTCTGTGTCTGACAGCGTTATGTGCCGGCAATTAGGTAACGATGTGAGTCACAAGAATAGCGCGGGCTTTGTGGACGACCCATTTGGGCGGTCTTCAAGGCACGCGTTCCTTGTTTTGGGATCCTGACTTAAGGAGTTAATCATGGCATCAGCCAAGAAAGCAGTAAAAAAAGTAGCAAAGAAGGTCGCGGTTAAGAAAGTTGTCGCTAAAAAAGTAGCAGTCAAGAAAGTTGCTGCTAAAAAAGTAGCAGTCAAGAAAGTTGCTGCTAAAAAAGTAGCCGTCAAGAAAGTTGCTGCTAAAAAAGTAGCAGTCAAGAAAGTCGTCGCTAAAAAAGTAGCAGTCAAGAAAGTTGCTGCTAAAAAACCCGCTGTCAAAAAAGTTGTCGCTAAAAAAGTAGCAGTCAAGAAAGTTGCTGCTAAAAAACCCGCTGTCAAAAAAGTAGCCGTAAAAAAAGTAGTTGCTAAAAAGGTTGTTGCTAAAAAACCTGCTGCTCAGAAAGCTACTAAAAAAATGGCTGTAAAAAAAACAGTAAAAAAAGCAGCTAAGAAACCAGCTGCCAATAAACCTGTCCCCAGCGAGCCTTCAACAGCCGCTGCTCCAGGTGCTAAAACAGCGCTGAACCCAGCCGCATCATGGCCCTTCCCTACGGGCGGCCGTCCTTAATTGATGTGGGTTGAAAGGTAGTACCAAATCGCCTGGCTTGCCAGGCGATTTGCTGTTAAACCGCCCATTATGAGTCATAATTTTCACAATTGACGTTTTGTCATGCGACAATAGCGACTGTTGAAATCGACTTAAGGCAGTATCTGAATGGGCGATATTATTCGGTTTTTATTAGAAACCAGCTTCACAGTATTAGGGGCTGCGTTCTTAGCTCGGTGTTGGTTGCATAGCATGCGCTTCCACCCCTTTAACCCGTTTTCTCAACTCATTGTTAGGGCGACCGACTGGCTTGTGAAGCCGTTACGCTCAATTTTGCCATCCAGCAAAAATATAGATATAGCTAGCCTAGTTGGCGCCTATATCGTTGCTTTAGTCTATTTACTTGCAATCTGGATGATTAGTATGCGGGCCATTATGCCCTTGACTTTGCTCATACCCGCGTTTGGCGCTGCAGCCATGACACTTTGCCGTTGGGCACTGAACCTTATTATTTGGCTTACATTGATTCAAGCGGTCCTGTCTTGGGTTAACCCCATGGCACCAATTATGCCCGTTTTACGCACCCTCACTGCCCCCATGCTTGAGCCTATTCGCCGCATCATGCCTAACTTGGGTGGCATTGATTTGTCACCTTTGGTTTTGCTCATCATGGCACAAGTGGCCATGATGGTTGTGAACCAAATAAGTTTTACTTTGTTTGGATTTTGATATCTTTTCTGACTAAACGGAGAAGATTTCCGCGCAGACTGTTAAATTGGTACAACGCGCGTCGGCCCTGCACCACTTATAACTTGTACGCGCTGACCAACAGATAGCGCAACATCAGCGGCTTGTGCAATAACACGGGTTTCACCGTTATCTAAGCGTACGGTAATTTCTAAACCATTGGTTTTGGTTGCGGCTTCTTCAACTTTTTCACCCGCTAAGGCACCTAACAAAGCACCACCTACAATAGCTAAGGTGCGGCCTGTGCCACCGCCTACGGCACTACCCGCGACACCACCTAAAGCACCACCCGCAATCAAGCCAGCACCAGAGCTCTTTTCTTTTTGAATCACAATAGGCCGAACCGCTTTCACAGTACCTTCACGCACGACCTGCTCAGTTTGCGCTTGACCGTAGGTGTACACACTGGCTGAGGCGTTGGGGTTGGCACAACCACTGATCATCAGTGCTAAACCCACAACCAAGACCGCCAAGCAGGTTGTAATGAAGCCAGATTTGATAGAACCCCGTGCGCTTGACACAAATAGGGTTGCGTTTGCATTCATTTTTGTATTCGTTTTTGTATTTAAAACGCTAGATTTAAACATTGCTATTTACCTTTAAAAAGACTCGCTGTACGTTACAAATGCAAGCCGTAAGCTGCATGAAATAGATTATTAATTTCGACACGATTTGGAGCATGGTTTTGCGGGCCACTCGAAGCAATTTTGATTGAACCCATTAAATTACCCAGCTTGCATGAATTTTCCCACGACCAGCCTGAGGTTAAACCGTAGAGCAACCCTGCACGGTGAGCATCGCCACAGCCTGTTGGGTCAACTACATCAGCTGGGGGTACGGGTGCAATATGTGTTTCATGCCCATCAGTGTAAAGCGTCGCGCCTTCTGCGCCACGTGTAATCACGACCGCTTCTAAATTTTGGGCGATTTGCGTCATACTTTTACCGGTACGTTGCTCAACCACGCTAGCTTCGTAATCATTCATCGTCAGTGCACGTGCCTTGCTGAATAAGTCAACCATTTCAAGACCATCAAACAAAGGCATTGCTTGACCTAAATCGAATACAAAGGGAATGCCCTGCGCATACAACCGCTGCGCGTGAGCCATCATGCCATCTTTTGAGTCGGGCGCAACAATTGCCCACTTAGCATCAGTACCGGTTACATCGTTATCTTTTGAAACACCCATTGCACCAGGGTGGAACGCGCTAATTTGATTATCACTACGGTCAGTTGTAATGAAGCATTGTGCCGTTAATTGGCCTTCAATGACTTTCACCATACGCATATCAATACCAAATGCTTCAAACCGCGATAAATAATCACCTGCATCTTCACCGACAGTTGCCACAGGTACAGGGTGACCACCCAATAAATTTAAATTGTAGGCAATATTGCCTGCACAACCCCCAAACTCTCGGCGCATACGCGGCACTAAAAATGACACGCTTAACGCATGAATACGATCAGGCAAAATATGATCTTTAAACTGCCCGTCAAAGACGGCAATCGTATCAAAGGCAATAGAACCGCAAATTAATACAGGGGGTTTCATAGGTTATGTATTCCGATCGTCGTGATGTTCTAAAAGTGTAAAAAAATAAAGAAAAGTATAAGCTGTTATTTTAGTAGGCTATTTGGTTTTGGAACTGATCAGGGGTAAAACTTATCAATCTCAAAACCACTAATGGTCAACCCTTTGACTTGCAAGTCGACAACAAAGTTAACTTCTTGTTGCGACATGAATGCCGTGTTATTTAATTGTTTGGGTACATAATCAACCGGGGGAACCACTTTACGCACTACCACAGTGCCCGATGCATCAGTTAATAATACTAACAAATGCGGCCAAGCCTGTGGTTTATCAAAGCGATTTTGTAAAGCGAATCGTAATTTAAATGTGTTGATATCACTGCCGTCTTGTACGCGCGTATCTTGCTGCAACGAAGAGGCCTGAATACTGATGCGTTCGGCGTGTTTAGGGTACTGCACTTCACAACCTACCCATTGGCAAGCACTCTCTAACCAAGGTCTTAAAACAGGGGCCGTTGCTGCCAAGTCGTTTCGCATCACGTAGACTGCTTGCAACATTAAACAGATTAAAGCCAGCATCACGCCTAAACGCCAAAAAAACCAAGCCACACTTGTTGGTGTAGGGCCTGTCACCATAAATCTAGGCACCTCACGGCCAAAATCAGACGGCATATCACCCCGCATACGCGACTCGCCCATGACCGTCAGCGTAGGTTCAAGCGACGAATGTAATGGTGAACGTAAGTTGGCTTGCTCATCGTTTGCCAAACCGTAGTCGAACACCTCTGTGACTTTAGAGGCTGGGGCCGACTGCTGGCCATTAAAAAAGTCGTTGTCTGAAATCAGCTTGTTCATCTTGTCGTCACTATCATATGCATGACGATCAACAGACTGAATCTGCACCTCAGATTGACGGCTTCTAATAACCTGGGGGGGTGCCGTTGAAGCAAGGTTCAGCAACACTTTTTCAGTCAAAGTGGGGAGCGACGCATCGAGATTTACATAACCATCAAAAACGTTTTGGCAATGCCCACAACGCACCAAACCTTCGAAGGCGCGCAGTTGGTCCACGCTAACCGAGAAAGCTGTGACACACTTTGGGCAACGGGTAATAATACTCATCTTTAAATGATACTCGGGTTAAGAGATACGTTGACCAGCTAGACACACCCAGCCCTCACGCTCAGCCCAGACCGTCATCTTTAACCAAGGCGCGTAAGCCACGGCAACCTCTTTGGCTTGTCGCGCTAGCACCCCCGACAGCACGAGATAACCGCTGGGTTTAACACGTGTTGAGAGCATCGGTGCCAACACTTTTAAGGGGTTTGACAAAATATTTGCCACCACCACATCATATTGCCCAACCAACAATTGGTCGGGCAGCATCGCATGCACATCTGTGTGATTAGCTTGGGCATTTTGCACAGTGGACAAAACGGCTTGCTCGTCAATATCAACTGCATCAACGTGCGCTGCACCCAACATTTTTGCAGCGATCGCCAAAATGCCTGAGCCGCAACCGTAGTCAAGCACGCTTGCACACTGAGGCAACGTATCAGCTAGCCACGCCAAGCATACATGCGTAGTGGGGTGGCTACCTGTACCAAAAGCCAAACCCGGGTCAAGTTCGATCACAATTGAGCCTTCAGGTCGCTCAAGCGGTATTTCGCCTGCATGCCAGCTAGGCAAAATCAGTACGCGATCACCCACCTGAATTGGGCCAAACTGCGACTGTGTTAGGCGCACCCAATCTTGATCGGGCACATCTCGTAAGAACCAATCGGGGAGAATTTGAACACTCAATTCAGTTTCAGCGTAAGCCAGCATCTGCTGTGGGTCGTCACCGTCTGCAAGCAGTGCCACCACACGATTATTTAGCCAACCACCTAGCGCCTGATCTCCGCCCGGCTCACCAAATATGGGGCGCTCATCATCGGTATCAAGGTCAACATCTTCAACCGACGTTGACAGTGCACCTGCCTCAATTAGGGCATCAGATAGAGCGTCTACCCATTTACCTGGACACGACAAAACAAGTTCACGCACAGTTGCTCCGCAAGCAGGTTTAGTCTGCCAGACTTAGGGCCTTTCGGCTAATTTCTGTTCAAGATAATGAATGTTGGTGCCGCCTTCAGAAAAGCGGGAATCAACCAGTAATTCGCGATGTAAGGCGATATTGGTTTGAATACCTTCAACCACCATCTCAGACAAAGCAATACGCATACGTGCTAATGCTTGATCGCGTGAGTCACCATAAGTAATGACCTTGGCAATCATTGAATCGTAGTTAGGTGGCACAAAATAACCATTAAACGCATGCGAATCAATACGCACTCCTGGGCCACCTGGCGTATGCCAGTTGGTGATACGCCCAGGACTTGGGGTAAATTTAAAAGGGTCTTCGGCATTAATGCGGCACTCAATCGCATGACCTTTAAAGGTAATGTCACGCTGCCTGAGTGTGAACTTTTCACCCGCAGCAATACGAATCTGCCACTGAACCAAATCAAGCCCTGTAATAAACTCAGTGACGGTGTGCTCAACCTGAATGCGGGTATTCATTTCAATAAAATAAAACTCGCCGTTTTCATAAAGAAACTCAAACGTACCGGCACCGCGATAACTAATTTTACGGCAAGCTTCGGCACAACGCTCACCAATACGCTCAATCGCTTTACGAGGAATGCCTTGCGCAGGGGCTTCTTCGATCACCTTTTGGTGACGACGCTGCATTGAGCAGTCGCGCTCACCCAACCAAACTGCACTTTTCTCACCATCAGCCATGACTTGAATTTCAATATGGCGTGGGTTCTCTAAAAACTTTTCGAGATAAACCTCGGTGTTATTAAATGCTGCACCTGCCTCGGCTTTAGTCATGATGACAGCGTTGAGTAGGGCCGCCTCGGTGTGCACCACTCGCATACCGCGACCACCGCCACCGCCAGCTGCTTTAATGATGACGGGGTAACCCACTTCGCGCGCAATCTTTACAACTTCCTCAGCATTGTCTGGCAAAGCCCCTTTTGAACCGGGCACCACAGGCACGCCGGCTTCAATCATGGCTTGCTTTGCACTCACTTTATCGCCCATTAAGCGAATCGATTCGGGGCGCGGGCCAACAAAGACAAAACCGCTTTTTTCGACTCGTTCAGCAAAGTCAGCGTTCTCTGCAAGAAAGCCATAACCTGGGTGAATCGCCTCAGCGTCAGTGACCTCAGCCGCTGAAATAATGGCAGGCATGTTTAAGTAACTGTCTTTTGAAGGGGCTGGGCCTATGCAAACTGATTCATCAGCCAAACGCACATACTTGGCATCACGATCAGCCTCTGAGTGCACCACCACAGTTTTGATGCCTAACTCGCGGCACGCACGCTGAATGCGCAAAGCGATTTCGCCTCGGTTAGCGATAAGCAGTTTTTCAAACATGTTTTTAACCAATTAGAAATAAAGGTTGACCGTATTCAACAGGCTCGCCGTTTTCAACCAAAATAGCTTTAATGACGCCCGATTTATCAGCCTCAATTTCATTGAGCAACTTCATAGCCTCAATGATACAAATGGCCTGGCCTTCTTTAACCGTTTGGCCAACTTCAACAAAGGGCGAAGCACCCGGGCTTGAAGCACGGTAAAACGAACCGACCATAGGTGATTTCACCGTGTGGCCTTCAGGTGCGGCGGGGGCTACAGGCGCTTCTGGCGTTGCAGCGGCCGCTGTGGCAGGGGCTTGTGGTGCAAAAGATTGATACGCCAGTGGGGCTGGCGCGATTGTTTGAGAAAACTTGACAATACGCACCTTGTCTTGGGCTTCAGTGATTTCAAGCTCAGCAATACCAGACTCAGATACTAAATCAATTAAGGTTTTAAGTTTTCGTAAGTCCATTTGAATTAATCCAGTGAAGAACGTAAAAAGTTAAGGAAGCTGAATTTATTTAGCTTTGTGGTTGTTTTGCTGCAAAATCAAGGGCCGAACAATAACCCGCCACACCGAAACCTGCGACAACGCCTACGGCCAGATCTGACAAATAAGAATGATGACGAAATGATTCGCGTCGGTAGACGTTAGAGATGTGAACTTCTACAAAAGGCAGGTTAACTGCGGCTAATGCATCGCGAATGGCCACGCTTGTGTGGGTATAGGCACCCGCATTAATCAAAATATAAGTGGTGCCGTCTTGCGCTGCTTGTTGAATGCGACTCACAAGCTCACCTTCATGATTGCTTTGAAACGTTTGCAAGCCACATTTGAGTCTGATGGCTTGTTCGGCAAGCTCGGCATTGATGTCAGCAAGCGTATGGTGACCGTAAATTGCGGGTTCTCGCAAACCAAGCAGGTTAAGGTTGGGACCATGCAAAACTAGTATCTGATGTGCCATATTCAATAGTTTAGTTGCTAACTTCGTCTAATTGTACAGTTACCGCCGCGATCCCGCTAGAAGCTGCTTAAGCTGTTGCCCCAGGGCATCGACTTTAACAGGCCCCAAAATTTGCTCTTTAACGCGACCATCTGCGCTGATAAGCACGGTATACGGTAACCCGCCACTAGGGTTACCCATGGCACGCACCAAATCAATACCGCTGTGGCCCGACACCAAAATCGGATAGCTAACAGGTACCTTCTGTAAAAACTGCTTAACATTAACGTCAGTATCTATCGCTATACCGAAAAATTGCACGTTATTAAACGCTTTTGACAACGCCTCAAGGTCTGGCATTTCAGCCACACAGGGGGGGCACCAGGTTGCCCAAAAGTTAATCAACAAAGGTTCGCCCCGAAATGAGTCTAGGAGCGTGTCACGGCCTTGCACGTCAGGCAATCGCGCCGCAAAAAGAGCTTCTACATTGGGTGGCGTCGGCACAAAAGCCGCTTGAGTCACAGCACGGTTTGCTTGGGGAGCCCTCAAAGATGACTCACGCCAGGCAACAACCCCGACAGCACCCATGGCCACTAAACCCGCGCCACCTAACAATAATGTTCGACGTTTCATCCTCTAATAATAACGCGATGTACACCCATTTAAAAACAATTAACCATACCCTTACAATGGCATCAGGAGAAAAACTCATGCACCTGCACATACTCGGTATTTGCGGTACATTCATGGGGGGGTTGGCGCTGATTGCTCGCGCAGCAGGACACCGTGTGACCGGTTGCGATGCTAGCGTTTACCCTCCAATGAGTACGCAACTCACAGAACAAGGAATTGAACTAATTGAGGGCTTTGAAGCTGAACAACTCAGCCTTAAACCCGATTTATTCATTATTGGCAACGTCGTCAGTCGGGGCAACCCCCTGATGGAAGCCATACTCAATGCGGGTGCCCCCTATACCTCGGGGCCACAATGGTTGGGGCAACACGTGCTGCCTGGGCAACACGTTTTAGCTGTGGCAGGCACCCATGGCAAAACTAGCACCAGTTCAATGCTAACTTGGGTACTCAAACAAAACGGTTTAAGCCCCAATTTCTTAATCGGTGGTGTGGCCCACGACCTTAAAGTATCGGCCCTGTATGAAGCATCGCAACATTACTTTGTAATTGAAGCAGACGAATACGATACCGCGTTTTTTGATAAGCGTTCAAAATTTGTACATTACCGCCCACGCACCGCGATCTTGAACAACCTTGAGTTTGATCACGCCGACATCTTTCCCGATTTAGCGGCAATCGAAACCCAGTTCCATCATCTCGTTCGCACCGTGCCCGCAGACGGCGCAATTGTTATGCCTGATCAATCAGCGGCACTAGAACGCGTCATTGCACGCGGTTGCTGGACTATGGTTGAAAAAACTGGGCAAGCACAAGGCTGGCACGCACGCCCCCACATCGACCCGCGTCATGCCCCCGATATATTTTTAGGTGATCAGCTCATTGGCAGCCTCACATGGGGTCTGACTGGTCAACACAATATTGAAAATGCGTTGGTCACGTTAGCGGCTGCTCAATACGTCGGAATCAAGCCTGCGGCTGCTCTAGTTGCGCTCAACACCTTTCAAGGCGTTAAACGACGAATGGAATGTCGTGGCCAAGTCAATGGCGTCACGATTTACGATGACTTCGCACATCACCCCACAGCTATCGCCACAACTATCGCGGGCTTGCGCCAACAGGTGGGCTCAGCGCGCATCTTAGCCGTGCTTGAGCCACGCTCAAACACCATGAAACTTGGTACCATGGCAGCCCAATTGCCGCAAGCACTCAAACAAGCTGATTTAGTCTTTTGTTTTAGAGAAACCTCGGGTAAAAATGCGCTGGGTTGGCAAGCGGCTGATGTGCTGGCACCATTAGGTAGTCGGGCCAGCGTTTGGCACGACATACCCGCTTTAGTAGCAGCCCTTGCGCAACAGATACAACCCGGTGACCACGTTTTAATGATGAGTAATGGTTCATTTGGTGGCATACACGACAAACTTTTAAAAGCTCTGGCAGACCGATCATGATGATGCTTTACTTACACGGCTTTCGTTCGTCACCCGAGTCATCAAAAGCACAAATGCTTGCTCAACGAATGCAAGCACGCGGGCAGCTTGACCGCTGGTCTTGCCCCGCCTTACCAGCAAGCCCAGCTGAGGCTTTGGCGCTTTGCAAAAAATTGGCACAAGACCTCATTACGCAACATCACGCAGACGCTTCAAAATTGACCGTCATCGGTTCATCGCTAGGTGGCTTTTATGCGGTGAGCCTAGCTGAACAACTGGGCTGTCGGGCCGTTGCCTTAAACCCTGCCGTGTATGCGCCGCGAGATTTAGCCAGTCAGGTCGGCGAACACACGCAATATCATACCGACGAACCCTTTATTTTTTTACCCGAACATGTTGACGAACTTAGAGACATTGCGGCTAAACAGATCACCCGTCCTGAACGCTATCTTTTAATCGCCGCAACCGGTGACGAAGTGCTTGACTGGCAAGAGATGCATGCCTATTTTGAAGGCGCGCAGCAAATCATTATCAACGGCGACAACCACGGCCTGTCAAGCTTTGAAGACCATATAGATGCCGTCTTAAAGTTCGCTGGCTTTGACCTCAACCACCTGACCCTTTCCAAGAGCTAAACCCTATGTACGTGTTGTTTGAAGAAGACGGAAGTTTTAAAGCTGCAAAAATTAACAGCGAGGCTGACACCACGCTACAGATTGAGTTTGTCTCAGGCAAACGTAGCAAAATAAAACGCAACCAATGCATTTTTCAATTTGCCTCACCCACCCCTGATGACTTATTAACTCAAGCACCGACCTTAGCAGCTGATATTGACCCCACTTTTTTGTGGGAAGTCGCCCCACAAGCCGAGTTCAACCTCGAAACGCTCGGTGCAGAGTATTTTGGTCATGCGCCTAATTCAATAGAAAAAGCCAGCCTGTTGTGGTGCTTACACCAAGCACCGATCTATTTTCATCGGCGTGGCAAAGGTTTGTATCAACCTGCCCCACCTGAAATTTTGGCAGCCGCTTTAACAAGTCAAGAAAAAAAACGCCTTCAGGCCCTCGAACAACAAACCTGGGTGCAATCTATTATTGATGGCGCGTTACCTGAACCGATTGCTGAGCTAGCGCTAACGTTAATCACCCGTCCTGATAAAAACACTCAGCTCTTCAAAGCGCTTGATCGGGCCAGCCAACACTTGCATCAAAGCCCTGAACAAATTTTGCTTGATCGCGGTGCTTGGCCCCACGCTTTAGCGTTGCACAAAGCCAAGTTTTTATCTTTAAACTTCCCCAAGGGGTTGGCTTTTGCACCGGCTGAGTTTAACGCTGACTTTGAACATCTGCCGTTAGCTCAAGATGTGCACCCCTACTCAGTCGATGACATTAGCACGACTGAAATTGATGATGCCATTTCAGTACAAACCTTGCCAAATGGTTGGCTTAAAGTGGGCGTGCACATTGCCGTGCCGGCCCTTGCCGTAACACGCGGCAGTGCTTTAGACGACATGGCGCGCGCCCGCATGTCAACCGTATATATGCCAGGTGAAAAAATTCCCATGTTGCCTGAAGGCGTGATCAACACGTTTTCACTCAACGCCGGTCTTATCGTGCCGGCATTATCAATATATGTGCAAGCGCATCAAGAAACCGGGGAGATACGTGCATTCAATACCGTTTTAGAACGCATTGAAGTCGTTGAAAATCTTCGTCACAATCAGCTCGATGAACTCATCACCGAAGAAGCCCTAAGCGACATCTCGCAAGTGTTACCCCATAACGACTGGTTGCGGCCACTCTGGCAACTGGCTTTAGCGCTGAATAAAAAACGTGAACTTGTACGAGGCAAACCTGAATCAAATAGCCGCATTGACTATAGTTTTTATTTGGACGGCAGTGCTGACAATCCCGACACACCCATTAGTATTGTGCCGCGCAAACGTGATGCACCGCTTGATCGTTTAGTAGCCGAATACATGATTTTGGCCAACAGCTTATGGGGTGGTCAACTCGACACCCACAACTTGCCTGGCATTTACCGTTCACAACAAGCTGGGCGTGTGCGTATGAGCACGCAGTCACTGCCTCATGAAGCGATCGGTGTGACCCAATACGCATGGTGCACCTCGCCACTAAGACGTTATGTTGATATGGTGAATCAACGGCAATTGTTGGCCATAGCTGAACATGGTGTTTCGGCTGCGCTGGTGGCACCTTACAAACCACGTGACCCAGACTTATTTGCACTCATTGGCGCCTTTGAGTCGCAATACATAACTTGGAATGAGTTTCAAGACCAAATGGAACGCTACTGGTGCTTACGATGGTTGCAACAGCACAACATCAACCAATGCAATGCTAAAGTCTTACGCGATGATTTGGTGAGGTTTGAAGATTTACCATTCATCACAACCACTGCTGCCATGCCCGCGCTCATGCGTGGCACCCGCGTGCAATTATCAATTGAACGGTTTGATGAATTAGGGTTGCGATTAAGCTGCCAATATCTTTCAACCCTTGATGTGACAGAGCCAATTAATGCTGACAACATAAACCAAGAGGCGCCTAAGGCATGAAAATGTGGGGGTGGTGGTGCGCGCCTGAACAGCATTTTTTACGCTGGGCCGTTGGTGTGTCATTGCTTTTTCACATTGCTTTATTAAGCTGGGCACCCTTAAGTACCAAGCAAACAAAGCCTGAACCCGAAGCCCTTGAAATGGTGATTGTGACGGCTCAAACCGAGACTGTACCCACCGACCCTAAACGCTTGGCGCAAAACAATCTAGAGGGTGGTGGTTTAGCGCAAGAAGGAGTGGCCAGCAACCCTTCGCCTCAAGTAGGCAAGTCAGAACAAGCCATTGCCATTGAAGCCATGACACAACAACGTGCAGCACTTGAATCGCATCAAAATGAGTTGCTTGAACAGTTACCAAAAGAATTGGTGGTGCCCGTCTTTGTGCCCCAAGCCAATCAAAAAGATGATGCCCCCGCAGTCGGGGTTGACCCGATAGATCAAGCTGCGCTTGAGCGTAATGCTGAAATTGCAGCGTTAATTGACCGCATTGAACGCTATAACGCCATGCCCAAACGCTATTACGACGCCCCCTCTGCGCAGGCGCACCCTTATGTTGAGTACGTTGATCAGTGGCGCAAAAAGATTGAAGAAACCGGCCGTCAGTTTTACCCCGGTGAAGGGAATAATCGCCCGACTGGTTCTCTACAAGCCACTGTTACCATTGACTCAAATGGTCAAATCGTTGATATTTCTCTTGATCAGCCTTCACCCTTAACCATATTGAATCAATCCGTGCGGCGTATTGTGCAACTGGCCGCGCCCTTTCCACCCTTTCCACCCCAAATGCATCAAAAGATTGATCAAATCGTGATCACCCGTACTTGGCAGTTTAAGGCGGGCCAATTCACCACCTCAACTGAACCCGATAACCCATGAACGCTACCACCCATCGCTTTGCCGTAATAGGCCACCCGGTTCAACATAGTCGCTCACCGATCATTCACCATGCCTTTGCACAACAATTTGGAATTGACTTGGTGTATAACAAAATCGAAGCGCCTGTTCATGGCTTTGAGGATGCGGTAGAACAGTTCTTTAAAATAGGCGGCCGTGGCTTAAATGTCACCGTACCCTTTAAAGAAAACGCGTGGCGTTTGGCGCAAAATCAACTCAGTGAGCGTGCAGCACTTGCCGGCGCCGTCAACACGCTTTGGCAAGTCAACGAATGCATGTACGGTTGCAACACTGACGGTGTGGGGTTGGTTACTGATCTTCAACGTCTAGGCGTCAATTTGAAAGGTGCACGCATACTGATGGTAGGTGCAGGTGGCGCAGCCCGAGGGGTTATGCAACCATTACTTGATGCCGGCTGTGCCCATCTTCATATTGTGAACCGAACCGTCACCCGTGCGCACGAATTAGCAGCACTGTGCTTAAGTCATCTGGCAACCCAACCTCAACAGACCACACTAGCAAGTCGCTCAAACAAGCCTCTACAGCCCCATCATCAAGCACCTTTTGATTCTCCTGAACAACCTCGCATCACGGCAGGTTCGTTAGATGAAGCCAAACTCGGTGCGCCTTGGTCCTTAGTCATCAACGCCTCGGCCAGTGGTTTATCAAATCAGGCGCCCGACTTACCTGACGGGCTTTACGCCCAAGGTTCATGGGCATACGACATGATGTATGGTAAGCACACCACCGCTTTTATGCTGCAAGCAAAACAAGCGGGGGCGACTGCCCAAGCTGATGGCTTGGGCATGCTGGTTGGGCAGGCAGCTGAAAGTTTTTACATTTGGCACGGCGTCAAACCTGATGTGTTGCCGGTTATTGACTTACTGCGGTGCTCTTTTATAACAACTTAGAACAACTTCAAACAACATAATTTACCGACTTTTTAGTAACGCTTTTAGACTCTTTTAGCAACTCTTTTAGCAACTCTTTTCCCAACCCGCCTACCGACCCTTTCAGACTCTATTACACTGAGACCATGCGTACTGCAAGAAACTACCTCGCCAAAGAAATCTACCGCTCTTCAGCGGTAGTGTTGATTGCGCTACTCGGGTTGTTTTCATTTTTCACTTTAGTTGACGAGCTCGACTCGGTGAGTGAGCGCTTTCCAATCAGCGCCTTGTTGTCTCTTGAGCTTCTGGCTCTGCCCACACGTCTTTACGACTTACTGCCCATTGGCTTACTGATTGGGTCTATTTTGGCCCTCGCAGGCCTAGCGCAACGCAACGAATTGGTAATTTTGCGTGTTTCGGGCATGAGTGGCATGCGTATTCTGTGCATGCTATGGGTCATTTCCATACCTGTTGTGATCTTAGCCACACTTCTTTCAGAGGTGATCACCCCTGCTGCTGAAATTCGCTTTAGCGAGGCTAACTTATTAATGCGCGGTCGCGTTGAGGGTGGCCGTATGATCAGCGGTTACTGGTTTAAAGAGCCTACCGATAGCGGTGGCACACGTATTATTAACGTTGGTAAGCTATTGTCTTCTGGTGATGTAGCCAATTTAAAAGTGTATGAATTTCCTGACAATACCCATATGTCGAGTATGTGGGCCGCGCCATCGGCCACTTTTAGCAACAACAAGTTACTGTTAAAAAACGTCACAGAAAATCGTTTTGCCGCTAAGGCTCAAGAAGGCTTAATTGACGGTAAGCTTGCCCAAGAGCCTTTAATGGTTGTGTCGCGCTCACCCGAAGTTGAAATCAACACCACGTTAACGCCCGCTCGTCTGGTGTCACGCATTTTGACGCCTGAGCGCATGACGTGGCTAATGCTGAGTGACTACATAGATTACTTACAACGCAATAAACTCAATGCTGACCGTCAAATTGTTGCGATTTGGCGAAAGGTAGCTTACCCGTTTACCTTAATCGTTATGTTAACCATCGCTGCACCCATTAGCTATATGCAAACACGCCGTGGTGGTGTAGGTGCCAAAATCTTTATTGGTATTTTAATGGGCACCGGTTTTTTTATGTTCAATCAGTTAGCGCTCAATATCGGGTTGCTTTATAAGTGGCCCCCACTCATAACAGCTCTTTTGCCCAACACCTTAGCCATGGCTATTGCGCTGAGCACCATTTACGCGATGGAAAACCGACTCAAGTGGTCGGGGCGCAAACTTCAATCATCTCTAAAGGTTACTGCCTAAACATGTCTATACCCAGCATCTGGATGATTGGTGACGTGCAAGGTTGTTGCGGGTCGCTTGACACCCTACTGGCGCACCCCAGTATTGCGCAAGAACCTGATGCCCAGTTTTGGTTTGCCGGCGATCTGGTAAACCGAGGGCCACAATCTTTACAAACACTGCGCCGCATCATGGCGCTAGACAATCGCTGCACGGCTATTTTAGGCAACCACGATATGCACTTGTTGGCCATCGCTGCGGGCCTTAAAAAACCCAGCAAAAACGACACTTTGCTTGAATTACTAACCGCCCCTGATGCAGGCGACCTCATTGATTGGCTTCGCCACCGGCCGTTAGCGCATTTTGAGTATGACCACCTCATGGTACATGCAGGTGTGTTACCCAAGTGGGACGTCAAAAAAACCCTAAGCTTGGCCCACGAGGTAGAAGAAGGCTTACGCAGTAAAAATTGGCAAAAAATCTTTCTTAAAATGTACGGCAATGAACCCACTTTTTGGAAAGATGACCATGCGGGCAGTAAACGGTTGCGTGTCATCGTCAATACTTTGACACGCTTGCGTATGTGTAACCCTAAAGGTCACATGGTGCTCAACATCAAGTCTTCTCCGGAACACCGCAACGATGGCTTAATGCCTTGGTTTGAATTGCCCAACCGTGCCACTGCAAACGTAACCGTTGTGTTTGGTCATTGGTCAACCCTAGGGCTTAAAATTAAACCGCACATCATTTGTCTTGATACCGGCTGTGTATGGGGCGGTCATTTAACTACCATACGTCTACAAGATCGGGAGCTGATTCAAATACCCTGCCATCTAAGTGCTGACCCTTTGACACCCTCTTCCTGAACAATGAGAATTGCCACGCAGCTTGTTTAAAGCACAAATAACTTAGGGTCTACGCACAACGTTTTGAATACTGGCTCGTGCCAGTTGAGCCAAAATATTCCGTGGCGGGCATTCAAATTTTGTTTCTGAATCAAACGCTGGTTTCTGCGACAACAAATTTGGTGATGAACCTGTTGCATCACTGAACGTTGCATCTTTGACGGTTGAACATCTAATTTTTGAGTCAACTTCAGTTGCCGTCAGGGGGGTGCTGACAGCAGCAACATGGGGTTCGGTGATGGGGGTCAAAAAAACGGTTTCAATTTCAACCCCTGTGGCCCCTAAGACGCGCCACAAATTTGCAATCAACGTTTCTTCACCAACAAATGCAGCAAATTGACTACGTTGACCGTGATGAAAATATTTCAACGCGATCGGTTGTATCGCAACCTCAGGCAAACGCGCGGGCTCAAAAAGATTGGCATAAAAATTCATGACATCAAACCCTTCAGAAGTCGTACCTTCAGGAAATAAACCCACAGCTTGGCCTCTCGAGAAACGCAACTGCATCGCCTTCCCAACCCCACGAATGGTGTGGCGCGAAGCCCGTTCAATAAAAATGGTATCGGCGCCCGCCGCTAACCAACCAATTAAAGGCCAATGTCGAATTTCACTTTTAGCCACGAAAGCGGTTGATCGCTCAAGATTCAACACAAAAATATCAAGCCAAGAAACGTGATTAACCACCCACAATACCGGGCCTTGAAGATAAGGTCGACCTGAAGATCGAACACGCACGCCACACAGACGCACCAACACGGCAGACCAATATTTTTTTAAGCTTAGGCGCCCTGCTAAACCGACCCACCAAAATAAACTCGCGATCACAAGCAAGCCAAATAGCACCCAGAGGGCTACCAAACTCGCACGCAAGATGAACCTCACTATTGACAAGGTCAGACGCCCTGTTCCCAAGCGACCCGGCCACGCACGATTGTCATGTTCACGCGGCCAGGTAGCTCAGTACCAATGAATGGGGTGTGCTGGCTTTGGCTGAGTAGCGAGTGCCGATCAACCAACCAGTGATCATCAATATTCACCAGACACAAATCAGCTGGAGCACCCACCACTAAACGGCCGCAAGACGGTATGGCCGGCATAGAATTCGTGAGCACTTTAGCTGGGCCGTCTGTTACACGCGCCAAGGCATCAACCAATGGCACACGATCTTGCTCAGCCCATTTCAATGTCAGTGACAATAACAACTCAAGCCCCGTTGCCCCGACTTCTGCTTCTGCAAAAGGTACTTGTTTACCATCATCATCAACCGGTGAATGGTCTGAACAAATCGCATCAATGGTGCCATCAAGCAAACCTGCACGAATCGCGTCGCGGTCACGTTGCCCTCGCAAGGGCGGATCAAGTCGGTAATTACTATCGTAAAAGCCAATATCGATATCTGTTAAATGAACGTTATTCATTGAAACATCGCACGTGACTGGTAGGCCTTCAAGCTTGGCTTGTCGCAATAAAGCAACCCCTGCAGCAGACGAGATACGACAAATATGGAGTGATACGCCTACACTGCGTTGCAACTCAAACAAGGTCTGTAGTGCAATCGTTTCAGCTTGTACCGGTACACCAGACAAACCTAAGCGTGAGGCATAAGCGCCGCTAGCTGCCACACCATTTTTGGCCAACCACGCATCTTGCGCACGCAGCCATAAGGTGTAGCCAAACGAGCGAGCATACTGCATGGCTCGTAGCAACACATTGGTATCAGTTACGGGGTGATCAGCTTGCGCAAAACCAACACAACCCGCCTCTGTCAGCTCCGCCATTTCGGTGAGAATTTCACCCTTAAGACCCACCGTCATCGCACCCAAAGGGTACAAGTTAACCTGATTAAGTTGACGAGCGCGGTGCTTAAGCATTTCAACCAAACCTGGCTCATCTAACACTGGGTCAGTGTCAGGCGGTAATACAAGGCTGGTCACACCACCTGCCAGCGCAGCACGCATTTCAGATTCAAGGGTGGCGCGGTGCTCAAACCCCGGCTCGCGCAAACGCGCGGCCAAATCAACTAAGCCCGGCATGACGACTAAACCCTTGGCCTCAATCACACGGTCTGCCTCAAAGGGCTTGTCAGGTTGACCAATTGTGGCAATACGACCGCCGACAACCCATACATCGGTGACCCGATCTAAACCTTGCGAAGGGTCAATCAATCGTGCGCCTTTGATGTGAAGTTTCATGCTGAAGCCCCCGCCACAATACTCATGACTGCCATGCGTACCGCAATACCAAAGTTAACCTGATCAAGAATAACCGCATGCGGGCCATCGGCCACGGCCGAGTCAATTTCTACACCTCGGTTCATGGGGCCAGGGTGCATGACAATCACATCTGGTTTCGCCAGCACGAGCTTTTCTTGGGTCAGGCCATAATGTTTAAAATATTCGTGGGCAGAAGGCAGCAATGCGCCGCGCATGCGCTCGTTTTGTAAGCGCAACATGATGATCACATCAACATCTTTTAAACCTTCACGCATATCAGAAAAAACCCGTACGCCCATTTGCTCAAGGCCGCTGGGCAACAACGTTAAAGGCGCAATGGCACGCACTTCGGGTACGCCCAAAGTGGTCAAAGCATGGATATTTGAGCGAGCGACCCTTGAGTGCAAAATGTCGCCCACTACCGCTACACGTAAATTCGTAAAGTCTTTTTTGAAGTGACGAATAGTGTACATATCTAGCAAAGCTTGGGTGGGGTGAGCATGTCGCCCATCACCCGCATTAATGACGTGTATATGAGGCGCAACATGGCGTGCAATCAAAAATGGCGCACCACTGGCTTCGTGGCGCACCACAAAAATATCCGCCTGCATCGCAGCCAGATTGGCGATGGTGTCGAGCAAGGTTTCGCCTTTAGAGGCAGACGATGCGCTAATATTTAAGTTGAAAACATCAGCCGATAAGCGTGTGGCAGCAATTTCAAATGTGGTTCGAGTGCGCGTTGAATTTTCAAAAAAGAGGTTGAAAACACTTTTACCTCTTAACAACGGTACCTTTTTAACATCACGCTGCGCTAACGGTACAAAAGTGTTGGCTGTATCAAGTATGTGCGTCAAAATTTGGCGTGACAAACCTTCGGTCGTGATGAGGTGGGTTAACTCGCCGTGACGGTTTAATTGTGGGTTAAGCATCACGCATTCCCATATTCAAGATGAAGGGTAAAAGCCCCTGTTTCGGTTTTTTGCAACACAAAGTTATCTTTCTTCGTTAGATTAATTGTGAGCGCTGCAAAATCAGCATCAATCGGTAGTTGCCTACCGCCTCGATCAATTAACACCACCAGTTTGATTGAAGCGGGGCGGCCATGGTCAAACAACTCATTCATGGCAGCCCGTATGGTGCGTCCGGTATACAACACATCGTCGACCACAATTAAATGTTGGCTGGCAACCGGAAAGTCAATTTGTGTTGGCATCACTTGAGTATGTAAACCAATGCGATCAAAATCGTCTCGGTACAAACTAATATCAAGTAGGCCGCAGCTGCCCGACAAACCCAAATCTTGATGCAATCTTTGCGCCAACCAAGCGCCACCAGAATGAATGCCCACCAAATGAACAGATTGACGCTCAAGCGGCGCGATTAATGCATGCACACCTGCAAGCAAGGTTTCATACAACTGCTCACCCGTAGGTAAGTCGGGTTGATGTGAAGGTTGATGTGAAGGTTGCTTTGATGTCATATTGAACTCTGTTGTTGTGTCACCCAGGCATCGAGATATCGTTGCAAAATGATTGCCGCAGCAAACGCGTCATCAGGTCGGTTGCCGACTGTTGATTGCGCCTGCAGGCTTGAATCTCTTTCGTCAACTAAATGTACTGGCAAATCAAAACGCCCTTGCAGTCGCTGGGCAAATCGCCGACTTTGCACACTTGCTAATTGTTCTTGGTCATCTAGGGTCAATGGTAAGCCCACAACCAGTTCATTGGGTTGCCATATTTTAATCAACGCTTCAATACGCGCAAATCGTACCTTGCTCACTTCAGACTGAATAATTTCAAGCGCTCGTGCCTGTAGCAAAATCGTATTACCCAGAGCCACACCAATACGTTTGGTGCCAAAGTCAAACCCCAACAGGGTTTGCTCACGCATGGCCAGCAGTACCTGTCAACATAATTGGGTCAATACCCAACAAGCCCAGTGCCTTTAGATATCGATCTTCAGGTGGTACATCAAAAAGAATGTTGTCTTGCGCTGCGACGCTTAACCAAACGTTTTGTGCCATTTCTTCTTCGAGCTGACCTGCCCCCCAACCAACGTAACCGAGCGTCACCAACATGCGCGCAGGCGCAAGGCCCTCGGCAACATCTTGCAAAATATCACGTGAGGTAGTTAAGGTCAGCGTGTCGCCCAACACTAAGCTTGAGTTGTACGGCCGTGACGGGGTATGCAACACAAAACCTCGGTCGGTTTGTACCGGGCCACCTTGAAAAACTCGGCTTTGGGTTGGATTTGAGGAGGTTTGAGCTGGGTGCACCAATTCAATTTTTTCAAGCAAATGCGACACAGTCAAGTCGGTTGGGCGGTTAATCACTAAGCCCAACGCACCTTTTGAAGAGTGTTCGCAGACATAAATCACACTGCCCGCGAAATAATCGCCCCCAAGCCCGGGCATGGCCAACAGAAAGTGCTTAGCAAAAACGACTTCCTCTACCATTAAATCTCCATGAGTTCAAAATCTTCTTTGCGGGCGCCGCACTCTGGACAGACCCAGTTTGGTGGCACATCAGCCCATTTTGTACCCGCCGCAATGCCATCATCTGGCGCACCAGTGGCTTCGTCGTATACCCAACCACATATTAAACACATCCAAGTTTGCATTAATCTCTCTACTGTTCTTTTACAATGTACGTAATGTTACCTAATGATGAAGCAATTGCCTGATACCAGCCCCCCCCTAACACTTATTTTTGGGGTTTTTGACCCAACTGGCGCTCAAGGCCTGCCTGCTGACGCAGTCACCTGCGCGGCCTTGGGTTCGCACGCCCTTGGGGTACTGACGGGTACAACCATCGCAGACTCTTCAGGTTCACAACAAATTGACCCTATTATCGCCGAACAAATCGACGAACAGGCGCGTACCCTACTAGAAGACATGCAAATTTCTGCTTTTAAGGTCGGTGCGCTGTTTTCGCCAGAGACTGCTAGCGTTATAGCCCAAATTATCGCTGACTACAGCGACGCGCCAATGGTTTTACACTTGGGCGACAGCTATACCGACCCAGAACCCAGCGGCGACCCTGATGAGTACGATGTCATGGTGGGGGCTACCCTTGAGTTGCTTTTGCCCCAAACGCATATCGTCGTGATTGACGAAGCCCGTTTAAAACACTGGTTTAACGACGATGTGATTGAGCACCTCGAAGGGGCGACAGGCCCTAGTGAGCTCTTAACCCTAGGGGCTGACTGGGCTTTAGTGCTCAATCACACACAGCGCCCAGGTCATCAAGTCAATTTATTATTGGGCCCAGATAGTCAAACTTTTAGCTGGACCACTTGGCCTAGACCGCATCGAGTGCAAGACGTTAGCGGTTTAGTGGCTACAGCGGTAACCGTTGCCCTAGCGCAGGGCTTAGAACCTTTTCAAGCCTGCGAACAAGCCTGCGCTTACGCGACCCTCACGCTTGAAGATGCTTTCCAAGCCGGTATGGGGGCTCGCATAGCGCGTCGTTTTATTCCATTCAAAGTGGCACAGACAAAAACCACACCACAAAAAAGTTAGCGCCATGACAACCCAACCTAGCTCACCGCCTGTTCGTCATCGCCCCGCATTTCCAAAAGGGTTGTATGGCATTACGCCTGAATGGCAAGATATTGAAAAACTTGATGATGCCTTACACGCTGCAGCGGCTGGCGGCATGAAAGTCGTACAATTGCGTAACAAAACGGCTGCACCAAGCACCCGCTTAGCCTTTGCGCAGCGGCTGCTCGAAACCTGTCAACGCCTAGGGGTTTTATTTATTTTGAACGACGACTGGCGTCTAGTTCAACAGTTAGGCGAACAGGGGCCTATTGGTGCACATATTGGTCGCGATGACGGTGACAGCCAAGTGGTCAGGGCTGCATTAGGTGATGCGATCGTTTTGGGGGTGTCTTGTTACGATGACCTTGATCGCGCCATTGCCACAACCCAAGCCATTCCACACAACGCTTTAAATTCAGCTTTAACTGGCACCTTAATTGGGCCAACTATTGACTACGTGGCATTTGGAGCGATGTTTGCCTCAAACACGAAGCCGAGTGCGCCACCGGCGGCATTAAACATTTTAACGCGAGCCCGCGAGCATTGGCAACACCAAGCGAATCGGCCTGCCATTGTGGCAATAGGGGGCATTACAGTTAACAACGCTAATATGGTGATTCAGGCTGGCGCTGATTCACTTGCGCTAGCAGGCGGCCTTTTTTTAAGCCCTAACATCGAACAAACTGCCCGCCAATTGACCGAAAGCATTCATGAATACTCAAAGTAACAACCTGAACAGAAGCTATTTTTAAGGCTAATGTTCTTGCGCAACACTTAAAATTTTGGAGCACTACCGCACATGACGACAACTAACGCAGCCCTTTTTGAACGTGCCTGTTTAAGTATTCCTGGCGGTGTAAATTCGCCAGTTCGTGCCTTCAAGTCGGTCGGGGGTACCCCCCGTTTTGTGGCACGCTCATTTGGCCCCCACTTTTGGGACGCTGAGGGCACACAATACATCGACTACATTGGCTCATGGGGTCCCGCTATTTTGGGGCATGCACACCCAGAGGTCGTCAAAGCAGTTCAAGATGCAGCCGTCCATGGCATGTCTTATGGCGCCCCGACCGAGGCCGAGGTCATCATGGCTGAAACCTTGATTGCCCGCATGCCCTCTATTGAACAAGTTAGGCTCGTCAGCTCAGGCACCGAAGCCACCATGAGCGCCATTCGTTTGGCACGCGGGGCGACGGGGCGCCCTAAAATCATTAAATTTGAAGGGTGCTACCACGGCCATGCCGACAGCCTCTTAGTCAAATCCGGTTCAGGTTTACTCACGTTTGGTAACCCAACCTCTGCGGGCGTACCCCCTGAGTTTGTGGCCCACACCATTGTGCTTGATTACAACGATATCGGCGCTGTTGAAGATGCCTTCAAAGAGTACGGCGCTCAAATTGCCTGCGTGATTGTTGAGCCAATAGCCGGCAACATGAATTTAGTTAAACCATTACCCGGCTTTTTAGAATGCCTGCGCAAACAATGTACGCAACAAGGCGCTATTTTAATTTTTGATGAAGTTATGACAGGCTTTCGGGTTGGCCCACAAGGGGTGCAGGGCTTAACCGGCGTTACCCCTGATTTGACAACCTTAGCAAAAGTCATTGGCGGCGGCATGCCGATTGGGGCCTTTGGCGGACGTAAAGATATTATGCAAAACTTGGCACCCGTTGGGGCCGTCTACCAAGCGGGTACGTTGTCAGGCAACCCTGTTGCGGTTGCAGCCGGCTTAAAAACCCTTGAGTTATTAGCCGTACCTGGGTTCTATGAGCGTCTTTCAGCTACCACGACAGCGCTAATGCAAGGCATGGTTGAGCGCGCTAAGGCGCATCACGTCGCTTTTAACGCTGACAGTGAAGGCGGCATGTTTGGCATGTATTTCTCAGAAAAAGTACCCACCTGCCTTGCCGATGTATCGTCATCAGACATTACAGCCTTCAATCGATTCTTTCATTTGATGCTAGATCAAGGGGTTTACCTTGCCCCTTCAGCTTACGAGGCGGGCTTTGTATCGGCCATGCACGATGATGAAATTATTCAAACCACGCTTGATGCAGCAGACCACGCATTTAAACAATTAAAAATGAACGTTTAAAAACCAACCATTGACTCAAAGGTTTCATCATGGCCGTTAACCTGGTTATTCCTGATCGCGCTGCAGTGCACCCAGTAGCGGGGGTTGAAATCGGTATTGCCTCAGCGGGTATTCGTAAAGTAGGTAAAAAAGATTTAACGGTTTTTCGTTTAGCTGCTGGCACAACGGTAGCGGGTGTCTTTACCACCAATCGTTTTAAAGCCGCGCCCGTGCAAGTGTGCGAGTCGCACTTAGCTCTTGTGGAAGGGACAGCCAACATTCACGCACTGGTTATCAACACTGGCAATGCCAATGCGGGTACTGGTGCGGCAGGCTTGCAGGTTGCAAATGAAACCTGTGAAATAGCTGCCAAATTGTTGGGCATTCACGCGCAATCAGTCTTACCTTTTTCAACGGGTGTGATTTTAGAGCCCCTATCAATTGAAAAAATTCAAACGGCATTACCTGCTGCCATCGCTGATTTGTCAGCTGACCATTGGTTTGATGCCGCCTACAGCATCATGACGACCGATACGCAACCCAAAATTTATTCCGCTCAGGTTGTAGTGGGTGGGCACACCGTCACCATCACCGGCATCAGCAAAGGTGCAGGCATGATTCGCCCCAATATGGCCACCATGCTGGGTTACTTGGCCACTGATGCGGGTATTGCAGCACCCGTTATGAATACTTTGGTTAAAGACTTGGCTAACCAGTCATTCAACCGCATTACAGTTGATGGCGACACCTCAACCAACGATTCATTTATCTTGATGGCGACCGGTAAAAGTGGTTTGTCGATTCAGAGTACGCAAGACCCTCACTTTGACATGCTCAAGCAGGCCCTCACAATCGCTGCCCGCGATTTGGCACAAAAAATTGTGCGCGACGCTGAAGGCGCTACTAAATTTATGACCATAGCGGTTGAGCAAGCGGGCAGCAGCGCCGAAGCGCTTAAGGTTGCCTACGCCATTGCCCATTCACCTTTGGTCAAAACCGCATTTTTTGCGTCAGACCCTAATCTAGGCCGTATTTTGGCGGCAATCGGTTACGCCGGTATTGACGACCTTGATGTCAACCAAGTTCAGCTGTGGTTAGGTGACGTATTGGTGGCACAAGATGGTGGTCGCCACCCTGACTATCGTGAACAAGATGGTCAACGTATTATGAAAGAGGCTGAAATTTTAGTGCGTGTGGCGCTGGGTCGCGGCAATATCAACGACACGGTTTACACCTGTGATTTTTCTCATGAATATGTCACTCTTAATGCCGATTATCGGTCTTAACCTAAGCGACAACACGTATTATTTGACTGTTATGTGTTGCAAGCCCGTAAAGTGTTGTTTGCCTAGTTCATGTTATTAGCCTGCTGTAAACGCCTTTTAAAACTGAACCTTTCTAATTTTAAAACTGAACCCTTTTAAGTATGACTGCATCAAATTCAAATCAAAATACTGTAGGTGACCTTTCAACATTGCTGGCACGCGCTGAGCGTGTGTTGCAACAACTTGAACACTGGTTGCCCCCTGCGCCGTTGCCGACCAATTGGTCAGCCCACGCTTTTCGTTGGCGCAAACGCGGTCAAGGGCATGGTTGGCTTGACCCCATTAATCATGTGCACGTCATACATGCAAGTGACTTGCAACACATTACCCGTCAAAAAGAAACACTTGACCGCAACACCCTTCAATTTATACAAGGCAAACCCGCTAATCACGTCTTAATGACAGGCTCTCGGGGAACAGGTAAAAGCTCGCTGGTAAAAGCCATGCTCGATCGTTATGCCGATCAAGGCTTGCGTTTAATTGAAGTCGACAAAACTGATATGATAGATTTGTCAGATATCGTTGATTTGGTTGCCAGTCGGCCAGAGCGTTTTATTGTGTTCTGTGATGATCTTTCGTTCGACGAAGGTGAGGTCGGGTATAAAGCGCTGAAATCTGTGCTTGATGGTTCAGCCTCAGCGACGAGTCATAACGTATTGGTGTACGCCACGTCAAACCGTCGTCACTTAATGCCAGAATACATGCACGAAAACCTGCAAGCACAACATCAGTCTGACGGTGAAGTACACCCCGGTGAAACCGTCGAAGAAAAAATTTCTTTGTCTGAACGCTTTGGTTTGTGGTTGTCGTTTTACCCCTTTAGGCAAGACGACTATCTTGATATCGTGGCACATTGGCTTAAAACCTTGGGTTGCAATGCCGAGCAAATTGCAGCAGCCCGAACTGAGGCTTTGCAATGGACACTCGCTCGCGGTTCACGTTCAGGCCGTGTCGCTTGGCATTTTGCACGCGACTGGGCGGCGCGCCATGTCTAATTCGTGTGAACCTAATTTAGGTGAACCCCATCATCAACCAACCAGTACCTTAACGACTGAAGCAGGTTCGCTTCATACAACCGATAAAATTATTGATGTTGCAGTGGGTATTGTCGAACGACCTGACGGCACAATTTTGTTTGGTCAGCGACCTGAAGGTAAACCATGGTCTGGCTGGTGGGAATTACCCGGCGGCAAACTTGAAACAGGCGAAACCGCCACACAAGCCCTCAAACGAGAGCTTAAAGAAGAGCTCGGCATCATTGTCACCGAATCAAGGCCGTGGGTAACCCGTATACATCACTACCCCACTACAACCGTAAGACTGGCATTTCATCGCGTCACCGCTTGGCACGGCGAGCCGCGCGGCCTAGAAAGCCAAGACTTACGCTGGCTAAGCCCTACCCAAGCATTACAAACAGAACATTTACTGCCCGCCACCTACCCACCTTTAAAATGGTTGAGCTTTCCAGACTGCTACGCCATCACATCAATCAGTACGGTTGAATCACAACCCTCAACAGCCAGTATCGAGTTGTTTTTTAACAAACTTGATCGTGCATTAACGCGGGGTATTCGCTTATTGCAATGGCGCGAGCCCAACTGGTCAAACGATGACGCCCTACATCAGCAAACCTTTGAAGCAACGCTACAAACATGCCGTCAAGCTCATGCCCGTTTAATGGTTAATAGTATTCACCCCCAAGCGTGGTGGCAACAAGCAGATGGGGTGCAGCTTCGTCAATACGATGCTGCAGCGTTGCAAAATCGGCCTGCACTCAGCGATGAACACTGGGTGGCCGTTTCAACACATAATATTAATGAGCTTAATCATGCACAAAAGCTTGATGCTGATTTTGTCACCCTCAGCCCACTTATGCCCACCGCTTCACACCTTGGGGCACCCCACTTAGGCTGGGAAGCCTTTGCAGCGTTGCAAAACCAAGCGGGTGTACCCGTTTATGCTTTAGGGGGTTTGGCACCCACCGATTTACTTCTGACTCGCAGTTTTGGCGGGCACGGAGTTGCCGGCATTGGCCAATTCTTGGTCTGACCAACCGCCACCTAACGCTGAAATTAACTGAACGCTTGCGGCTAAACGCTCGCCCATCAAGCTAATTTGAGTGCGTTCGTTATTAAGCGCGGTGGTTTCAAGCACCGCAACGCTTAAATAATCAACCAAACCTTGTTCGTATTGGTTTTGTGATAAACGTACCGCTTCGCGTGCGGCATCAACCGCTAATTTTTGTACCTCTTGTTCACGTGCCTGAACTCGCAATTGCACCATAGCATTGTCAACTTCTTGAATCGCATTCAAAACTGTCAAACGATACGCGGCAGCTTGAATATCAAAATTAGTTCGCGCTTGTTCAACTCGAGATGCACGCAGACCACCATCAAATATGCTCAATGCCAAAGCGGGGCCAAGCGCCCAAAGCTGTGCGGGTGCTGTGAATAATTGAGCGGACTGAGCAGTTTGAAAACCTGTGCTACCACTCAACGTTAAATCGGGAAACCATGCCGCCGTCGCCACACCAATTTGAGCATTTGCCGCTGCTGTTTTACGCTCGGCTTGAGCAATATCGGGGCGCCGCTCAAGCAAAGTCGAGGGTACACCGACTGGCACAGTTGGGGGTTGAATCAACCAGTTCACATGCTCAGCAATCTTAATTGCTGAGGGTGCGTGGCCTAGTAACACCGCAATTGCGTTTTCTAATACCGCCCGTTGCCACTCAAGATTAATTAATTGTGCACGCGTGCTTTCGAGCTGTGTGCGCGATACGGCGACATCACTTTTACCTGATACACCCGCTTTATAACGGTTTTCAGTAAGCTTTAAAGATTTTTCGTATGCTGCAACGGTTGCAGCCAACAAGCTTTTTTGTGCGTCAAGCACCCTGAGCTTAAAATAAGTCGTTGCCAAAACAGTTTGTTGACTTAGGCGCACCCCCGCAAGGTTTGCTGCGCTGGCTTGCATAGACGCTTCATTTGACTCAACATTACGACGAATGCCACCCCATAAATCAAGCTGCCAACTCGCCCCTAGACTGGTGCCGTAACGGGTCTGTGGTGTTGGGTTAACATCAAAGCCACCCGTAGAGGTGCTGTAAGGTGCGTCAGATCGGGTCAGGTCAGCAGTTAAACCTAAAGTTGGGTACTGCGCCGAGCTGGCCTGTTTAACCAGCGCCAACGCATTTTGAAATTGCGCTGCCGCTTGCGCAACGGTTAAATTGGTTTGATTAACTTGAACCATAAAACCCGTCAAGACGGGATCTTGGTAAATTTTCCACCACTCAGTCGTCACGGTTTGACGTGATGCGTCAAACACCTTCCACCCTTCAACCTCTTTAAACTGTAAACCTGTATCAACAGCAGGTTTCACATAATCGGGGCCGACCGAACAGGCGCTAAGCAAGCCTGCCAACAATAAGACGCTACAAATACGATTTAAACGCCCGCCTGAGCTCTTTAAATTTAGGTGCTTTCGATTACTCGTTTTCAAATCATTCATCGCATCATTCGTGGGGTCTACAACTATTGTTGATGCTTGATTGTACGCAACCTATCTAGGTACAAGTAAACAACCGGGGTGGTATAAAGGGTCAGCAGTTGGCTCATGACAAGCCCCCCCACAATAGTGATACCCAGGGGCTGACGTATTTCGGCACCCGCGCCATGCGCCAAAATCAGTGGAATAGCCCCGGCAATAGCGGCTAAAGTCGTCATTAAGATCGGGCGCAAACGCGTCAAACTGGCGGCATGAATGGCTTGTCGCGGTGACATGCCTTGCTTACGTTGCGCATCAAGAGCAAAGTCAACCATCATAATGGCGTTCTTTTTAACAATACCAATTAACAGAAATAAACCAATAAATGCAATTAAGGTAAATTCAGTTTTCAATAACACCAACGCTAAAAGTGCCCCAACCCCAGCCGAAGGTAAGGTCGACAAAATCGTGAGTGGGTGTATGGCACTTTCATACAATATACCCAAAACGATATACATCGTAACCAGTGCCGCCAAAATCAACCAAGGCAAGCGCATGAGCGTACTTTGCAAAAGTTGGGCTGTACCTTGAAAGCTGGCTTGTATACGGTCACTGGGTAAATTGATTTCCGCCACAGCCTGATCAATCGCAGTCACCGCCTCACCCAATGCAACATCAGGGGCCAAATTAAATGAAATGGTGTCAGCTACCGATAAACCTTGGTGGTTCACACTAATAGGTGCATTACGCATTTCAATTTTTGCTAACGCGGTTAATGGCACTTGTTGACCTGAGGAACTAATCAGCATGACACGATCAAGTGACTGCACCCCTTGAGAAAATCGAGGGTCAACATTTAACACCACGCGATACTGGTTTAACTTGCCGTAAATCACTGAAACCTGTCGATGCGCAAAAGCATTATTTAAGGCTGCAGAGATTGTCTGCATTGACACGCCCAAACGCGCAGCTTGATCGCGATCAATGACTAGCGTGGCCTGGTTGCCACGGTCTTCAACATCAGTTTGCACATCAACAAGCTCAGGTAAAGCCTCCATCGCGCGCTGTACTTTAACGCGCCACTCTCGCAAATCATTAAAGTCTGAAGCTAATAAAGTGTACTGGTATTGTGAGGCTGACGATCGACCACCCGCCCGCACATCTTGCGCAGCCACCAAGGTTAAACGTGCACCAGGGGTATTCATGAGTTTTGGGCGTAAGCGGTTAATGACCTGATTAGCCGACGCTTTGCGCTCGGCACGAGGTACCAATTGAACAGCCAAGAAACTACTGTTACTGCCCCCTGAACCTCGGGCGTAGGCTGTGACCGATATCACAGCGGGATCTTTCATTAAAATTTGACGAAAATGGTCAAGCTTCGGCCGCATAGATTCAAACGATACCCCATCATCTGTACCAAAAAACCCCAACAATAAACCAATATCTTGTTGAGGAAAAAAACCTTTTGGCACGATACTATAGAGATAGAAATTTAAACCCGTGGTAGCTAATAATGTGATGAGCATTAATCGACTGTGGTTCAGCGCCCAGTTTAAACTGCGATCATAGCCCTTATAAATACGCCGCATCAATTTGCCACTGGCTATTAACGTCTTGTGCTCAGGTTGCAAGCTACGCATTGATGAAAGAGCCACGGAAAGCTTTTGGCCATTATCTTGCCGTGACACTTCAAAATCAGACGCGCCTGTAAGACTGGAAGCTGAAGTTGCAGAGCTGCGACGCTTGAGTAACAGAGCCGCCATCATCGGCGTCAAAGTTAACGACACCAACAAGGAAATTAAAATTGATACCGTTAATGTGACGGCAAACTCACCAAACAACCGGCCCGGTAAGCCACCAATAAATAAGATGGGAATAAAAACTGCAATCAGTGACAAACTCATTGATAACACTGTAAAACTCACTTCACGTGCACCACGCAGTGTGGCTCGAAACGGGCTTAAACCCTTTTCTATATAACGCATTATATTTTCAAGTACGACAATGGCATCATCAACCACGAAACCGGTTGCAATAATCAGTGCCATCAGCGACATGGTATTGATTGAATAGCCCAGTAAATACATCACCCCAAAGGTACCGATGAGCGATACCGGTACCGCAGCAGCCGGTATCATCGCCGCTCGCATGTTACGCAAAAACAGCAAAACCACCCCAATGACTAAAGCAATGGCAATCACTAACGTTAACTGGGCTTCTTCTACCGACGCCCTAATACCCGGCGTGCGGTCTTGAGCCACATCAATATCAACCCCTGCGGGCAACATAGCTTGAAGTGCAGGTAAATCTCGTCGAATTTGATCAACCGTTGCAATAATATTGGCGTTCGCTTGTGGTCGTACCAATAACAAAATGGCACGTTTATTATTAAAGTATCCAATATTATCTAGGTTTTCAACTGAATCAGTCACGGTTGCGATATCTTGTAATCGCAACACAGCCCCCTCATTTTGGCGAATCACAATGGGTTGATAATCAACAGCACGATCTAAATTACTATCGCTAACGATTTGCCATTGCTGTTCGCTGTTTTCAAGAACTCCACGCGGCTTATTTGAGTTTGCAGTAACAATCGCTTGCCGCACTTGGTCAAGTGAAACCCCATAATGCAAAAGAGCGTTAGGTTTTAAATCAACCCTGACTGCAGGTAACGAACTACCCCCAATTTGCACTTCGCCCACGCCAGGCACTTGTGCTAAACGTTGCTCTAAAACATTTGAGGCCAAATCATATAAGGCGCCTGCTGTCGCGGTATCTGAGGTCAGCGCCAAGGTCATAATCGGGGCTGCACTGGGGTTTACTCGCCTATAAGTCGGTGCTTTACTCATGCCGCTCGGGAGCGAAGCCAGCGCAGCATTAATAGCGCCCTGTACATCATTAGATGCTTGGTACACATCGCGATCGAGTGCAAACTGCATCGTGATACGCGTTGAACCTTCCGTACTTCGCGAAGTCATTTCGGTGACACCCGAAATCGTACCTAAGGCACGCTCTAGCGGCATCGCCACACTTGATGCCATAACCTCTGGGCTCGCGCCAGGCAGTGCAGCCTGTACATAAATAATCGGAAATTCTATACGCGGTAGGGGGGCAATTGGTAATTGATGGCGCGCCAACAAACCTGCCAACACCACGCCTAACCAGATCAAGATGGTTGCAACAGGGCGCACCACAAAGATCGTCGAAAACCTCATGGCAAACTTTTAGGCAGCACAGACGATTGGTAACGCTTACCGAGTCGATCAAAAAATAAATAGATCACGGGTGTTGTGAATAGTGTCAAAACTTGACTGACCAATAAGCCGCCAACCATCACCAAGCCTAAAGGTTGGCGTAACTCTGAACCCACACCGGTTGACAGCATGAGCGGTATCGCCCCAAACAACGCTGCTAAAGTTGTCATTAAAATCGGCCGAAAGCGCAGTAAAGCAGCTTGATGAATCGCTTTTTCAGGTGATAAGCCTTCACATCGCTCGACTTTAAGTGCAAAGTCAATCATCATGATGGCGTTCTTTTTAACGATACCAATCAAAAGAATGATACCAATCACGCCCATCATATCGAGATCGTGGCGCGCCAAAATCAACGCCAGTAGCGCCCCAATTGCTGCAGAGGGCAGGGTCGACAAAATTGTTACGGGGTGAATAAAACTTTCATACAACACACCCAGCACAATGTACATGGTTACAACTGCCGCCAAAATCAACCAAAGGGTACTGCTAAGCGACGTTTCAAATGCCTGTGCTGCCCCCTGAAAACGCGTCACAACACTGCCTGGCATTTTCAAGTCAACTTGTGCAGCAGAAACCGCAATCACCGCGTCAGACAACGATGCTCCAGGTGTCAAATTAAAGGAAATCGTTGCGACTGGAAACTGCCCCAAGCGATTAATCACCAAAGGGGTTTGGGCTGCTTTAATTTTGGCCACACTACTAATCGGTACTGGGTTACCTTGAGTAGTCGGCACATAAATACGACCTAATGCTGACGGGTCTTGCGCAAACTCGGGGGCGATTTCAAGCACGACACGATATTGGTTTGATTGCGTGAAAATGGTTGAAATTTGCCGTTGAGCCAACGCATCGTAAAGCGCTTGGTCTATGGCATTTGCTGTCACCCCCAGCCTTGCAGCCGCATCACGATCTATTAGTACACGAGTTGCGTCACCCTGATTTTGCAAATCATCGGTTACATCAGACAATGCTGCCATTTGTTTTAAACGATCAACTAATCGTGGTACCCATTGATCAAGCGCCTGCTGATCAGACGACTCAAGCGTAAATTGGTATTGTGCGCGCGTTGTACGGTCTTCAATTGTTAAATCTTGCACGGGCTGAAAGAAAAATTGCAAATCAGTTTCTAAGGAAATTTTATTTTTAAGTCGTTCAATTACTTTGGCGATATTGGCACGGCCACTCGAATGCGGCTTAAGTGCAATGGTCATACGGGCCACATTAACAGAGGCATTCAAACCATCAACCCCCACAAATGAAGCAACAGTCTGAACTGCCGGATCTTGTTGAAGAATTGCCACAGCAGCAAGTTGGCGTTGTGACATCGCCTCAAACGACAAACTTTGTGGCGCGACGGTTGTGACCTGTATTAAGCCTGTATCTTGTTGCGGAAAAAAACCTTTAGGTATCAACGCATACAACACCGCCGTCAATACAAACGAGGCAACGGCGACCCATAGCGTTATCTTTTGATGTTTCAGCACCCAACGCAAACCCATGTCATAAATTGATATAAGTTGTGTTGTCCAGTGTTTAGAGTCGGAATGCTGGATGCTGTTGCGTTTTAGCAATCGTGCGCACATCATCGGTGTCAAGGTTAACGAGATCACTAAAGACAACAAAATTGCCACAGCTAACGTAATAGCAAACTCACGAAACAGTCGACCCACCACTTCCTGCATGAACAAGAGAGGAATCAACACCGCAATCAGCGATAGCGTTAACGACACCAAGGTAAAACTAATTTGCTCCGCACCTTTGATAGCTGCCTTGTAGGCTGACTCACCTTTTTCAATGAAGCGAGCAATATTTTCGATCATAACAATGGCATCGTCAACGACAAACCCTGTTGCAATCGTCAAGGCCATCAAGGTTAAGTTATTAATGCTGAAGCCTGATAAATACATCACCCCAAATGTACCCACTAAAGACAATGGCACCACCACACTCGGTATTAAGGTTGCACTTAAGGTGCGCAGAAATATATAAGTTACCCAAACCACCAGCGCGATGGCAATCATCATTTCATTTCGAACGTCTCGTATTGAGGCTCGTATCGTCTCGGTACGGTCTGACAATACTTTAATATCAACACCTGCTGGTAATGATTCCCTCAAAGTGGGTAATAAGGTACGTATGCGATCAACTACGTCGATCACATTGGCACCGGGTTGCCGTTGCACTGTCAGAACAATAGCTTGTTGTTCATTTGCCCAGGCTGCCAAACGTGTGTCTTCCGCCCCCAAGCGCGCCGTAGCGACATCACCTAAGCGCAATACCGCCCCATTTCGGTATGCAATCACAAGCTGTTGGTAGTCTTCAATAGACTGCAACTGATCGTTGGCGTTGATACTAGTTGAGCGCAACGGGCCACTGAGCGTACCTTTGGGCTGATTGACGTTGGCTGACGTGATGGCATTGCGAACATCTTGCAACGTTAGACCGTAAGACGCCAACGCCTGAGGGGTCACGCTAATGCGTACCGCGGGTCGTTGCCCGCCAGCCACCAATACTAGGCCCACCCCTGAAATTTGTGACAATCTTTGTGCCATGCGTGTATCGACGAGGTCTCTTACCTGAGGTAATGGCACCGAAGTCGATGTGACGGCCAAGGTCAATACTGGCGCGTCGGCTGGGTTAACTTTGTTGTAAACAGGCGGGGCGGGCAAATCACTGGGCAGCAAACGTGCCGCCGCATTCAACGCAGCCTGCACTTGCTGTTCAGCCACATCGAGGCCTAAATCAAGCACAAACTGCAAGGTAATAGTTGAAACCCCAGCGGCGCTGCTTGACGATATTTGTCGTAACCCCGGCGTCTGTGCTAGTTGACGTTCAAGAGGTGAGGTCACCAGCGCCGTCATCGTTTCAGAATTTGCACCGGGGTAATAGGTTGAAACTTGAATCGTCGGGTAATCGACTTCAGGTAAAGAGGCCACAGGCAAGAGTTGCCAAGCCAATAAGCCAGACAAAAGCAGCGCCAGCATTGACAAAATCGTTGCAACGGGCCGTTCTATAAAGACACGAGAAACTTGCACGATAACTCTCAGCGCGACGGCGCGTTAGCAATTTTAACGATCGACCCTTCGCGTAAGCGATCGGTACCTTCTAAAACAACCTGATCACCCGCCTTGAGGCCAGATATAACTTCAATTAAATCTTGATTACGCGCGCCCGTTTTCACAGGTTGAATATTAACTTTTAGATCGGATTGCACCAAAAAAACAAATGCTCCTTGGTTGTTTTGCTGAATCGCCCCTGCGGTAACGGTTAAAACATTTTTACGCGACTGAACACGCAATCTAACATTCACGAATTGATTAGGAAACAATGAATCGTCTTGATTGATGAAGCGTGCTTTAAGTTTAAAGGTACCTGTTGTGAGATCTATTTGATTATCAAGTGTTGTCAGTTCACCGGTTGCCAATAAATGCGTGTCTTGGCGATCAAACACCTCAACGGGCAACACCTGATTAGCTTGCATAGGCGCTCGCACCTGCGTTAAATCACCCTCTGGCAAGGTAAACACAACAGATATAGGTTGTGTCTGCGTGATCACAACCAAACCTTGTGTGTCGTTAGCGGTCAGTAAATTACCGACATCAACCTTTCTTAGACCCGATCGCCCTGCAATAGGGGCGCGTATTTGCGTAAAATCGAGTTGAAGTTTTGCGTCATCAACAGTGGCTTGATCACTTTTAACCTGCCCTTCAAGTTGGCGTACCAAAGCCAGCTGTGTATCAACTTGTTGCGTGGGTATTGAATCTTGTTTACGTAAAGTTTGGTAACGCGCTAAATTTCGCTGCGCGTTTTCAAGTTGTGCAACATTTTGTTGTTGCTGCCCCAAAGTTTTTGCTAACGCAGCCTCATAAGCACGCGGGTCAATTCGAGCCAGTAACTGACCCTTCTCAACAAACTCGCCTTCTTTAAAGAGCACTTCGACCAACTGCCCTTGCACGCGGCTTCTAACTGTAACCGTGTTGTAAGGTGTGACAGTGCCCAAAGCATTAAGAAATACGTCTAACGATACATTTTTAACGGTGACGACACGCACGGGTATAGGCAGGTTGCTGCCCCGGCGATCGACTTTAGCCGGTTGAATTGGCCCGCTGGGCCACATCAACCAAGCCAATGCCACCACAATCACAAGCCCTAACAATTGAGTGGTTTGACTGATATTTTTGAACCGACTCAAGCCCTGCTTCAACCGCGTTTGCAGCATGGTAATGTTCCGTCATCTTTAAACTGCGTGTGCATTGACTATGTTTTTGTGGCACGATTAGAGGCCACACAACGCATATTTAAATTTTACTTCTTGGTTGGCTGAGTGTATCTTAAGGTTTTCATCAAGCCTAGAAAACCTCACCCACATCATGTGTTTATTGCCGCTCATTTCTGGGTATACGCCATCTTCTTGTTCAACCCAAACTCGCAAGATATGATAAGACTTGCCTTCAAGAGAGCGTTGATATGAACCAGCTGTAGCCAAAGCAAAAGCTGAATCACCTGACTGACGAAGCAATTCCAATGTCAAATTAATGGCGTATCGCAAGGGTTCTATAGACAATAACCATTGGTTTAAATTAGCTCTACGCTGTGGTTCGTTACGTTGCTGCCAAGCCAGCAATGAAGGGCTGTCAATTTGTGCTGCAGACCCTGCGATCGATAAGCGGCCTCGTATGGCTACCAACCAATCATTATCTCGAATTGTTTGACCGATACGACCTAAATTATTTAATGCCTCTAAAGCCTCATCAATCGATTGCAAGGTTTTTTCAATAGCCTGAGTACTTGCCGTGGGGTGATCGGCGAAGCCTGCAATGGTTTGTCGTTGGCGCATTAAATCTTGTGAAATAGAACTTTTAATATCGGCTCGATCTGTGATGTCAAGCATATCAAACAATGAGCTGAGTGCAATTTGATGCATTCTCGAATCTGACTGTTGCGCTAAAAGATGAATGCGGTCAAGCAACGACTCAAGTCGCAACACTGTGCGAATGCGCTCGTTAAAAGGGTATTCAAAGAGCATGGCAGCGCTAAACATGGTGATTTAATCTAATCATAACTCGCAAGGTTACACCACTGTCGGTGCAATTCCAATACTTGTTTACTCAGTGCACCGTGATCAGTTTGAGAAGTATTGTTAATGATATCGTCTGCCACCGCAAGACGTTGTTCGCGTGTAGCTTGGGCTAACAAAATCGCTTCAATTTCTACGTGGGTTAAACCACTTCGATGTTTAACCCGTTCAATTTGCGTTGTGGTGTCGCAATCAACCACGCAAACACGCTCAACCTGGCCCAACCAGCGGCGCGTCTCGACAAGCAAAGGTACCACCAAAACAATATAAATACCCTGCGCCTGCTCAGCCTTTTGGATCACCTCTTTTGTAATCATAGGGTGCAAAATTGATTCAAGCATCTGCCTGTGGGTCGTGTTGGCAAACACATGTTGGCGCATACGTGTTCGATCAAGCGAGCCATCAGCAGCAACCATCTGTTGACCAAATCTTTCAACAATAGCAGCCATAGCCAAACCATTTGGGGCTGTAAGTTGATGGGCAACCACATCGGTATCGATTACAGATGCACCCTGCTCAGCCAACATGTTGGCTACTCGAGTTTTACCCGATCCAATTCCACCCGTCAAACCAATTTTAAGCATGGTATTGCCACACACCCCATATAACAACGGTTATGGCACCCAGTGCCAAAAATGGTCCAAACGGTATGGCTAGATGTCGTTGATAACGACCCCTGAGCATTAACCCTACAACCCAAAAACTTGCGACTAAACTTGCCGTTAAAACTGCCACAACCAACCCATTTAACCCCAACCATGCTCCCAAGCCTGCCAACATTTTGGCGTCGCCCCGCCCCATAGCGTGTACACGTGCCATACGACTATAAGCCCAAGCCATGGATACGGGTACCACATAGCCCAGTCCCATCGCCCAAATGTAATCGGTCTGGGCAAAAATAGCCGAAACACTAAAGTCACCTTTAATCAAAAGCTGCCAAATAAGCCCACTGGTGATCAACACGCCGTTTAAAGCATTGGGTAAAATTCCTGTTCTTGCATCTACAGCCCCCAATAATAGACAATTAGCCACAAAAAACAAGCTTATAAGCGCCTCAGGCCAGGGTTGTAACGCGCCACACAGCACTGCCACGAGCAGCATAATGAGGGGAAGTATCGGCTCGACCCTGGGCAACAGCCTTAAAGGTGGGTAGGACAGCAGCTCAGGTTGCATGACTCGACCTAAGCACGAGTCTTCTACTCGCAAGGCTTGGCTAATGTAGTGTGTCAAATAACCACTGAAAGTTTGTAGCAGCAACCCTGCAAACCCACCCAACAGAGCCCATACCGTAAAAAAAAAATACTTTGATTCAAAAATGCTTAGAATGGAGTGCATATATGTTTATTTCTTGATGAGTAAAGGACACTTCAATGGTTTTACGGTCTCAACACGTGGCGATGCCTGCTGTAACACCCCTGTATCGCGCAGCACTGGTTTTAAGTGGGTTATTGATTTTGGGTGGTTGCTCACAAATGCAACAACCTGGGTATTACAACCCCCCTAAACCCAGCTCACAAACTGATGCTGTAGCCATGGCAGAGGCCGCTTATTCGCAACAGACCGTTCGTGCACCGTCACAAATTCAGTTTGAAATAAAAAAACCTGTTGCGGCTTCAACGCAAACTGCTTCCGTTGCACAGAGCAAAACCACTAACGCAGCTGAGCAGAATGTCGGCAGTAACAACATCAGCAATGAAACGATAACCCCCATTGGACCATCGCCACAAGCTCAGTTAATTCCTATTGTGCAGACCTTTGCAGGCACCTTGCCCTGCTTTAATCGTGAAATGAAATGTACCGCACAACGCATAACTTTAACGCTTGCACCTAACGGTCGCTGGCGTGCCCGGGCAGCCTATTTAGACCAAAATTTAGCCAGTGGTAAACCGTTAGCTGAACAAGGTTGCTGGCGCACTTACAACATGCAACATCCTAACATTGTGTTGCTTGATGAGGCTGGTAATGCGCGGGCAGACTTAGTCATGACTGCCAACAATGTTTTACTTTTACGCTCAATCAATGGCCAAACACCTAATTTGAACTACACGATTACTCGCCAACCTGATGTAGACCCTATTGCCGAACTTGATAAGATGCCCGTACCAAACTGTAAGAACTAGTTTTTAACAACGAGTCTTTAATAACGAGTTATTAAGAGCGCGAATAAGTATAGAGTTGTGGCAAGTGAGCTGAATCGACATCAGGTTCGATTGGGTCACTTGCTTTTTGAGTTACGGCATTGCAACCCACATCGCTAGACGCACCATCTACCAACTCGCTGTCTGACAATTCACTAGCTGCTTCAGGTTGAGAGTAAACCGTGCGAGCCAACTGCACGGCATTACGCACGCCCATTTTGTAAAAAATACGAGCTCGATGCGCCTCAACGGTACGCATTGAAATACCCAGTTCCATGGCTATAAGTTTATTTGATTTACCCTCTGCAACGGGGTAAACCACTTCTCGTTCGCGTGGCGTTAAAACAGGCCAACCGGCACCCGCTAATTCATCAAAATTTTTCATGCTGCTTTCCAAAACAAAAAAACTGAAGGCAGTCTGGCAGACCCTTGTCAATACGGAAAGCTGTCAAATCTGACAGGCAGGAGTTTCCCTAGGTTGGGTTGACATTGGCACTAAAATATACTTTAAATCTGAATTTATTAAATTTCCAGATTATCAATTAGGCGTGTACCCGCCAATTTAGCCGCAGCAAGAACAACCAATGGCTCTCCCGCCTTGACTTCTTGTTCTGTGGGCGCACACAAATCACGCTGTCTGCGAATGGCAATGTAATCAGTTAGCCAACCACGTTTGGTTAAAGCCTGGGTGGTATCTTGCTCAACTTGCCTGAGTACCGTTTCGCCAGCACGCAAGCGCGCTTGAATGCGCTGCAGTTCGGCATAAAGCGTGGGGGCTTCGGCGCGTGCCTGCTTAGACAAAAACATATTTCGTGATGACAAGGCTAAACCATCATCAGCGCGAACTGTTTCGTGGGCAATTATTTGGACAGGCAACAGAAACTGCCTACACATATTACGTATGACCATCAATTGTTGGTAATCTTTTTTTCCAAATATTGCAACTTGGGGCTGCACACAGGCAAACAATTTCAACACAATGGTGCTAACCCCTTCAAAGAAACCGGGGCGATACTCGCCCTCGAGTATGTCACCCAAATCGCTAGGTGGCTCAACTCTAAACTTCTGAGGTTCTGGGTATAGTTCGCGCTCATTAGGCGCAAATAACACGTAAACATCTCGGTTATCTGCCAGTTTTTGTATATCCTTTTCTAAGGTGCGAGGGTACGAATCAAAGTCTTCATTGGGTCCAAACTGCAAGCGATTTACAAATATGCTTGCTACAACTGGGTCACCATGTTGGCGCGCAGCCTTCATCAACGCTAAGTGACCTGCATGCAAATTACCCATTGTGGGTACAAAAGCAACACGCAACTGACCTCGCAGTTGGTCGCGCAATTCAGCGATCGAATGGACAACCTTCAATTATGGCTCCGGCGAATTATCTGGTTGCACTGACACGTCAACGTTTCGGCTAAACGATAAACGAACATAAATAGGGGCATAAGGTTCAGCCTGGGTAATATTAATTAACGATTCGCGCGCCAATTCGAGCAAGGCTAAAAAGTACACCACAATGACAGCAACTGTGGCACCTTCTTTTAAACGCTCATGAAATAAAGTACCGAACTCAATAAATTTAACATCAGATAAGCGTCTTAAAATGTGTGTCATGTGCTCACGCACTGATAGTTGCTCGCGCGTAATGTGATGATGAGCGTTAAGCTTTGCGCGCTTAATGATGTCAAGCCATGCTGTGCGCAAGTCATCAAGATTAACGATAGGGGGAATGCGCTCAGTAGTTAAGTCGGCAACAGCTTGGGCGCCAAAAAAGTCTCGACCTAAGGTGGGTAACGCATCAAGCTTTTGTGAGGCAAGTTTCATCTGCTCGTACTCGAGCAAACGACGCACTAATTCAGCGCGAGGGTCTTCTGGCTCTTCACCCGTATCGGTTTTGCGTACGGGTAACAACATACGCGATTTAATGGCAATAAGCATAGCAGCCATCAGAAGATACTCTGCCGCTAACTCAAGATTAGTCGTACGTATTTGCTCAACATACGACAAATACTGTCGCGTCACTTCTGCCATAGGAATATCAAGCACATTAAAATTTTGCTTACGTATAAGGTAGAGCAACAGATCTAATGGCCCTTCAAAGGTTTCTAAAAAAACCTCAAGTGCATCAGGCGGTATGTAAAGATCTAGGGGCAGCGAAAACAGTGGCTCACCATACAGCCGGGCTAAAGCCACCGCATCAACCACGTCTGGTGTAGTGTCAACCTGAGGTTGCACCAAAGCGTTAATGTCAGGCGCCTTAGAAGTCGCTTGCTTGCCACCTTGCACGATTCAGCCTTAATCGTTTTGATAAACGTAGGGGGCTTGTGGCACATGGGCTTGTTTGAAGCCATCGGCCAACTCGGCATCTTGCTGCTTGTCCCACAAAAGAGCTCGACCCGCGCGCTGATGTTTTTCAACATCAGGGTGTGAATGCTTGTAGTTTTCAAGAAACTGCGTAATTTCTGATTTATATTGATCCGACATAGCCTCACCTTCAAAATCGTATTTTACGCAGAAGTTTACCAACCTAGTACAGCCCCACTCAGAGCGGGACCATTATGAAGCTAATTAATGAAGAATTTGGCTTAAAAACAGCTTGGTTCGTTCATTTTGTGGGTTATCAAAGAAAGCATCAGGCGTATTTTGCTCAATAATCTCACCTTGGTCCATAAAAATGACGCGATCGGCGACTTTTCGCGCAAAACCCATTTCATGGGTCACGCATATCATTGTCATACCGGTGCCGACAGCCAACTCAACCATCACATCAAGTACTTCTTTGACCATTTCCGGGTCAAGCGCTGAGGTGGGTTCGTCAAACAACATGACCTTGGGGTTCATGCAAAGCGAGCGGGCAATCGCCACACGCTGTTGCTGGCCCCCTGACAACTGCCCAGGGAATTTGTTGGCTTGCTCAGGAATACGCACCCGTTCGAGGTACTTTATAGCTTCTTGCTCGGCCTCAGCTTTAGGTTTTTTAAGCACCCAAATAGGGCCTAAGGTTAAGTTTTCTAGAACGGTTAGGTGAGGAAATAAATTGAAATGTTGGAATACCATACCCACTTCACGACGAATGGCTTCTACATGCTTGACATCGTTGGTTAGCTCAGTACCATCAACAATAATGTTGCCTTGTTGGTGTTCCTCAAGGCGATTTAAACAACGTATCAAGGTTGATTTACCTGAACCAGAAGGGCCGCAAATCACTACTCGCTCTTTTGGGGCAACCTCAAGATTGATATTGCGTAAAACGTGAAATTTGCCATACCACTTGTTGACATCACGCATTTGAATAATAGCTTCAGCCATATAAGTCTCCGTTCAATAAACGCCAAGGGCGTATCGCTTAGCGTTTTTGCCCAACAGACAAGCGCCTTTCCAGCACTTGACTATATCTAGACATTGAAAAGCAAAATATAAAATAAATAAGTGAAATAAAAATATATGCCTCAACCCCAAACCCTTGCCACTTTGCATCAGCTAGTGATGACTTAGCAGCCAAGGTCAGGTCAAAAATACCAATAATGACGACCAGTGATGTATCTTTAAACATCGAAATAAAAATACCAACTAATGGTGGAATCACAATTTTTAAAGCTTGAGGCAAAATGATAAGTCGCATTTGTTGCCAGTAGCCCAAGCCTAACGACTCGGCCCCTTCAAACTGACCTTTGGGTATAGCTTGCAAACCACCCCGAACGGTTTCGGCAACATACGCGGCTGAAAACAGCACCATCGCAATCAGGGCTCTGAGCAACTTGTCGATGGTTAAACCTTCAGGCAAAAACAGAGGCAACATTAATGACGCCATAAACAATAAGCTGATCAATGGCACACCACGAATCAATTCAATATAGACCACACAAATTGATTTAATAACAGGCATATTTGAACGCCGCCCCAAGGCCAACACCACACCAATTGGGAATGACAAGGCAATGGCAAATGTAGCTAAGAGCAACGTAATGGGCAAGCCACCCCAGCTTGAGTTTTCAACATAGGTCAGCCCAAAAATACCACCCCACATTAAAATCGCAACCGTGGTTAGACTCATTATCCAGAGAACCAGCAGGCTCAAATTCCATAAGCGCTGCCAAGTACTCAAAATTAACATCGCAACAAATAAAAGCATTGCAATTAAAGGCCGCCACTGCTGTTCGAAAGGGTATGTGCCAAACAAGATGAAACGATATTTTTCACCAATAAAAGCCCAACAGGCCCCACCTGCCTCACGACATTCTTGTGCGTTATTGGCATAAAACGACGCGCGCGTAAAACCCCAGTCAAACAATGCAGGTATGGCCATGAGCAGCAACCAAACTGACAAAACAGTCAGAAGTGAGTTACCAACTGAGGAAAAAAAGCGATCACGCAACCAAATAACCATATTAGCCATTAAGCCAAGATTAGGTGCTGTGTCGATTGTATTTTGCATGCTCAAAACTCTACTAGCGCGATGCGCTTGTTGTACCAATTCATAAAGGCAGAGATTGATAAGCTAACGGTTAAGAAGGCAGCCATAATCATCATGATGCCTTCGATGGCCTGCCCAGTTTGATTAAGTGTTGTGTTCACAACCGAAACAATATCGGGGTAACCAATGGCAACAGCGAGTGAGCTGTTTTTGGTGATGTTGAGATACTGACTTGTCATCGGAGGAATAATCACACGCAGCGCTTGCGGCAAAACAATCAGTCGCAAAATCAAAGGGCGACGCAGACCAAGAGAACCAGCGGCTTCCCATTGACCTTGATTAACCGATTGAATGCCTGACCTAACCACTTCAGCAATAAAAGCAGAGGTATAAATGACCAAACCTGCCAGCAAGGCCCCGAACTCAGGTGTCACGGTGATGCCACCTCGAAAATTAAAGCCTTTTAACTCAGGCATTTCTAAGCCCAAGCGATCACCGCTGGCAAGCCAAGCCAATACAGGTAGGAATACAAAAATTGCTAAGGCGTAACGCCCCAGCGGTAAAACTAGGCCTGTTTTCTCTTGTCGCTTTTTAGCCCAGCTCGCGAGCACCATAATCAGTACGATGGCCAAAAAGAAACCCGCAATCACCCAATTTAATGCGCCACCTTCAAGTGCGGGCAATTTGATGCCGCGATTTGATATGAACACCCCAGGCAAGGGATTTAATGCATCTCGTGGGCCAGGCATCGTCTGTGAAATGATGGCGTACCAAAAAAACAACTGCAACAGAAGGGGAATATTGCGCATCGTTTCAACATAAACAGTCGCAAGCTTTGCAACTAACCAGTTTTTAGATAGGCGTGAAATACCAATGATCGTGCCAAAAATAGTCGCCAAAATAATACCGATAACAGCCACGCGTAGTGTATTGAGCAAACCAACTGAAATAGCACGAAAATAAGTGTCACGGGCTTCGTAAGCAATGGAGGACTCACCAATTGCAAAGCCGGCTTCGCGACTTAGAAAATCAAACCCAGTCGAAATATTTCGAATCGATAAATTATGTAACGTATTACTCACGAGGTACCAAATGGCACCCGTGACGCAGAGTATGGCGAGTAATTGGTAAAACACAGACCGAACCCTAGGGTCATTCCACGGCTTTGGCCGAGGTGCTGCCCTTACACTAGGTCGTGTTGTTTCTTGTTTCATGAAATATTTGGTTCTAAAATTTAAAACCGGGCGAGACATGATGTGCCTCGCCCGTGTTATTCACCTAAATAGTGGAATACTGCTGCTTCATGCAAACTTAGCGAATGGGCCAGCCATACATGATACCGCCGTTGTTCCACTGCGCATTCAAACCACGCTCAAGTTTCAATGGGGTGTTTGAACCCACATTACGCTGAAAGCTTTCACCGTAGTTACCGACTTGCTTGATAATGTTGTAAGCCCATTGCTCATTCACACCCAAGTTTTTACCCATACCTGGGGTCACACCCAACATACGCTGAACATTCGGGTCATTACTTTTGAGCATGGCATCAACGTTCTTTGAGGTGACACCGTACTCTTCAGCATTGATCATGGCGAATAATGACCAACGTACAACATTAAACCAAGCTTCATCACCTTGCCGTGTCATGGGGCCCAACGGTTCTTTTGAAAAGTCTTCAGGCAAAATCACATAATTGTCAGGTTTTTCAAGGGTGCTGCGTACTGAAGCCATTTGTGACTTGTCTGATGTAAACGCATCGCAACGACCTGAAACAAAGGCGCCCACGACTTCTTCTTGCTTTTCAATCACAACGGGTTTAAAGGTTAGCTTGTGAGCACGAAACCAATCTGCTAAGTTCAATTCAGTTGTTGTGCCTGTTTGTACACACACTGTTGCACCATCTAACTCTTTAGCACTTTTTACTTTTAAATCTTTTCGTACCATAATGCCTTGGCTGTCGTAAAAATTGATACCTGCACCGAGTAAACCCAGTGTGGTGTCACGTGTCAAGGTTTGAGTTGTATTACGGGTTAAGACATCACCTTCACCTGATTGCAAGGCGGTGAAACGTTGCGCTGCACTGGTGGCAGTGACTTTAAATTTGGTGCTATCGCCAAACATCGCTGCAGCAATTGCACGGCACAAATCAATATCAATGCCGGCCCAGTTACCTTTACTATCTGGCGCTGAAAAACCGGCTACACCTGTATTAACAATACACTGAACAAAACCTTTTTTCATGACTGCGTCAAATGTTGCGCCCGCATGGGCCAACGAACCGGCCGTCAAGAGCGCGGCACCGACGGCTGCAATCTGTAATTTTTTCATAAAAAAATCTCCAAATGTTGAAACTTCACACGTATCTAAAAATCAATGAGCCCAGAGGTGCATAGAAAAATGGTAGCCTTTGAGCTGTTAGATCTATATGGGGGTAATCCCTTTTCATAACAAACAATTTTTACGCCAACGTTGCCGGGTTAATATTCAGTGACAACTCTAAGAATGTGTAAACCATGATCGACTTTCAAAATGTTTCGAAATCTTACGGTACTGCTCTGGCTATTTTGACGCAAACCTCTTTTACCGTCACCACGGGCGAGTTTGTCTTCATTGCAGGCCCTTCAGGTGCAGGAAAATCGACTCTTTTAAAGCTGATTGCCGGTCTTGAGGCACCTAATTCAGGGCAAATCACGGTTAATGGGCAGCGTTTAAGCGATTTAAGTGCTCGCGCAAGACCGTATTTGCGTCGTACGGTTGGTGTCATTTTGCAAAACACCCATTTACTTTACGATCGAAGTGCCATTGAAAACGTTTTATTACCCCTAGCCGTAGTAGGCCAAGCCCCAGAAACGGCCCGTTCACGGGCCCGTGCAGCCCTTGAAAAAGTGGGTTTAAGCCATAAAGAGCATGCCAACCCAGTCGAACTTTCAGGTGGTGAACAACAAAGGCTAGCCATTGCCCGCGCGATTGTGAACCGGCCCGCAATTTTAATTGCTGACGAACCAACTGCAAACCTTGATCGCGATACTGCTCGCCGAGTCATGAACGTTTTTAAAGACTTTAATCAGGTCGGCGTCACGACACTGGTCGCCACCCACGACGAAGACCTCATGGCTGAATACGCGCAACGCGTATTGGTGATTGAACCGGGTCGTTTTCGTGATTTTCCTGTGCAGAGAAAAACATGAAGCAGTGGTTAAGACAGCATCGCTACGCGCTCAACGTGACGCTACGTCGTCTATTTTTACAACCCTTTTCATGGGTTGCCAATACTTTAGTGATTGCCTTGGCTCTGACTTTGCCCTTAATTGGGGCGTCAATTCTCACTTCAGTGCAACCTTTGGTGCGTGAGGTTTCAATCACGCCTGAAATGACGATTTTCATGAAACCCAATGCCACCCCAGAGGTTGCAACTCAAATAGCACAACGCATTAAAGAGGCGAACAACGCTAGCGTGTCGTCAATCAAAATCATACGCAAAGACACGGCGCTGTCTGAACTGTCTCAAAACCCAGCTTGGTCACAAGCACTCAAAGTCCTCGAGGGCAACCCATTGCCCGATGCTGTAGTGGTCAGCTTAGTTTCGAGCGACCAAGTGGTGACACAAGCGCAACAACTTGCTCAAACTTGGCAAAGCTGGTCAGGTGTTGACTTTGTTCAACTCGACAGCGCTTGGGTACAAAGACTGGAAGCGTTACTTCGCTTTGGGCGCATTGGCTTAGCGTTAATGACACTCGTTGTGGGTTTGGTCGTTTTGGCAGCTATTTTTAATACTGTGCGCATGCAAGCTCTGTCTCAACGCGAAGAAATTGCGGTGGCACGTCTAGTTGGGGCAACTGAATCGTTTGTACGTCGACCCTTTTTATATCAGGGCGGCCTGACATGCGGTCTGGCAGCATGCCTAGCAATTGGCCTATGTCTTTGGGCGCTTAACCCTCTAAATCAAGCACTGTTGGGTCTAGCCAAAACGTATGGTGCCGAGTTTTCTTTGCGCTTACCCAGTGCTGATATTTTAGTATGGTGCTTTATTGCAGCCATTACTTTGGGGGCTATTTCAGCCCGCTGGTCTGTCACCCGTCACACCCGTTTTTGACATCCTCCCCCTGAACGAAGAGGATTTACGCGCAGTCAGTTAAACTTAATTGTGGCTAAATTATTACCCAACCTTGCAAATCGCATCATTGCCTGGCAACGAGAGTTTGGTCGCCACGATTTACCTTGGCAAAATACGCAAGACCCTTACCGCGTTTGGCTTTCTGAAATCATGTTGCAGCAAACACAGGTCGCCACGGTTATCGGGTATTTCTATCGTTTTGTCGATCATTTTCCTGATGTTCAAGCGCTAGCTAATGCCTCTATTGAAGACGTTTTGTTGCATTGGGCTGGTTTGGGTTACTACGCGCGCGCGCGTAATTTGCACGCCTGTGCGCAACAAGTTGTCGCGCTTTGGGGTGGGCAGTTTCCCCCCCATGCTGAATCATTACAAACGCTACCTGGTATTGGGCCCTCAACTGCGGCCGCTATTGCGGCATTTTGTTTTGGTGAACGCACGCCCATTCTTGACGGCAATGTGAAGCGTGTTTATTGTCGATTTTTTGGTGTGGAAGGCGACCTCTCTTCGCCCTCCATGATTAAACAACTTTGGCTGCATGCCCACCAAGTCACGCCAAGCCGTGCACAAACGATTAAAGAGCCCGATGCCATGGCGCGCTTTACACAAGGCCTCATGGATATGGGTGCTACCTGTTGCACACGCCGTCAACCCAGTTGTGAACGCTGCCCTTTGGCGGCTGATTGCGTGGCCAATTTAACCGGGCGTACAAACGATTTACCCCAGCCGCGTACACACCGTCCCAAAGCTGAACGCAACACCATTATGCTTTTAATCAGTACACATAGGTCTGACCTCATTCATAACAAGGTAAGTACTGGCAAGATAAGTGGTGACAAAGTGGGTGCTGATATAGTGAGTACTGACAAAGTAATTTTGTTACACAAACGTCCTGCAAAAGGCATCTGGGGTGGGTTATGGAGCCTACCAGAATGCCAAATTGATGGCGACCCCAGTGCGACGACGCATCAATTTAAATCTATTAGCATGACGCCTAAAGCAGGCAGTAGGCGCGTAGCTGAGACTTCGATTCAAAGACCAACGTCAGAATCGATTATCAAACAATGGTGTGCACAGCGTGGCATTCAAAAACCCGCTTTATTAAGCATGGCAGCCTTTCGCCATACGTTTACGCATTTTCATTTACAGATTCAACCTTGGTCAGTTGAGATCGACAATATGACGGGGTTTGCTCTGCACGTTACAAATGAGAACTTGCAGTGGGTGAGGGTTGATCAACTGCATCTGTTTGGTATGCCCGCACCCGTAAAAAAATTAGTTTTGAGTTTTGTTGTGCTTTGAGATACTCATCAAAATACCAAATGCGACACTCAAGGTAATAAGGGCTGTACCACCATAACTAAAGAAAGGTAGTGGCACCCCAACCACAGGCAACAGTCCTAAAACCATACCAATATTTACAAATATATAAACGAAAAGTTCCATTGTCAGGGCCCCAGCAAGCAAACGGCCAAATAGCGATTCAGCACGTAATGCAATCACAAGACCTCGCCAAATAACCAATGCGTAAAGAGCCAGTAAAGTCACCGCGCCATAAAGACCGAACTCTTCTGCAAAGACAGCAAAAATAAAGTCTGTTGTACGCTCTGGAATAAAGTCAAGTTGGGCTTGCGTACCACTCATATAACCCCGCCCACTTAGGCCACCTGCACCCACTGCGATCATGGATTGCATCGTATGAAAGCCTTTACCTAATGGGTCTTTAGTTGGGTCAAGCAGAGTACAAATACGCCCCTTTTGATAGTCGTGCAACATAACCCAATTGGTATCAGGCAAGCATAAAAAATCTTCAAAATACAAAATAGTTGAAAGACCAACGACACCCAAAACCACCACTGGAATAATTAATTTAAATGACAACCCAGCAAAAAAAATAACGTAGAAACCTGCACCCATCACCAGCAAAGCGGTACCTAAATCAGGCTGTTTAACAATTAAAGCAAAAGGTACCAAGACCACAATCGCCGCGATCACATAATCAATGAAATAAATATGGCGATCTCTAAATTGGAAATACCAGGCCAACATCATTGGAGCACCAATTTTCATCATCTCTGACGGTTGAATGCGCACAAAACCTAAGTTCAACCAACGTGTCGCCCCCTTACTGGTTTCACCAAAAAACTCAACCCCGATCAAAAGCGCCAACACAATCAGATAAAAGGGGACCGCACATTTAGCGATGATCTGTGGTGGGGTCATCGCAACAGCCCACATTACAAATAAAGCCATTAGAAAGTGCTTTTCTTGGTCAGCATAACGCCAAGATGTACCGCCCACAGCAGAGTGCATGACGACCAAGCCCATGGCTGACAAGATCAACAACAACAACAACAGCGGCCAGTCAATAGACTTGAACGCATATTTAGCCAGCCACGCTAGGTTATTCATGGCTTAGTGCCTAAAGAAGGTTGAAGCAAAACGGCTTGATCTGATGTGCTGGGCAACACCCAGGCGTCAAATACTTTACGAGCAATTGGTGCAGCCACAGCACCGCCCCAACCCGCGTTTTCAACCAAAACAGCTAATGCAATTTTAGGGTTTTGAGCGGGCGCAAAGCCCATAAACAATGAATGATCACGCAATCGTTCGTCGACTGTTTTTGAATTGTATTTGCCGCCTTTTAAACTAAAAAGTTGGGCTGTACCGGTCTTTCCTGCAACGTCATACAAAACGCCCTCAAAAGCCTGACGTGCCGTACCAAGTTTAGTTACTTCGACCATTGCGTCACGTACAACTTTAATGTTTGCCGGATTTAACGACAGCGTTTTTGGTGGTTTAGTTGTAATGGGTACGACCTCACCCGTTCGTGCATCTTTAATGGCCCTCGCAATATGGGGTTGCCGTAGCACACCCAAATTAGCTAACACAGCCGTTGCTTGTGCAAGTTGCAGCAACGTAAATGAGTTGTAACCTTGCCCGACTAGGCTTGAGACGGTTTCACCTTGATACCATGACTGATCTTCACGTCGTTTAAAGGCTTTACGCTTCCAGTCTTTAGACGGAAGTACACCTGCCTTTTCACCATCAAGATCAATATCAGTCATCTGCCCAAAACCAAATTGAGCCATAAAATCGTGCAACTCATCAATGGGTATGAGAGTTGCGAGTGAATAAAAGTAAGTGTCTGAAGACACCACTAGGGCGCGGTGCATATCAATTGCACCATAAACAGTTGAGCCTGAATTACGATAACGTTGTTTACCCAAATCAAAATAACCTGGGTCATAAATAATTTCTTTAGCGCTACGTTTTTTTAGTTCCAGAGCTGCCAATGCTACAAAAGGTTTGTAAGTTGAACCGATCGGGTAGGTGCCATACAATGGCCGATTAACAAGAGGAAAGTCTTCTGATTCATTTAACTGGCGCCAGCTTTCAACATCAATACCATCAACAAACAAGTTCGGGTCAAATGCTGGGCGAGAAACAAAAGCCAGTATTTCGCCGTTTGACGGGTCAATAGCTACCAGTGCGCCTCGCTGCCCCTCAAACGCCTGCTCGGCAATACGCTGTAAGCGCAAATCAATCGTCAACACTAAGTCTTTGCCAGCGCTAGGGTCATTTCGATTTAATGAACGTACCATGCGACCTTTAGCCGTTACCTCAATAGACTCTGAACCTGTCAAACCATGTAAAAGCTGTTCGTAGGTTTTTTCAACGCCTTTCTTACCAATGACATCGGTGCCGCGATAATTACCGGTTTGGCCCATGTTTTCTAACTTATCTAAATCGTTTTCAGAGATACGGCTGATATAGCCCACAAGGTGCGCAGTGGTCTCACCCTGAGGGTAATCGCGCACCCAACGCCCCTTTAAATTCACCCCGGGGAATCGAAAAGCCTGTGAGGCAAACCAAGCAGCTTCAACATCATTTAGATTGTTGCGCAACACCACGTTAGCGTATCGGCTGGAATCTTGAAGTTTGCGTTTAAACCGGCGTATTTCATAATCAGATAAATTAACGACTTCAGTCAACTCAGATAATGTTTTATCTAAACGTTTGACTTGTACAGGCATCACTTCAAGGGTGTAGTTCAGCTGATTGCGTGCCAACACTTCACCATTACGGTCAACGATGTTGCCGCGACGCGGAACAATCGGCACAAAGGCCGTGCGGTTACTGTCAGCACGTTGAACCAAACCGTCATGGCGATCAACCTGCAGCACCCAGAGCCGCGCCACAATAATGCTTAAGCAGAGCATAGCGAATAAGCCCGCCACCCAAATTCTGATGCGAAACTTTGAGCGGCTAGCCGTCTCTGAGCTCATAGGTCTAAGCATCACATGACCTAGCCTTGCCCTAAAGATTGACTCGCGAGACGATTAGTCGGCATTTGCAAAAGCCAACCAAAAGGCACCCAAAGCACAGCAGTAAATAATGCGCTAACGGCCCCATCCCAACCAGGCCAAAAGTCTTTCAGCGTAGCAATTAATAAAATCGTAATTGAGATGCCTATTATAAAAATAGGCATCATATGTAAGGCTTGCCGAAACAAATCAAAACGTTGCAAGCGCCTACCAATGAGTAAACTGCCAAAGCAAACTAGAACGTATGTCAACGCATGTTGGCCCAACGGGGCGACACTTTGCACATCAATCAGTAAACCCAAACAAAAAGCCGTCAAGAGCCCCACACGTTGAGAATCGTGTGCGCACCAAAACGCAATCACTAACAGCAGTAGGTCAGGCGCGTAAGGTAGGGCACGCCAAGGCAAGAGTGATATAAAAAAGGTAACCGCAATTGTGCCCCAAACCCAACGACCATCAATACCGATTGTTAGGGGGTCATTGGTGCGGCTTGCGGTGGCGGCCAGCGATGATGAGATAGCTGAGCTGTATGCACGAGAGCCCAAGCGCTTAGTTGGGAGAGCGTCGCGCACGGGCGTCTCCGGCTGTGTTCGTTAAGCGCTTTTCAGAGTTTTCAGCTGATTCTACTGCTTGAGGTAAGTTTTGAATAGGTGAGTTTCGTAAGATTAAGAAATGTCGATATCGATCTGGGTGCGAAGCGGGTGTGGCTATGGCGTGCGCAAAGCCAGACGACGCATCACGATCAACTGTATCGATTTTACCTACCGTTAAACCTGGTGGGTAAGCCCCACCGATACCACTGGTAATTAATAAGTCGCCTGGTATGATGTCGGCATCAGATGCGAAATACCGTACCTCTATTTTGCCGGGCTGATTGGAACCAAACGCAATCAACCTGAGCCCTGTTCGAGTGAGTTGAACGGGTATTGAAACCACTTCATCGGTTAACAAAGCGGCCTCTGAAGAAACCGGGGTAACCCGTACAATTTGACCGACCACCCCTCCCTCATCAATAACCGGCATGCCAGGCGCTACGCCATCAAGCTCACCTCGATCAAAAATAAGGCGACGATTAAAAGGGGTGGGTGCCTCATAAAGAATTTCAGCCACCACAGCAGGCCGTTCGCTTTTGCTGTTTTGCATACCTAACAGCCGTCTAAGTTGAGCATTTTCAGTCGACAATTGAGCGGCTGATGAACTGACCTGAGCCAGTTCTATGCGACGACGCTGTAATGCTTCATTTTCATTTTGTATGAGTTCAGCCGCATTCATGACACCCTGCCCCCACACTACAACATCACGAGGGAACATCACTGCCTTTTGAGCAGGATAAAGACTAAATGAGGCTGTTTGGCGGGCCGGGTCAAGGAAGTGTGTTTTGATGTCAATTACCAGCAAAAAAACTGAAAAGACCACCAAAAAGATAAAGATAATTTCTTGCGGTACACCGCGTCTGAATAGTGAGAGATTTGAGTTTTTAGACATGGTTACTTGCTGGTAAACGAAACTAATTTGGCTGCGTTACCTAACCTCACGCCACCAAACGCATTAATCGTCAATAAAAATAGCACCCAGTTTCTCTAGGTGTTCAAGCGCCTCACCACAACCTCGCACAACACAAGTCAGTGGGTCTTCTGCCACAACAACTGGCAAACCCGTTTCTTCTTGTAGCAAGCGATCTAAGTCGCGAAGCAAAGCCCCACCACCCGTCAAAACGATGCCTTTGTCAGTGATGTCAGCGCCTAATTCCGGTGGTGTGTGTTCAAGCGCCATGCGAACCGCAGATACAATTTGGTTGAGTGGGTCTGTAAGCGATTCTAAAATTTCGTTTGATGACACCACAAAACTACGGGGTACACCCTCAGCTAAGTTGCGGCCTTTCACTTCAATTTCACGCACTTCACCGCCTGGAAACGCCGAACCAATTTCTTTTTTGATGTATTCAGCAGTCGGTTCACCGATCAGCATGCCATAGTTACGGCGAATGTAATTAACAATGGCTTCATCAAATTTATCGCCACCGACACGAACAGAGCCTTTGTAAACCATACCACCTAAAGAAATAACCGCGACTTCGGTTGTGCCACCCCCAATGTCGACCACCATTGAACCCGTTGCATCAGAAACATCAAGCCCAGCACCAATTGCCGCAGCCATGGGTTCCTCAATAAGATAAACCTGACTTGCACCAGCGCCTAATGCTGACTCGCGAATTGCGCGTCGTTCAACTTGAGTTGAACCGCAAGGCACGCAAACAATAATACGTGGGCTAGGCGCAAACATATTTCGCGGGTGCACCATAAGAATAAACTGCTTAAGCATTTGCTCGGTCACAGTAAAGTCGGCGATCACGCCGTCTTTCATAGGGCGAATGGCTGTAATATTGCCGGGTACACGGCCTAGCATCTGTTTCGCTTCACGACCTACAGCTTGAATAATTTTTTTGCCATGCGGCCCGCCCTCGTGGCGAATCGCGACAACCGAAGGCTCATCAAGTACGATACCTTTGCCACGGATATAAATAAGCGTGTTGGCCGTACCTAAGTCGATTGCCATATCGCTGGAAAAAAAACTACGCAAGAATCCGAACATACGGGGTCTGCCAAAAAAAGTTAAATTTAATTACAAAAACAAAAGCTTTCTTAACGCTTTTGTTTGCCTATGCATCATAACTTATAATCAGTAATAACACCTACTAACCCAAGCTATAAGTACTCATCCATTTTTAGCCGAAGACATCATTTGGCATTTACCAAAATTCAATCGACAATATTTAGTTACCTTTATGGCCATTACCGCTTCAGACACCGCCCGCATTGCTAAATTAGCTCGGTTGCACCTTTCTACCGATGCACAGCAACAAGCCAACACAGAACTCAATCAAATCTTCGATTTAATTGCCGAGTTACAGGCTGTTAATACAAAAGACATCGAGCCTTTAGCTCACCCCCTTTCGATGATTGAAGAGGTTTCTTTGCGTTTGCGTGAAGATACCGTTACCGCGCCAGGTGGTCCAATAGAGCGTGACGCGCTCATGCAAAATGCCCCAGGCCAGCATGAAGGCCTTTTTCTCGTGCCAAAGGTACTTGAATAGCATGACACAAATTCTTAAAGATTTTCCCAGTATTGCCAGCCTGCGTAGCGCTTTAGACGAGCGCAAAATTAGTTCTGTTGAGCTCACCCAAACGTTACTGAAAGAAGTCGCTGCACAAAACGAACTCAATGCCTTTGTTGATCTAAACCCAGAGCTTTCACTTGCTCAAGCCAAAGCAGCTGACCAGACAATAGCAGCAGGCCAGGCTCAAATTCTTACGGGTATTCCCATTGCTCATAAAGATATTTTTGTTACCAAAGGGTGGCATACCACCGCAGCTAGCAAAATACTAAAAGGCTACAAAAGCCCTTTTGATGCCCATGTTGTTGAGCAGCTGATTCAGGCCGGCACGGTTTCGCTGGGTAAGCTTAATTGTGACGAATTTGCAATGGGATCAGGTAACGAGCACTCAGCTTTTGGCCCTGCTCACAACCCTTGGCACCCCAAAGTAGTGCCAGGCGGGTCTTCAGGCGGCTCTGCTGCAGCAGTCGCTGCTGGTTTAGTGATGGCAGCTACTGGCACTGATACTGGCGGCTCAGTTCGCCAACCCGCCGCGTTATGCGGTGTCAGCGGTATCAAACCGACCTATGGCACAGTATCTCGTTATGGCATGATTGCCTATGCTTCGAGCTTAGACCAAGCAGGCCCTATAGCACGCAGTGCACATGACCTTATGTTGATGCTTGATGCAATGAGCAGCTTTGACCCGCGTGACGCCACCAGCATTCAAAATTGCCGCGGCGTAGCCAACCAAAATGGGCGTATTAAACAAGACTTTACCCAACATAGTCAACGTATTGAGAAACAAGGTGCGAAACCTTTTTCTGGCTTACGCATTGGCGTACCCGAAGAATATTTTGGGCTCGGTCTTGATGATGGTGTAGCCAAAGCGGTTACAGCAGCTATCGCGCAATTTGAAGCGCTGGGTGCACAAAAAGTCAGTATTTCATTACCCCATACGCGTTTATCAATACCCGCTTATTACGTTATTGCCCCGGCAGAGGCGTCAAGTAATTTGGCACGTTACGACGCGATTCGCTATGGTCACCGCACCGAGCAATATACCGACTTAGCAGACATGACTGCTCGCTCACGTAGCGAAGGCTTTGGGGCCGAAGTGCAGCGCCGCATTATGTTGGGCACCTACGTTTTATCACACGGTTATTACGATGCCTATTACCTGCAGGCTCAACGTATTAGACGATTAATAGCTGAAGATTATCAAGCCGTTCTAGGCCTAAAATGTGACGTTATTTTGGGCCCTGTAAACCCAACTGTTGCGCCCCCTATGGGTGAAAAAAACCAAAGCCCAACAGCAGAATGGTTAGCCGATATTTATACACTTAGCTTAAACTTAGCGGGCTTACCTGGCATGTCAATACCGTGCGGTTTTGCCCCAGGGTTTGACGGTCAAGCCTTACCCGTTGGCTTGCAATTGGTTGGCAATTATTTTGAGGAAGGGCAACTCTTAGCGCTTGCGCACCATTTTCAACACGCAACCGATTGGCATTCGCGCCGACCTGAGTCTGCTACTGGGGCCTTAGTATGAATTGGGAAGTCGTCATTGGTTTAGAAGCGCACGTTCAGTTGTCAACCATTTCTAAAATATTTTCTGGCAGCCCAACCCGATTTGGTTCGGCCCCTAACACGCAAGCCAACGCTGTTGATATGGCTCTGCCCGGTTCTCTGCCTGTTTTAAACCATGGCGCAGTCGAACGTGCCATTCGGTTTGGGTTGGCAATTGGCGCGAATATTTCACCGCGCTCAATTTTTGCGCGTAAAAACTATTTTTACCCTGATTTACCTAAAAATTATCAAATCAGCCAATATGAAATTCCGGTTGTGTTGGGCGGCTCACTCAGTTTCTTGGTTGACGCTCAACCTACTACCATCAACTTAACTCGCGCCCACCTCGAAGAAGATGCTGGTAAATCGTTGCACGATAATTTTCCAGGCCCACACGGGGAAGCTTCAACCGGCATCGATTTAAATCGTGCGGGTACGCCTCTGCTTGAAATTGTCTCAGAACCTGAAATGCGCTCTGCTGCACAAGCTGTTGCATACGCGCGTACTTTACATAACTTAGTCGTGTGGTTAGGTATTTGCGATGGCAACATGCAAGAAGGCTCATTCCGTATTGATGCCAACGTCTCGGTTCGCCCATTCGGTCAAAAAGAGTTTGGTACGCGCACTGAAACCAAAAATGTTAACTCGTTTCGCTTTTTAGAGCGCGCCATTTTGTTTGAAGTACAGCGACAAATTGAACTCATTGAAGACGGTGGCAAAGTCGTACAAGAAACGCGTCTTTACGATTCAGATCGAGACGAAACGCGTAGCATGCGTAGCAAAGAAGACGCGCACGATTACCGCTATTTTCCAGACCCCGACTTACCCCCCCTTGTAATCAACCCCGAATGGGTTGCACAAGTTAAAGCCAGTATGCCTGAATTACCGCAACAATTAAGCGAGCGCTTTGCAAATACTTATGGTTTAACCCAAGTTGATACCCTGCAAATTTGTAATAATCGCGAAACAGCCGCTTACTTTGAAGCGGTGGTAGCCCAGCTTGCTGGCAACCAAGGCAAGCTCGCTGCCAATTGGCTAAATGGCGAAGTCTTAGCCGCACTGAATCGCGACAACCTTGACATGTCTTCTTGCCCAGTCAAGGCGGTGCAACTTGCCGCGCTTCTGACGCGAATTATTGACGGCACGCTGTCAAACAAAATCGCACGTGAAGTTTTTGCGGCCATGTGGGTAGGCGAGTCTGGCGGTGAGCCTGATGCCATCATTGAAACCAAAGGTTTAAAACAAATTAACGACAGTGGCGCCATTGACGCCTTGGTTGACGGCGTACTTGCCGCCCACCCCGCTATTGTTCAAGAGTACCGTGCCGGCAAACAAAAAGCCTTTAACTCTTTGGTAGGTCAAGTGATGAAAGCTGGGCAGGGTAAGGCCAACCCACAACAGGTGAATGATGCATTAAAACGTAGGCTAGATAGTTAACGACTGTTGTTTATTGCTTAATGTCTGATGTTTGGTGCTTAATGTTTAACATTCTGCGCGGAAATCCTCTTCGTTCAGGGGGGAATGAATACCGCGGACGGCAACGCCTTCCTTATTCTGGTTTTTGCTGTTGTTCGATGTATTGGCGAATTACAGCAATGGGTGCGCCGCCACAGGTAAGCACTCAAAATTTCGACACGCAATATTTGAAGCTGCTCGCCGATGCGCCAGCATGCGATTGGACTGGTGAATCGGTGCGCTTTGACTGCAGTGTCAATAACGTTCCGGGCCACCAAGGGGAACTTTTTGGTCTCCGTTGGGTCAGAATGCCATGATAAAGTCCCTCAGATTGCGTCGATGGATTGCTCGGCTTTTACTGGGCGCGCTTTTGTTTGCGCAACTGGCCGTGGCTGCCTACGCGTGTCCGACGCTCATTCCTGCAACACCACAACTCTACGAGGCGCCGTCGGCGATGAGCGCGCCAAACGCATCGGCCACCGGATTCACTGCTGGCGATGCGCTTGGCGGGGTTTTTTCTGATACGGAACAGCCCGGACTTTGTTTGGCGCATTGCCAGTCTGGCCAGCAGAATGCCGACACCAAGCCCGCGCCCGGCGTGCCCTTGGCCATGATGTATGCAGCCTACCCACTTGAAGCCGCACACCCCGCTGCGGTTAGTGGTCTTGATCGACCGATCGAGACGGGTTTGACGTTGCAAACGGATCCACCCCACGCGATCCTGCACTGCTGTTTTCGACTTTGATCTCTCAATCCGACTGATGCTGCCCGCCGGTACGTCGGGTTGACCCCAGTCGCGCCTCACCTGTCCGATATTCGGGCCGAACCTCATTGTTCCTACGTTGTTTCAAGTTTCAGGAGTAAACACATGCATTGCAATATGAAAACCATGGTTAAAGCCATCGCCGCCGGGATCGCGATCGCGATCATTGCCTATATCGCCCTACCTGAGTCGCGCGAATTGGTGATCACATTTACCCCCATCATGCTCGTCCTTATTTGCCCTGTGATGATGATCGGCATGATGTGGATGATGCGCGCAAAGGACTCCAGCTTGGCTCCTAAATCCGTCGATCCTGACCCGTCGGCGCTGGGCGGTCAAGCGCCTGCAGCAGCGACTCAAAAAATCTGGAAGGACAATAGAAATTGACTCGCTGACGGTCGTTCTAATTCGATCACTCGACGATACGGAGCGACGCCCACCATGCACTCGCAAGCTGTCATGTTCAAATTTTTTACACCCTTCGATCAATGCCGAACCGGACTCGCGATCGAAATGGACTGAATCTCAGGGAAGGAATACTCATGCAAACAAGAAAACAAAACCTCTTCACTCTTTTAATGGCCGTTGCGCTGGGCGGCGGAATGGCAAGCTCGGCCGCTAGCGCCGCCGAGCCCGTGACACTGACCCACATTCACGGTCTTTCCTACAGCGCCGACGGCAGCCAGTTGATGATTCCCAGCCATGATGGCCTGGCCATCTATGAGACTAGCGGCAAGGGCCGCTGGTCCAAGGCGGATGGTCCTGTGCACGACTACATGGGCTTTTCGGCCACGCGCGATGCCCTGTACAGCAGCGGACACCCGGCACCGGGATCGGGCCTGGTCAACCCGTTTGGTTTGATCAAGAGCCAGGACGGCGGCAAGACCTGGCGTAAGCTCGGGCTTGAAGGCGAGTCCGATTTTCACCTGCTGGCAACCAGCTTCGGCACAAACGCGATCTACGTCATTAATCACGGCATGAATTCGCGGATGAACCAGCCGGGCCTGTACCACACCGAAAGCGATGGCATGAAGTGGACCCGCGCGGCCGCCAATGGCTTGGGCAGCCAGATCAAGAGTCTGGCGGTGCATCCCGCTAACGCCCGTATCGTTGCGGCCGGTACAGACGATGGTTTGTACCTGTCGCGCGATGCGGGTGAAACGTTTAGCCAGCGGGTGGCTGGCCGACAGGTTCTCGGCATCGGATTCGAACTCGATGGCCGCCACATGCTGTTCAGCTCATACGCCGGGAAGGCCGCGCTGGGGCGCATCGGCATGGCGCCCGACGCATCCGCACAGGACATTCCGATTCCCGCGATGCGCGAAGACGCTGTGGCCTACATCGCTCAGAACCCGGTACGACCGGCCGAAATCGCCATTGCCAGTTTCAAACGCAGCGTCTTCCTCAGCCAGGATGGGGGACGCACCTGGAAATCAATTGCTCAAAATGGAGCAGGTCATGAATGAGTCCCCTTCGAATCCGGCGCTACGTGTTGTCGTCATCGTTCTGGCGGGCATCGGCGCCCTCGCCTTGCTTGCAGTTGCCGGCATGGCGATGATGCACGGCTCGATGATGGGCGGCAGCTTCGGGTGTTAAGCGTTAAGGAGTGGCCGCAATGATGCGAAGTAGTCAGATGAATCCCTCCACAGGCGCGTGGTGTTGGTGCGATCCTCCTGCGCGTTGGTCTCCATCGCTGGTGCTGCCATTGGCGTGCCGATGATCGCCCGGTCAGCAGAACCCATGACGGATGCAGATGTTCATATCGAACTGATCGCGAAACCTGTAACGGTTCAGCTCCGGTCCGGCGCGCAGGACATGCCACTGGTTATTCAGGATCGAAATTTCGACAGCGATAACCAGTTCGCTTACTCGGGGGGCCAACAACACCGACGATCAGGCGTTGTTGCGCCGACTCAAACTGTTCGGGCCACCAGGCATCGTGTTCTACGACCGCAAAGGCACGGAGATTGCGTTTCAGGTAATCGGTTATCTGAGTGTCGGGCAGTTCCTTGAATCACTTGCTCGGGTCGAATCCCTGGTAGCGGCACCTTAGGAAAAGCGAAGTATGGATATTGTTGCGCACGCATTGTGGACCGGCATCGGTGTCATGCTGGTGCAGCGCCGTTGGGCGATAACACCTCGCACCGTGGCCGCAACTGTCGGGCTTGCGGTGCTGCCCGACATTCCGCACTTGCTGCCCATCGTCAGTTGGTCGGTATTTGGCGCGGGCAATATCACTGCCGTGCAAGGCTATGCGATTGCAGTGCCAGGCCAGGAGCCTATGGTTCCGCCGTTGATCGATGCCTTGTCTCACAACCTGCACTGCATTCCGCACAGTGCGGTTGTGGCTGGTCTCGTGACGCTGTTGGTATGGGTTTGGACTCGATCGCTGTGGATTCCCTTGCTGGGTTGGTGGTCGCACATTTTGATCGACATGTTCACGCATTCAAAAGACTACTACGAATCCCCAGTGTTGTGGCCGATCACGCGTCAAGGTTTCGACGGTATTGCGTGGAACACTCCATGGTTCATGGGGCTGAACTATTCGGCGTTGGTGGCGACCTACGTTTGGCTAATCATGCGATCGCGCCGGGCGCGCTTCGGGAGACGTAATTGACGTCTTGCCTGCGTACCGATTCGACTCGGTCTTGGTGCCATTGTTAGCTCAATTCTGTTCGATCCCTCCACGCTGGCCCACGGCGTGAAGGCCCCGATCTTAGCGCGCAAGCGGTAGCGTCAAGCTGAGATCGGGGAGGATGTCAACTGGTGATGCCGTATTTGGACCGATAAGCCAATACGGCATCACGATGTTCAGCAAACGCACTGCGCGACTGCACCACTTCCAACACATCATCTAACGATGCAATCGTAATAACCGGCATGTTGAATTGGTGCGAAACCTCTTGCAAGGCTGAATGCGCAGACAAGGCATGGTCTGGCCCTGACCGTTCAGCGCGGTCAAGCGCAATCAATACACCAGCCGGTTGGGCACCTGCCGCCAAAATTAAATCAACTGATTCACGCACTGACGTACCAGCAGTAATGACATCATCAATAATCACCACACGGCCTTTAAGCGGCGCACCCACGATCTGGCCGCCTTCACCATGATCTTTTGCTTCTTTACGATTAAACGCAAACGGTACACTTTGACCGCCCAACGCAGGGTGCACAGACAAGGCAATAGCAGTCGAGGTTGCCAGCGGAATACCCTTATAAGCAGGCCCAAACAACATATCAAATGCTAAACCAGACTGCACCAACGCCTGCGCATAAAACTGCCCCAAGCGACCTACACTAGCACCTTGATTAAATAAGCCTGCATTAAAGAAATAAGGGCTGGTGCGGCCTGATTTGGTTACGAACTGACCAAACCGCAGCACCCCTTGCGCTAAGGAAAATGCGACAAAGGCTGACCGATCAAAGGCATCAGACAAAGGGGCTACGGGTGTGTTTTGTGCAGACTTCGTCATAATCTCGGACAATTAGGTTATTAAATAACGATTCTATTATCTTACCGCCTTGAGGTGTTCATTGTTTCGTGTCACATCAGTTAATGTAAACGGCTTACGAAGCGCTTTTCGTAAGGGGTTTAATCAATGGCTTGGTCAAACCCAGCCAGATGTAGTTTGCCTGCAAGAACTTAAAGCCCACCAAGTTGATCTGGCACCTGAACTAGTCAGCCCAAACATCTACCAGGGGCACTTTCATTGTGCAGAAAAAAAAGGGTACAGCGGTGTCGGGCTATACACGCGTCAAGCCCCACAAGACATCATAGCGGGCATGGGAACTGATGAATTTGACCGAGAAGGCCGCGTGATTAGAGCCAACTGGGCTGATTTAAGCGTAGTGAGTGTTTACTTACCTTCTGGTTCAAGCGGCGACACACGCCAAGAAGCCAAAATGCGTTGCCTTGAAGCCTTTGGCCCATGGCTAACTCATTGTATGGCCGAGTATCGCAATACAGGGCGCGAGTTCATCATCTGTGGTGACCTAAATATTGCCCACCACGAGATTGATCTCAAAAACTGGAAAGGCAACCTTAAACATTCTGGCTTTTTACCCGAAGAGCGCGCTTGGTTAACCCATATGTTCGACGACATCGGCTGGGTTGACGTGTTCCGTCAACTCGACCCAAGGCCCGATCAATTCACTTGGTGGAGCAATCGCGGTCAGGCTTGGGCCAAAAATGTAGGTTGGCGTATTGATTATCAAATTGCCACACCAGGCATCGCTAAACGTGCCACCCAACCCAGTATTTATAAAGACGAACGCTTTAGCGACCACGCACCGCTTACAATTGAATATGACCTCAACTAACACATCAAAAACTTTTTTGCCAATCGGCCCCATCTTACTGGCAACCGACTTATCAGCCCGATGTGATCGCGCGCTTGAAAGGGCAGCATTGCTCGCCAAACAAAACAAAACGCGCTTAATTGTTTTGCATGTTTTAGAGCATTCATTACTTCAACGTTTGGGCCAGCCTGGTTGGCCTATCATTGAAGCAGGCTACCGAGAGCGTGCCACCTCAATTTTGCTTGAAGAATTGGCACACTTTGATGTACCCATAGAAACCAGTGTGCGCAGTGGCGATGTGGTGGAACAAATACAAGCAGTAATGCAAGAACACCAATGCAGCCTGGTCGTGACGGCTCACTCACATGACGAGTCACTAGAACGCCTAGTGCTCGGAAGCAGCGTTGAAAAGCTTGCCCGAGAAAGCGAAACCCCTTTTTTGATTGTAAAAAAACGGGTGCATGAGCCCTACAAAAAAATAGTCGTAGCGAGTGATTTTTCAAAAGGCTCACAACATGCTTTGGTGAGTGCCTTAACTTTAATGAGCATTGGAAAACTGTCTGTTTTTCATGCCCACCCGACTGAACATAATATTGAAAAAATATCAACCGGTGAGATGACATCACTTGAAAATAAAGGCGCTGAGTTTGTGCGAACCGTTCAAGACTCAATGCTAGCGCAAGGCATTACCACTTCACAACAGAACATAAACATTGTGATTGAAGCTGGTGCCCCTAGCGCTCAACTTAAAAAATATTGTCAGCTTAACAAAGTCGATTTAGTGGTGTTGGGCACGCATGGTTTCAGTGGTTTAGTGCGTACAGCTATGGGTAGTGTGGCTGAAAAAATATTGTCAAGCTTGACGTGCGATGTCATGATTGTTCGTCAGGCACATCGGTTTGATGTTTGAAAGAAGAAAGGGCGGTTTCACACCGGTGGCCAATGTCAATTTTTTATGGTCTGACATCTCTCCCCCTCTATTGGGCTTTGATTCGGCAGCTCGGTTGAGGTGGGTTATTAGCTAAAATTACGTTAATAATTCAAAGTGAGGCACTGAAATCTAATCACTGAAAAAAACTACCCCTGCATATCAAGCTTCTGAATATCAACCCGCCGCCAAAACAGCAACACTAACCCTGGTACTGCAATCAACACGGTAATTAGAAAAAAGTTCGCCCAACCGATTTCATCGACTACTACGGGTGTTAGTGGGCCAGCCAAGTAAGTGCGGCCAACGGCTGAAAGGGCTGATAACAGTGCAAATTGTGTGGCCGAAAAGTCTTTATGGCACAGCCCCATCAACAGTGCCACAAAAGCGGCGGTGCCCATACCACCGCACAAGTTTTCAAAGCCAACTGCTAATGCCATAAGACTTATCTGTTGCGGCACGATCGCAATTAACCAGTAGCCTAAATTCGAGACGCCTTGCAATATACCAAACACCATGAGCGATCGATACAAACCTAAACGCTCAAGCAAACTGCCACCGATTAAAGCACCTATAATTGTTGCGATTAAACCCATAACTTTATTAACGGTTCCAACTTCAGTCGGACTAAAACCTGCGCCACGAATCAAGAAGGTGGTTGATAACGCACCAGCAAAAGCATCTCCTAGTTTGTAGAGAACGATCAACAGCAACACCGTGATAGCTTCAGGACGAAGAAAAAACTCTTTAAAGGGCTTTACTACGGCTTCACGCAGCGAACTGGGTATGTTACCGGGGTGTTCGGGTTCGGGTGCAAACCAAGTTGCTAGCAGCAACAGCAGCATCAAGCCGCCCATTAAGCGATACATATTGCCCCAACCCAACCACTGATCAGCCAATATCAAAGCTAAGCCGCCTGACACCAACATCGCCAAACGGTAGCCCAGAACAGAAAAAGCAGCCCCTGCCCCACGTTCGCTGGCTCGCAACACATCAGTGCGATAAGCATCAAAGGCAATGTCTTGTGTTGCGGAAAAAAACGCCACGCAAACGGCCACTGTTGCCAACCACGCTAAATTATTTGAAGGTGACAGATACCCCATCAAAAATAAACTTAAACCTAGCAACGCTTGCGTTAACGCCATCCAACCACGACGCCTTCCAAATAAAGGCGGTACGTAACGATCAACTAGCGGTGCCCATAAAAACTTTAGCGTGTAAGCAGTGCCCACTAAGGTCAAAAAACCAATTTCTTGCAATGATATATTTTCTACTGTTGCCCAAGCTTGTAAGGTTCCACCCGTTAGGGCTAGCGGTAGGCCGCTGGCAAAACCCAGCAGCAATAAAGGGCCGACACGCCGATTAAAATATAGGCTCAAAGTACCCATTAAATAGCCGCTGTTTGATCAAGCGTAAATCGATAAAGCGCCAAGGTTGAGCGCCAACCCGCTAGCCATGACACCTCGCCGTCAGGGCTGTAAGTGACGCGATCAATAATGCGCAGCCCCAGTTTGTTGCACAAGTCTTCAAAGTCTTTGAGGGTACATAAATGTATGTTGGGAGTGTCGTACCAAGCATAGGGCATTTGACCTGTTACCGGCATACGGCCTTTAAGCAAAGACCAACCATGAGGCCAATAACCAAAATTGGGAAATGACACGACCCCTACTTTTGCGACCCGCACCATTTCTCGCAAGATATGTTCTGTGTGGCGCATTGACTGCAGTGTTTGTGACAAAACCGCCGTATCAAAACGCTGGTCATCGAACAGGGCGAGGCCTTTTTCTAAGTTTTGTTGCACCACTTGTACATCTTTAGCCACACACAACTGTACGCGATCATCGCTTAACTCAACCCCAACGCTACGAACGTTTTGATGATGCGATAAATATTCGAGCAAAGCACCGTCGCCACAACCCAAATCAAGCACTCGGGTCGATGGGGGTATCCATTGAGCAATTTTCAATAAGTCTAAGCGCACTAAAGGTTCACTGGCTTTAGTTTCTAATAAGTGCGTTTGTGCAGGCAACGTCTTATCGGCTTTATTTAACAGTAATAATTTTGCAATATTTTCAAAATAACGGTACATCACACCGTGATAGCGTGAATCATCAAGCAAGAAGGCATCATGACCATGTGGTGCATCAATCTCTGCATAGGTGACAGGCGTTTCATTTTTGACTAAGGCTTCTACAATTTCGCGTGAACGACTGGGCGGAAAACGCCAATCTGTCGCAAACGACACCAACAGAAAAGAGGCGCTAGCAGGTGCTAAGGCCATTGCTAAGTCGCCACCGGTGTGACGCGCTGGGTCAAAATAATCAAGTGCGCGTGTGATTAATAAATAGGTATTGGCATCAAAGTATCTAGAAAACTTTTCACCTTGGTATCGCAGATACGATTCAACTTCAAACTCAACACCATAACCATAATCGTACGCGTCGCTAGCTTCTGACTGTCGACGTGTTCGGCCAAACTTTTCTGCCATATCGTCATCAGACAAATAGGTTATGTGACCAATCATGCGGGCTACCGACAAACCACGCTCAGGCACCGTATTGTGGGCGTAATAATCACCCCCATGAAAATCAGGGTCGGTAATAATGGCGCGCCGCGCCACCTCGTTGAAACCAATATTTTGCGCTGACAATTTAGGTGTGCTGGCAACTACCACGCAATGCGCCACACGCTCTGGGCATGTGGTGGCCCAACTCATCGCCTGCATACCACCTAAAGACCCACCCATCACTGCTGCGAAGCGCACCACACCTAAACGATCTGCTACGCGAGCTTGCGCGCGCACCCAGTCTTCAACCGTCAACACGGGGAATGCTGCCCCCCATGGTTTACCTGTTTCAGGTCGAATGGAAGCGGGGCCAGTTGACCCAAAGCATGAGCCTAAATTGTTCACACCAATGACGAAAAAAATACGGGTGTCGACAGGTTTACCTGGGCCAACCATGTTGTCCCACCAACCGATTTCGTCTGGGTTGTCAGCAGAAACACCCGCAACATGGTGCGAAGCGTTGAGAGCGTGACAAATTAAAACGGCATTGCTGCGATCTGCATTGAGGGTGCCATAAGTTTGAATGGCCAAGTCATATTGCGACAAGACCTGACCGCTTTCAAGCAAAAGCGGTTCGTCAAAGTGCATGAACTGGGTGTAAACCACCCCAACAGATATGGGTAATATTTTTGTCATACCGACTCTTTTAGCTGTTTTTATGGGGCGCCCGCAAGCCGATCAAGCAAATCAGCGCCAAAATAGATCTAAATATTTTATCACCCCCCCACTTTACTCAGTAAAACACAGGGATTCTGCGCATTAACAAAACCCACCATTTACTGCACACTGTTGATTTTCCGAAGAGTAGTTATATGAATAGGATAAGTGCGTATGTTGTCAACCCCACTGTCTGGGCGTGAATTGCAGTGCTTAGAATGGGTCTCGCGCGGCAAAACCAGTTGGGAAATTGGCGTGATACTGAGCTTAAGCGAACGAACCGTAAACTTTCACTTGCTCAACGCCAGCCGCAAACTCAATGTGTATGGTCGTCAGGCTGCCGTGGCGCAAGCCATTCGCTTAGGCTTTTTAGGAGAGCTTACCTCAGAGAGATTGAGCGCATAAACTCTTCAGTAACCGTTGCTTTTAAATCGTTTGGGGGGCCTGTAGCAACAAACTGAATTAAGTAGCCCCGGTGAATCAAAACCCGAGCCACCATGCGTATAGGTCGAGCACTGAGTGATTCAATCACAAACAGCTCACCATTAAAAGCTGAGCTTGGCAGGGCAGCGCCCAGATTTGCCGCTAGGCTTTTTAACAAAGCGGTTTTAACAGCGGTTTGTTGATCTTGACTGAGCTTGGTCGAAAGCGGGGCATAACCCACGGCAAACAAGTTTTGTTTGACTGCAGCTGAGGTGAGTGAAAATTGCAAAGTATGTTGGTTTAGCTTCAGCGCACGAGACTCGGTTTGCACCCTTGCCGGAAAAGCGACCACTGCGCGGCCATCGGCTACAGACAGTTCTCGCCAGTTGTACTCTGGTGAGCAGCCCGTCAATAAAAATGCTGCTCCCAACAAAGCAGTAATCAGCAGTCGGCACGAAAATAACACTTTTGTTTGAACCATGATTTATTCCTGTGCAAAACGACTTATTCACCTATATTAAGTAGGTTATAAGCAGAAATCTAACTAAATTACTTTGTCTAAGGCTTACCGTACAATCAGCAGGCTATTTGGACAAATATGTCCTGTATTGAGGAATTCACGGTGTCAAATATAGTTTCAAAAAAGCTTTTACTTTTGGCTTCACAGCCCGCCCTCTTAGCTCGCAGTCGTCGCGGCATTGAGAAAGAAGGGTTGCGCGTTGATACGAAGGGCCTCATGGCGCTTACCCCACACCCTAGTTTACTGGGTCGGGCTTTGACACACCCACGCATCACCACAGACTATTCTGAATCATTGCTTGAACTCATCACCGGCGTGCATCACCAAGTTGATGATTTAATGAACGAATTAAATCAAATTCATCGAGTCACCGCAGCCGGCTTAGGCAGTGAAACCATTTGGAATCACTCGATGCCCTGCCTCTTACCTGAAGACGATGCCATACCGATCGCTTGGTATGGTGAGTCAAATAGCGGCATGCTCAAGCACGTATACCGCCGTGGATTGGCCTTGCGGTATGGCCGCACAATGCAGTGTATTGCAGGCGTGCATTACAACTTTTCTTTTGATGATGCGCTTTGGGTTGCGTTGGCTGATCAGTCTAAGCCCCCTGTTGATACTAAAACGCAGCAATCGGCTGGCTATGTTGCCCTGATTCGAAATTTTATGCGTTACAACTGGCTATTGATGTATTTGTTTGGGGCTTCACCCGCTGTTTCAAAAAACTTTACGCGCGGGTGCGACGTCGGTATGCCCGAGCTTGATACCCATACTTTATTTTTACCCTACGCTACCAGCTTACGTATGAGTGACTTGGGCTACCAAAACAAGGCGCAATCAGCGCTCAAGCTTTGCTATAACCATCTTGACACCTTTTTAGCTAGACTTTATGACGCTGTAACCACCCCTTGGCCACCTTACGAAGCGATTGGCACACATCAACAGGGTGAATGGGTTCAGCTTAATTGCAACCTATTACAGATCGAAAATGAGTTTTACTCGACTATTCGACCCAAACGCACCACAGCACGAGGCGAACGCCCTATTACGGCGTTATCAAAACAAGGCGTTCAATACGTTGAAGTTCGCTGCTTAGACATTGACCCATTTGAACCTTGCGGCATTGGGCATGATACGGCTCGGTTTGTTGACATTTTCTTACTGTATTGCGCGCTTCACGAAAGCCCACTTTTTGATGATGAAGGTCACTGCGCTGAAAGTGCTGAAAACTTCAAACACAGCGTTCACGAAGGCCGCAAGCCTGGCCTCAAACTATCACGTGCAGGCCAAGCAATTGTTTTAACCGACTGGGCACATGATTTACTCACGCAAATGCAGCCTTGCGCCAAAGCCCTGGCTGAAGCTACAGGTGACACGCGCTATTTAGATGCCTTGGCCATACAGCAAGTCAAAGTTGATCAACCCCAGCTCACCCCTTCAGCACGCGTTCTCGAGGCCTTACAAACAGGTAAAAATGGGTTTCAAGGGTTTGCCTTTAATCAAAGCAAAGATCACATGTCAGCTTTGAAGTCGGCTGGCCTACTAAGCGCGGAACAAAACCAAGCCGCTATGCAACGCCAGACCTCAATTGATACGCAAAATGCGCTTGAAGCCCAGCAGTGCATGTCGTTTGAAGAGTATGTGTCACAATTTAACGCTGCCCTGTCATTGAAAAATTAAGCACCCTTTGACTAGGCATAAGGTTGAGCCAATTTCGCTCAGACTCAAATAATGGGTTAGCGCCTAGGGCTGAGCCAAGTATGCATGGGCTGATGGGTTGACTTGGGACAATTGATTGCTTTGGTGCGCCCGACAGGAATCGAACCTGTATCGAGAGCTTCGGAAACTCTTATTCTATCCATTGAACTACGGGCGCCAAGGCTTACATTATACGCATTCGGGGTAAAGGCCCAAACCCCCGACGCCATGACAGTGTTGCCAGAACATTTCTGACAGGGTACAAATGCACGACAACCCTGAAAAGTTCATTAACAGTATAATCACGTAGATATTTTAAGCCACTGAAACTAAGGTTTGTTCATGAGTAACCCCAACGAAACCGGGCACACAGCCTCTGATGAGCATACTTCGCTCATCAAAACACCCAAACAACTTATTATTACGATAGTTTTGTCGTTCGTCATACCCATTGTTTTGATATTAATGCTGGTCAGTTGGGTCACTTCTGGGGCGAGCAAAGCGCCTGGCTCTGATTCGCTTGGCCCCGAGGCCACGTCATTGCGTATTTCACCCGTGGCGCAATTGGTCATTATTGACAGTAATGCCCCAAAAGTACTTAAAACAGGCGAACAAGTTTATGGCTCTGCCTGTATGGGCTGCCATGCCGCAGGTGTGGCGGGTGCGCACAAGTTTGGTGATAAAACCGCTTGGGCTGTGCCAATCGGTACCGGTCTAGATGTCATGGTTGCCAACGTCGTCAAAGGCAAAGGTGCTATGCCTGCCAAGGGCGGCAACCCCTCACTAGATGATATAGAAATTGCCCGCGCAGTGGTTTACATAACGAATGCTGCAGGTGGTCAATTTGCTGAACCGGTTGTACCGGTTGTACCGGTTGTACCGGTTGTACCGGTTGCTGCCCCTGCACAAACGCCTAAAATTGCTACACCAGCACCTGCCACCCCCATGGCAGCTGTTGCCCCAATGGTTGCAACCACACCCGCCGCTGCACCTACAACGACCCAAACTGCGGCCCCAGCCAGTGGTGCACCCAGTGCAGCAGAGTTGGCACTCGGTCAAAAAATATACAACCAAGCTTGTGTTGCGTGCCATGCTGCCGGCGTTGCGGGTTCACCTAAGTTTGGTGACAAAGTGGCATGGGCTAAGTATTTAAACCAAGGCGTTGAGGGTATGACCGCGGTCGCAATTAAAGGCGTCGGCATTATGCCTCCCCGGGGTGGCTTAACCACTGCCAGCGATGCTGATATTCATGCTGCAGTTCAGTATATAGTTACTAACCTCAAGTAATATTTAAAAAGACTAGGGGTTGAAATGACAACAACGCCCCTAACACCGTATGCCTTTGAAGCTATTTTTACAACGCGCAACCCGCAATCTCATAAAGGCACGTTTGGCTCTGTTGGCATTTTAGGCGGCACCCAGGGTATGACGGGTGCAGCTGTTCTTGCCGCTAGGGCTGCTCTTAAAACAGGGGCCGGGCGTGTATATGTCGGTTTGGCTCAACCTGAGCCTCACTACTCGCTTGACGCCCTACAACCCGAACTCATGTGGCGCCCTTGCCTGGCTCTTATTGCCATGGCATCTGAAATCAACGCTTGGGCTCTAGGGTGTGGTCTAGGTGAGTCAGCTTTTGCACTGAACGCCCTACGACAAGTATTTCAACAACGTGGCAACGCCCCTATTGTGGTTGATGCTGACGCTCTCAACGCATTGTCTTCTGGCCAAATCACACCCGTTTGGGGGCAAGCCCCCGTCGTCATTACACCGCACCCAACCGAGGCTGCACGTTTATTAAAGTGTGACACCGAAACAGTACAGTCTGATCGCGTTGCCCACGCCCAAGCCTTAGCCAAAACCTACAAAGCGTGGGTCGTTTTGAAAGGCCATCAAACAATCATTTGTGCACCAAACTTAAGCTGCTGGCAAAACACAACCGGTAATGTTGGGCTTGCTACGGCAGGTAGCGGTGATGTACTAAGTGGCGTCATTGCAAGCCTGCTTGCACAAGGCTTTTCAGTAGAAGAAAGCGTTTTAGCAGGGGTATGGTTACATGGCAGAGCGGCTGATCATTGTGTCGCGCAGGGCATGGGGCCTGTAGGCTTAACCGCTTCTGAAGTGATTGAGGCGGTGCGTTGGGTTAGAAACCACCCTGAATCAGAGTTATCTGGTTTAAAAAGATAACTCTGATTCAGAAGCTCGAGCATCAATTAATCATCGGCATGCTTACGGTCGAATTCCCAAACCGATTCAAAACCCATGAGTTTACTGAAGGCTTCAAAGTTGTAGAGTTGATCTGTAATTGAGAGCGTAGAACCATCCGTCTTAAGCGCTGTATACGCCTGCTCAAGTGCTCGCCCCATCGCAAGAAACGCTGTACCAGGATAAATAGCCATTTTAAAACCCATTTGTTCAAGTTCAATCTTTGAAAAAAGGGGTGTTCTACCACCCTCAACTATGTTGATTAAGACAGGTTTTTCAAACGATTGAGCAATCTTGGCCATCTCCTCAGGGTTTTCTGGTGACTCAACAAACAAAATATCAGCTCCCGCATTGCTGTAAGCCTCAGCCCGGCGAAGAGCTTCATCTATACCCAGGGTCGTACGAGCATCAGTGCGGGCAACGATTAAAAAATCTTGACTATTACGTGATTCAACGGCCACTTTGATTTTATTAACCATGTCATTAGAGGCGATGACTCGGCGACCTGGCGTATGCCCGCACTTCTTTGGGAACTCTTGATCTTCCAGCTGAATACCCGTCACACCAGCCGTCTCGTAGCCATGCACTGTATGAGCAACGTTCAATAGGCCGCCGTAGCCAGTATCGCCATCGGCAATAAGGGGGGTTTGAGTACCTTGTGCAAAGGTACCCGCTCGATTGACCATATCGGTATAACTTGCAAGTCCAGCATCTGGCAGCCCTAAATAGGAAGCCACCGTTCCGTAGCCAGACATGTAGAGCGTATCAAACCCCATTTTGTCAGCCATTCGGGCAGAAATCATCTCAAAGATACCAGGGGCCACGATCAGCCCTGGTTCAGATAATCGTTGGCGTAGTTTTTTTCGTTTAGCTTCAGCGTTAAAAGATGTGTGCATCGCGATGTCTCATTTAATTAGAATTAGGGTTGTGATTGAGTCAACTTTAATCACGTTGATCTCACATATATATTAAGCATAAGCACTCAAAACGCAAGAGCCCTTGCAGGTAGGATCACATGTATAATTATTTTCAGTATTTCAGTATTAAGTTCTACTCGAGCACCAAATGTAAGGCACTACTTAGGTTGAAGTGGTGCGGTATGCTAGGTCCAGACAACAAAAATGATACAAATGACAAATAAATCAATGAATTTAAGAGGGGTTAGATCATGAAGCAACACTTTATTAGAGCACTCTCAGTAGCGGCATTAGTTTCGGTTAGCCTGTTTGCCAGTTCACAAGCGCTGGCTGAGCGAACATTGCGCCTGTCTTTACAAGTCAACACCAAGCACCCTGTTGGTGCAAATATTGTTTTCTTTAAAAACCAAGTTGAAAAAGCATCTAATGGCAACTTAAAAATCGAACTCTACGATTCTGCTCAACTTTACAAGGGCAGCGAAATTCCTCAAGCTGTGGCTTCTGGTGCAGTTGACATGGGTTTGGTTTTGATTGACGAATACGCTGGCACCCTTCCCGCCGTTGGTATTTTCTCAGTGGCATTCATGTTTCCCAGCTACGAAATATTGGCTAAAGCGGCTGATCCCAAGAGCCCGATCCGTATAGAAATTGATGAGTTAATTCGTAAAACTGGCACCAAAGTGATGTGGTGGCAAGACTATGGGCCTGTGCAGTTACTCTCTAAGGGTAAGCCTATTACCGAACCATCGCAAATGAAAGGCAAGAAAGTTCGTGTACTCGGAAAGCCCTCAGGCGACTTCATTCAAGCGTTAGGTGGTGTACCCGTTAAAATCGGTGGCTCTGAGCAGTTTCTAGCCTACCAGCGTGGCACAGTAGACGTTGGTATGACGGGTACCACTGCAATTCAATCACGCAAGCTATTTGAAGTGATGGATTCTGTCACGATTACCAACCACGCTCAGACTGAGTTCTTAATCGTAATCAATGACAAACTCTGGGACACACTTTCCGCTCAAGAGAAAAGCTGGATGACTCAAGGCGCTATGGCGGCCGAGCAGAAGATGCGCGCAGAAACAAAGGCTGAAAACCTTGACTCTGAAAAATTCATTGCTAATAAAACGTCGATGAAAGTTTTTAATCTAACGCCTGATCAAGTCAAGGCGTGGCGCTCGGCAGCTGCACCCGCAATTGATCTATACATTCAAGCAGCTGGTCCAGTAGGTCAAAAACTAGTTAATGAAGTCAACAAGTTAAATAACTAATTATTAACCTTGTAAAAAAGCGCATCACCAATGACTGCTGACAGCTTATCAACCCAGCTAGCCCCACTTCGCTGGGTTGATAGACTGTCAGCTGCCTTTGGGCGTATTGGTGAAGTAATGATGGTGATTATTGCAATCATGCTTACTTATGAGGTGATTGCCCGGTATATATTTCTCGCACCAACGAAATGGACACAAGATATTGCTGTGACGTTACAAATCTGGTTCACCTATCTAGGTATGGCCTTAGTTTTGCGCAACCGCCAACTGATACGAATCACAGCATTTCTATCCATTGCGCCAGCCAAGGCTCGCTATGTGCTTGAAGGTCTTTCACTGATTGTTATTGGTGTGTTTTCTGCAGTCGCGATGGTTAAGGGGTTTGATATGTTGCTTGATTCGATCCGTTTGATGCGTCGACAGCCAACCATGCTAGCTTTGCCTAATTGGATTGCCGAGCTACCAATTGTTATCGGCTTTACTCTATTGCTACTTCAAAGCATAGTCGACCTAATTAGATTGCCCTTCGGCCCTGCGCCGTCGTTTTCTCTAGGCAGTGAACACGACATCGAACCCTCTGAAGAAATTGTCGTGTCAAGCCCCACGTTATGACCTTACTCTACATTGCTATTGCACTGTTGCTGCTATTATTTTTAGGCGTGCCAGTGGCTTTCTCGCTGGCTGGCTTAGGCGCTGCCTTGCTAGCAATCAAAGGCTTACCGATGGCGATGGTGGCCCAGAACCTGCAAGGGGCACTGAGTAACTTTGTGCTGCTATCGGTACCCCTGTTTTTATTGATGTCCAACTTGCTACTCAAAGGTGGGGTTGGGCGAGATCTATTTGAAGCTGTCCAAAAGTGGGTAGGTCACTGGCCTGGTGGCTTGGGTGTGGCAGCCTTACTTTCATGCGGTCTGTTCTCCGCTATCTCAGGTAGTTCTGTAGCCACAGCGGCCACGGTTGGAACCGTTGCAATTCCTGAGATGACCCGACGCGGTTATGGCAAAGGATTCACGCTAGGATTATTGGCTGCTGGGGGTACATTAGGCATTTTAATTCCACCATCCATTCCTTTGATTGTTTATGGTGTAATAACTGAAGAAAGTATTGGCAAACTCTTTCTAGCTGGTGTTGGCCCTGGTCTGCTATTGATTTTGTTATTCGGCATCTATACGGTTATTCACTCGATTTTTTTTGGTAAACACAGTTCAGTTACAAAAGCATCTTGGCCTGAGCGCCGTAAAGCAACGTTGCGCGCCGTGCCAACTGTTGGGCTTGCCTTTCTAATTCTTGGGGGTATCTACTCGGGTGCTTTCACGCCGACGGAAGCCTCAGCTGTTGGAGCTGCCGCGGCCTTTTTGTTGACAAAATTTTTTCTTAAAACACTGACGCTAAAAGCTTTTTATGAGGCTGTACGTCAGACCGTTTTAACGACAATAGTGCTCTTTTTAATTGTGATTGGAGCAAAGATTTTTGGAAAAGCCATCACGATTTATCAAGTGCCATCAATGATCTCAGATATGGTTGATCTTCATTTCGCATCCCCTGAAGGTTTCATTTTAGTGGTAACTGGCATCTTGTTATTACTCGGGCTATTTCTTGAAAGCCTATCAATGTTGCTTATCATGGTGCCGGTATTGTTTCCGACAGTTGCCTCAATGGGAATTGACCCCATCTGGTTTGGGATCTTTTTTGTGATATTGATCGAAGTGGCTCTGATCACACCACCCGTTGGTTTGAATCTGTTCGTGATTCAGGCCATCGCCAAAACACCACTTGGTGTGATTGCCAAAGGAGTCTTTCCATTCATTATTTTGATGATGTTTAGCGTGGTGCTAATATACATTTTCCCCGCGATCGTTCTGTGGTTACCTTTCGCTTTTTAATTTCTCGACTGGTTCTTCTAGCTAAACCACATATTGGCTTACTAATTAATTGATAAAGCCAGTATGAGTAATATATTATTTAGTGCTAAGAAAAAAATTAACTAAATTGAGGTTTTTTTCAACGCCTAGGTTTTAATAATGCCTTAAGCATTTCCAACCGGTCTTTTGGGCTAAGGGTGGCATGAGTATCAACCACTTGGTTCGGTTCATTCAAACCCATTTCATTTACAAATCTTGAAATCTCACGCACCAATTCTTCGCGTGCACGTTTACGTTTTTTACACCATGTGACATGTAAACTGCGTTGTGCACGGGTAATACCAACGTACATTAAGCGCCGTTCTTCTTCAATACGAAGTATTTTTTGTTGAGTGGCTAAGTCTAGATCGAGCGACTCGTCTTCTTCGCGACCTAGATGCGGCAACAGACCCTCTTCCACACCCACCAAAAAAACATGTGGAAACTCTAAACCTTTGGCTGCATGCAAGGTTGACAGTTTTACCGCGTCGGGGGTTTCTTCTTCGTTGCGCTCAAGCATAGTGACCAAAGCAATATGTTGCACCAAATCAAGCAGTGACATGTCAGCATCAGTAGCCTTTTTTTTCAGCCAATCACGTAAATCAAGTACGTTTTGCCAACGCGCCTGCGCCACGCGTTCGTCATGGGCATCAAACAAGTAGGCCTCATAACCAATGGTTTTGAGCAAATCGTCTAACAAGACACCCGCTTGCTCGCCTTTTTCATGTTCAGCACGCCACTGCAAACGTTGAATAAATGCAGCAAAGGTTCGTAGTGGTTCAAGTTGTCGGACGGGTATATGAACCGATACGCCCTCTTCAAAAGCGGCGGTCATTAAACTGATATGCCGTTGCCCAGCGTAGGTGCCCAAAGCATGCAACGTTGATTGACCGATACCCCGACGCGGCGTCGTAACCGCACGAATGAATGCGGGATCATCATTATCATTAGCGATGAGACGCAAATACGCCATGACGTCACGCACTTCTGTTTTATCAAAAAAACTTTGGCCACCTGATAAGGTGTAAGGAATATTTAACTGTCGTAAGGTTTGCTCAAAAATACGGGCTTGATGATTACCACGATACAAAATAGCAAAGTCTCTCCATTGCGCCTGCTTCTCAAAACGTGCAGCTGAAATACGCATCGCAACTGATTGCGCCTCTTGCGTTTCATCGTCAAAGGCCGTCACAGTAATCGCTTCACCTGTGCCATGTTCAGACCATAATTTTTTATCAAATGCTTTGGGGTTGTGCCCAATCACTTGGTTGGCTGCAGCCAAAATCGTTTGGCTTGATCGATAGTTTTGTTCAAGTTTAATTAAACGCAGTGATTCATAATCGGTTTGCAGTTTCGCTAAATTTTCAATGGTGGCGCCGCGCCAAGCGTAAATCGCTTGATCGTCATCACCCACTGCTGTGAACATGGCACGCGCCCCGGTCAGCTGGCGTACGAGCTCGTACTGGCACACATTGGTGTCTTGGTATTCATCAACCAATAAATAGCGCACTCGGTTTTGCCATTTCTCGCGCACAATATCGTTGGTACGTAGGAGCAAGGCGGGAAACATAATCAAGTCATCAAAATCTACCGCTTGATATGCCGTTAAGGTTGCGCTGTAGCTCGCAAACACTGTGGCGGCTTCACGTTCAGCTTCAGTTTTTATCAAACGTGCAGCAGCGTCTGCACCCACAAGTTGGTTTTTCCACAAAGAAATTGTTTGTTGAATATTTCGTAATCGTCCTTTGTCAGTGGTAGCGACAATGTCTTGAATAATCGCCAACGCATCTTGTGCATCCAGTATAGAAAACTGCGGTTTCAAACCGATGTGTGCGGCCTCTTCGCGCAATATTCGCACACCTAGCGAGTGGAACGTGCTGATTGTCAGGCCTTTGGTTAAATCACCACTGACCTGTTTTTGTACCCGCTCTTGCATTTCAAGCGCGGCTTTATTGGTGAAGGTTAAGGCCACTACATGGCGGGCGGAATAGCCACATTCTTTGAGAAGATAGGCTATTTTTTGAGTGATAACACGCGTTTTGCCCGAACCCGCACCGGCTAAAACTAAGCAAGGGCCATCAAGGTAACGAACCGCTTCGTGCTGAACTAAATTAAGTGGGTGAGTCATCTTTAAATTTCGAGGGGGTCAACTTCAAGTTGCCAACGCAATTGGCCTTTGGCATGACGTGTACCCAACGCAGGCAACCAAGCTCTCAATAACTGATGCAACGCTGCGCGTGAGGGGCTTTCAACTAAAAGCTGGGCGCGACACACTTGCGCGACACGTGTGACACGCAAAGGTACCGGGTCAAACAACGTGACATTTTCAGGGGTCGGTTGTGTATCAAGCCAAGTTTGCGCCGCATCACGGCCTTGCTGTAAGAAATCGATAGCCGTATTGAGTTCGCGTGCTTGGGCTGTTAATAGGGCTTGGTACACATACGGTGGCAATTGCGCGGTACGCCTTTCTGCAAGGGTGCTTTCAGCAAAACCGGGGTAATCATGTTGACACAAAGCTTTGTACACCGGTTGATCGGGGTAACCGGTTTGCACCAGCACTTGCCCTTGACCTTGATGGCGACCTGCACGCCCTGCCACCTGCATTAATTGTGCAAATAAACGTTCGGGTGCTCTAAAGTCTTGAGAAAACAACATTGAATCAGCGTTCAGCACAACCACTAAACCCAGGCGTGAAAAATCGTGACCTTTAGACACCATTTGTGTGCCTACCAGAATATCAACTAAACCTGCATGCACTTGTTCAAACAACGCCTGTGCACTGCCTTTCGTGCGGGTGCTGTCAGCATCAATGCGAGCAAGGCGTGCGTGTGGAAAGAGTTCGGTTAAATGCTCTTCAAGGCGTTGTGTACCCCGCCCCATTGCTTGCAAATCTTGATCGCCACACTCAGGGCAGGCTTTAGGTACCCGCGTTTGTTGACCACAGTGGTGGCAATGCAAACGCATTTTGTAAGGTTGGTCCCGATGCAACACGGCAAAGACAGAACAGTTTTTACACTGACTTAACCAACCGCATGAGGGGCAATGCAAAACCGGTGCATAACCCCGGCGGTTCAAAAACACCAACACTTGCTGATTTTGTGCGAGTGTTTGCGTCATGGCGTCAACCACTTGCGGCGTCAATCCTTGTTTTAATTCAGCCCGACGCGTGTCAATTAAACGTATGTTTGGCATTAAGGTTTGGTGGGCACGCTCGGTTAGATTTAAGCGTTTGTAGTGACCACGTTGCGCCTGCGCCCAGCTTTCAAGCGATGGTGTGGCAGAGCCTAACACCACTGTAGCTTGGTCTTGACGGCCTCGCCAAACTGCTAAATCACGCGCTGAATAACGCAAACCTTCTTGCTGTTTATATGAAGGGTCATGTTCTTCGTCGACCACAATCAAACCTAAGTTTGAAAGGGGTGCAAAAATTGCCATACGTGTGCCCAATACAATATGCACATCACCCATCGCTGCGCGCACCCATGATTCTTGTCGTTGTGTGTCGGTTAAGCCGCTGTGCATCAAGGCGATTTGATCAGGTTGCACATAGGGTGCCAAGCGCGCCTGCAGTGAGGCGGCAAACTGAGGCGTTAAGTTAATTTCTGGCACTAAAAATAAAACACGACGGCCACTTTGCAATACGCGTGCGGCGGCAGCCAAATACACTTCCGTCTTGCCACTTCCAGTGACACCAAATAGTAAACACGTTTGGTAGACCTCTGTTGCGGTGATGGTTTCAACGGCTGCCTGTTGCTGCGCGTTTAGTTTTAAGTCTGGCTTTTGACGAGTCGTTTTTGCATCGTGAAATGCGGTGCTTATTCCGACATTTTCGAACTGAATCGATAGATGTGTGTTTGGGTTATGTGTGTCTGGTTGATAGGTGCTAGGTTGATGGGTGCTAGGTTGATGGGTGTCAAATTGAACTGCCACATCATGATTATTAGCTTTAGTTTTTTTTTGCTTTGCTTGCTTAGCCAGCTGCTTAACCACGGGTCCATCACCAAATTTAAGGCTGGTATAGGCTGTGACTGATCTTAAGCGTGCCGGCATGACCGGCAGCATCACTTCACCTAAAGGGCGCTGATAATACTCAGCGGCAAACTTGGCCATGTCTAGCCATGCTGACGTTAAAGGCGGCAAATCGTCTATGACCCGCTCAATTGACTTGATTGATTCAGGTGGCAAGGTCGGTTGATCTGGGCACGCCACCACCACACCCATTAACTGACGGCGCCCAAAAGGCACAATCACCCGCAAGCCTGTTATGACCGGAACGACAGAACGGTAATCAAACACGCCATAAAGGGGCACATCAAGCGCTACCTGCAACCAATACGGCGGCTTGGTGGGGTAAGATGAGTTTGACAGTGTTTCGTCTACAGGGCTTGTTGGTGAGCTGTTTGGTTCAATTTGCGGCATGATATCTAACCCGTTGGTGTAGCCGGCAGGCGGTGCTGGGCTTGTGCAACGAATTGAGCTTGAAGACCCGCTTCAATCTTCACAGCAAAATACCAGTTTGGCGAGCGATGTCGTGAATAGGCTGCTGTAATAAGTTGGGTGCCTTGAGAACCACATCAACTATCAAATTGACATCACCACCTTTTAAATCGTCTCTTACCCGTGAACCGAACAATGTCACGCGTTCACTTTCACCAAGCAACTCGTGCGCAGTGCTTCGAATATGATCGATTTGTAAGGGTGTAGGATACATCTTTTAATTTAACCATAATTCAGTGAGGTCACAATTCCTAGGTTTTACTTATTAGACGAGTTGCGGCATATAGTTAATGTGGATTCTTTGATCTAGCCCTAATTGACTGATCGGTATGTTAATAAATAAAGGGTCAGATAGCCTGTGGATAACTCTGGGGACAACTTAAGAAGCTGACCTTATTTCTTAAGAGTGACCCTATTTTTTAATCTTACTGTCACATTAGAATTAATAGAATATTTCATATAAATCATATGCTTAAATTGTCGATTTGATTTAGCTAAACACTAATCGAGGGTAATTACCAGCTTGTTTTGCTGTTGTGCACAACTTTGACACAAATCAATTACCTTAATACTTATTGTGAGTGTAAATGACAACTATATTGGTGCACTTCGTCAACCAAAGCAGCTACAGTTTCAGGCGGTGTGAACTGCGAAATACCATGGCCCAGGTTAAAAACATGCCCACCTTTGCCTACGGGGCCAAACGCATCGAGCACCCGCCGCGCTTCTTGACGCACAGCGTCTTCACCAGCAAATAACGCAATTGGGTCTAAATTACCCTGCAAGGCTATTTTGTCACCAGTACGTTGACGGGCTTGATGCAGGTTCACTGTCCAGTCAACGCCAGCAGCATCACAACCCGATTGAGCAATTTCTTCTAACCACAGACCGCCACCTTTAGTAAAAGCAATGACAGGTACGCGTTGGCCATGCGATTGTCGTTTCAAACCTGAAATAACTTGCTTGGTATATGCCAACGAAAACGTTTGGTACAAACCGTCTGGTAACACCCCACCCCAACTATCAAAAATCATCACCGCTTGGGCGCCCGCATCGATTTGCGCATTCAGATAAGCCGTCGTGGCTTGTGCATTGATGTGCAACATGTGGTGCAATAAATCTGGGCGGGCATACAACATCGTTTTAATTAACCGATAGTCGTCGCTACCCTTGCCTTCGACCATATAGCACGCAATCGTAAACGGACTGCCCGCAAAACCAATTAAGGGTACACGACCATTTAATGTTTTACGAATCATGGTGACCGCATCAAATACATACCGCAGCTTTGCCATGTCAGGCACTTCAAGTTGATGAACATCGTGTTCGGTGCGCACGGGGCGCGAAAATTGTGGGCCTTCACCCGCCACAAAATCAAGACCCAACCCCATAGCATCGGGTACTGTCAAAATATCAGAGAATAAAATCGCAGCATCTAAAGGGTAGCGCTCTAGAGGCTGAATGGTGACCTCAGTCGCGTAATCGGGGTTTGTTGCAAGACCCATAAAAGAGCCTGCTTTTGCCCTTGTGGCGAGGTATTCTGGCAAGTATCGCCCCGCTTGGCGCATAAGCCAAATAGGCGTGTACTCGACCGGCTCTCGCATCAACGCACGTAAAAAAATATCATTTTTTAAGCCATTATCAGTCACGCATTATCCTTTTCATTTTCTACCCTAATTTTACCCATTGTCAGCAGTGATTGCCTATATTGCATACTCGTTGTCTGGTTCAGGCTTAAAGGGAACAGCTGTAATACCGTGTTTGCGCATTAATTCCCAAAATGCGCGGCGATGTTTACGTGCTGCGCGCGCTGCCATAGCTATATTTCCCTCATGTCGAATCAAGCTATCGCTTAGGTACTCACATTCGAATTTGTCAATCATTGCTTGCTTAGCGTCTTTAAACCCCATGGCACGCAAATTACGTTGCGTTAATTTTCGTATTTCGCGCACAGGTTGTGTAGCTGCGACCTCGTAAGGCGTTTGACCATCACATTCTCGTAGACTTGTGCTTCGTGGCATTCGCGTAATGGCTGTTAATAAGCGCGCCCTAAATTCTTCTGTACATATAGGTAGCCTAATAAAATCAGCCAACCCTAACTCAACTAGGTCTTGCATCGATGCTGCTTTTAGGTTGTTTAACACCCCAATAAGTGGAATAAACGGCCCTCGTGGAATCGCTGCTAAGGCTTGCCTTGTCCAAGCCAAAGAATCAAAATCAACCGGTATGATGCATGCGTCGTAACGACGTAAAGAAATGCTGTTTCGTGCCAAGTAAATATAAGGCAGCATATTAGATAGATTAGGTTCAGGCCAATCAAGCTGATGCAGCCTAACCCGCGCTAAAGCGGGTACTGCTTCTATTAAAAAATTTTCAAACCACGGTGCTGGGTAGGTTAAAGGCAAGATAGCCAAGTCAATATGCTGACGCATGCAAGTTCCTCAAAACAAAAGACCTGCCAGAATATCGCTTGGCAGGTCTTTTATCTATTCGGAATTCACGCAATTAGTGTGCTGAACCTTTACGTAAACGTCGCGCTGCAGCGGCTTGTGCGACCAACATTTCAAGTTCAGCCTGGACCACAGCCATATCAGTCTTGTCTTTAGTGTTGCGCAAGGTTTCTTCAGCATGCTGACGAGCTTGCTCGGCTTTCGCTTCATCAAGATCATCAGCACGAATAGCCGTATCAGACAATACTGTGACATGATGGGGTTGTATTTCAAGCAAACCACCCGCTACGAAAATTAACTCTTCTGTGTCATCAGCCATCACTATTTTGACTGTACCCGGACGAATGCGTGTAATTAACGGCGAGTGACCAGGCAACACACCGATTTCACCTGATTCACCCGGCAAAACCACAAACTTAGCTTCACCTTCGAACAATGATTGCTCAGCACTAACCACGTCAACTTTGATGGTGCTCATGCAAATTCCTTATTGAATGGTCTTAGCTTTTTCGAATGCTTCATCAATTGACCCGACCATGTAAAACGCTTGTTCAGGTAATGCATCGCACTCACCATTTACAATCATTTTGAAGCCACGAATGGTTTCAGACAAAGGTACGTATTTACCAGGTGAACCCGTAAACACTTCAGCCACGTGGAAAGGTTGTGACAAGAAACGCTGAATCTTACGAGCACGAGCAACCGCTTGTTTGTCTTCAGGTGAAAGCTCGTCCATACCCAAAATTGCAATAATATCGCGCAATTCTTTGTAGCGTTGCAGCGTTTGCTGCACACCGCGTGCAACGTTGTAATGCTCTTCACCAACCACGCTTGGGTTGAGCTGACGGCTAGTTGAGTCAAGTGGATCAACCGCTGGGTAAATACCCAGCGAGGCGATATCACGTGACAACACAACTGTTGAATCTAAGTGCTGAAACGTCGTGGCGGGTGATGGGTCAGTCAAGTCATCGGCTGGCACGTAAACAGCTTGAATCGATGTAATAGAACCTGTTTTAGTTGACGTAATACGCTCTTGCAATACGCCCATTTCTTCGGCCAATGTAGGCTGGTAACCCACAGCTGAAGGCATACGACCCAACAATGCTGACACTTCGGTACCCGCCAAAGTGTAACGGTAGATGTTGTCAACAAAGAACAAAATATCACGGCCTTCGTCACGGAATTTTTCTGCCATGGTCAAGCCGGTCAACGCGACACGCAAGCGGTTACCGGGTGGCTCGTTCATTTGACCGAACACCATGGCAACTTTGTCGAGCACGTTTGACTCTTCCATCTCGTGGTAGAAGTCGTTACCTTCACGGGTTCGCTCACCCACGCCGGCAAACACTGACAAACCACTGTGTTGCTTAGCGATGTTGTTGATCAATTCCATCATGTTTACGGTTTTGCCCACACCGGCGCCACCGAACAAACCGACTTTACCGCCTTTGGCAAAGGGGCAAACCAAATCAATCACTTTAATGCCCGTTTCAAGCAACTCAACTGAAGGCGAGAGCTCATCAAACCTAGGGGCAGGTTGATGAATAGCGCGCAATTCGTCGCATTCAATGGGACCTGCGTCATCAATAGGGCGGCCGAGTACATCCATAATGCGGCCCAGAGTACCCACACCAACGGGTACCGAAATTGGGGCGCCTGTTTGAGCGACTGACATGCCCCGGCGCAAGCCATCACTTGGGCCCATGGCAATCGTACGCACCACACCATCACCTAGTTGCTGTTGCACTTCAAAGGTCAAGCCTTTTTCTGCGAACGCACTGGTGTCGTCTTGCAGTATTAAAGCCTCATAAATGTGGGGCATATGTTCCCGGGGGAACTGAATGTCTACCACGGCGCCGATGCACTGAACGATTGTTCCGTTGTTCATTTCGTTTCCTTACTTGATAACTGGCTATCAGGTTAACCAAACGCTGTCTAAAGTTAGACGGCGGCGGCGCCCCCCACGATTTCTGAAATTTCTTTGGTAATTGCTGCTTGACGCGTCTTGTTATAAACAAGCTGCAGTTCACTGATTACTGTTTTTGCGTTGTCAGATGCAGCCTTCATGGCCACCATACGCGCAGACTGCTCTGACGCCATGTTTTCTGCAACACTTTGAAATACGATGCCTTCAACATAACGAAGCAAAAGTTCATCAATAACAACTTTTGTATCGGGCTCGTAAATGTAGTCCCAACCGTACCCGTTTTTTGCTTGCACAGCAGGCTCGCTGCCCTGATCAGGTTGACCGAAAACTGCATGCGGGTCAGCTAATTTGCTAGGCAGGGGCAACAAACGAATAAACGTAGGTTCTTGACGCATGGTATTTACAAAACGGTTGGTTGCAATATAAAGCGCGTCAATTTTGCCAGATTCAAAGTCGTCAATTTGCACTTTAATCGCACCAATCAAACGACTCATTTCTGGGCGATCACCCAACCCTACTTCTTGCGAAACCAAATTACCGCCAACGCGCGACAACGTGCCCGCGCCCTTATTACCGAAAGCTGTGAACTGAACTTTAACGCCTTGGTCTGTAAACTCGCGATAGCGATTCAAGACTAAACGCAAAATGTTTGTGTTCAAACCACCACACAACCCTTTATCGGTTGTCACCACAACCACACCAACTGCTTTGATCGTAGAACGTTCGATCAAATAGGGGTGGCTATAGTCGGGGTTGGCTTCCATGAGGTGCGACGCCATATCACGCACTTTAACAGCATACGGCCGACCGGCACGCATGCGTTCTTGCGCTTTACGCATCTTTGAAGCTGCCACCATTTCCATGGCTTTGGTGATCTTGCGTGTGTTTTGCACACTTTTGATCTTAGTTCGTATTTCTTTAATTCCTGCCATCGCAGTTCCCGTGTAAGACTTGCTTTACAGACGTCTGGTTTAGTAGCTGCCGTTCTTTTTAAATTCTTTCAACGCGGCAACCAATTCTGCTTCATCGTCTTTTGACAGCTCTTTAGAACTTTCAACGCGATCAATAAACCCAGTATGTTTTGCTTTGAGAAAATCTTTAAGGCCTTTCTCAAAGGCTAATACGTTATCAACCTCGATGTCATCTATGTAGCCGTTGTTTGCTGCAAACAACATCACACCCAATTCCCACACTTGCAACGGTTGGTATTGCGGTTGCTTTAGCAGTTCAACTACGCGCTTGCCCCGCTCGAGCTGACGTCGTGTCGCATCGTCAAGGTCTGATGCAAACTGTGCAAAAGCAGCCAACTCTCGATACTGCGCTAAGTCGGTACGAATACCGCCAGACAGTTTTTTAATAATTTTAGTTTGCGCAGCACCACCCACACGTGAAACTGAAACACCCGCGTTAATGGCGGGTCGAACACCCGCGTTAAATAAATCAGTTTCTAAGAAAATCTGGCCATCGGTAATTGAAATCACGTTGGTTGGAACGAATGCTGACACGTCACCCGCTTGGGTTTCAATGATGGGCAATGCTGTCAATGAACCTGTTTTACCTTTGACTGCACCCTTAGTTAACTTTTCAACGTAGTCAGCGTTAACGCGCGCAGCACGCTCGAGCAAGCGTGAGTGTAGATAGAACACATCACCTGGATAAGCTTCACGACCGGGTGGGCGACGCAATAACAGTGATACCTGACGGTAGGCAATCGCTTGCTTAGTTAAATCGTCATACACGATCAAAGCGTCTTCACCACGATCGCGGAAGTATTCGCCCATAGTGCAACCCGCATAGGCTGATAAGTACTGCATTGCAGCTGAATCAGATGCGGTAGCTACCACCACAATGGTGTATTCCATGGCGCCCAACTCTTGGAGCTTATTCACCACGTTGTTAACGGTAGATGCTTTTTGCCCAATAGCAACATAGACGCACTTAACGCCTTTGCCTTTTTGGTTAATGATGGCATCGATTGCAACGGCCGTTTTACCCGTTTGACGATCACCAATGATCAACTCACGTTGACCGCGACCAATGGGTACCATTGAGTCGATAGCTTTAATACCGGTTTGCAAAGGTTGCGATATCGATTGACGAGCAATAACGCCAGGCGCTACCTTTTCAATAATGTCGGTTTCTTTAGCGTTAATGGGCCCTTTGCCATCGATTGGTATACCTAAAGCATTTACTACACGACCCAGTAATTCAGGACCAACCGGCACTTCAAGAATACGCCCGGTAGTTTTGACTGCATCACCTTCAGAAATATTGGTGTAATCACCCAAAATCACGGCGCCAACTGAGTCACGCTCAAGATTGAGCGCCAAACCAAATACGTTGTTGGGAAATTCAAGCATTTCGCCTTGCATCACGTCTGATAAACCGTGAACTCGGGTAATACCATCTGTAACGGATACAACGCTACCTTGGGTACGAATATCAGCAGAGGCACCAAGCCCTTCGATGCGGGTTTTGAGAAATTCACTAATCTCTGAGGGATTGAGTTGCATAGTATGCTCCTGGATTCTGGGGGCGGGCTTCAGGCAACCAGCGCATCACGCATGTGCGTGAGCTGGGCTTGAACCGAAGTGTCTAGTACATGATCACCCACTGTGACGCGCACGCCGCCAATTAATTCAGCGTCGACTTGCACGTTGGGCTTAAGCTTGAGACCAAATTTTGGCTCAATGAGTGTGATCAGTTGTTTGATTTGCTCATCGGTCATGGGGAATGCACTAACAATATTGGCCTGTGCAACACCTTCTGATTGATCTTTGAGCGCTTCAAATTTTGCAGCGATCTCGGGTAAAGCCGCAAGGCGGTCATTTTCAACGAGTAAAGCCAACAAATTACGCACCTCAGCCACTAAGGGTTGCGATGTGAAGTTTTCTACAAGATCGCTCAGCATCGTTTGACGCTGCATATCGTTTAATTTTGGAATGGTCATTGCTTGTTGAGCGTTTTCAAACTGCATGACTTTCGAAATGCATTGAACCTGACCAAGCCAAATACCTAAATCAGCCTTATGCAACTGAGCAGTGGCAAATAAGGCCTCAGCATAGGGACGGGCAACGGTTGAAATATCAGCCATGTTCTCGTCGCCTATTACAATTGAGCTTTAATTTGCGCGAGCAAATCAGCGTGGGTCTTGGCATCAACTTCACGCTTAAGAATTTGCGATGCGCCTAAAACAGCTAACCGAGCCACATCATCACGCAATACATCTCGTGCGCGTAGCGCTTCTTGCGCAGCTTCTTGCTGAGCTTGTTGAACGATACGTTCACGTTCGACCTGCGCTTGGGCGCGGGCTTGTTCGATGATCTGTACGCCATGCTTTTCGGCTTCAGCCATACGCTGATGTAGATCAGCTTTTGCGGCTTCTTCCATTGCAGTTACGTGGGCTTTAGCTTGTGCTAAATCGGCTTTGCCTTTTTCAGCTGCAGCTAAACCCGCCGCAATTTTTTGCTGGCGCTCTTCGATGGCCTTTGTTAGGGGGGGCCACACGAATTTCATCGTGATCCAACCCAACACAAAGAACACGATCATCTGAAAAAATAGGGTCGCATTCAGATTCACGGTCGTTTTCCTATGACACCATGTAAACACGTTGAACTGCCAACGTGCCACATCTAGATAATTCCCTAAGTTACGTCGTAACCGTCAGGAGAAACACATCAAAGGTCTTGTTTTTTACAAGACCTAACTTGTGTAGCGTTTAAACGAAAGGGTTTGCAAATGCGAACAACATTGCAATACCCACACCAATCAAAAACGCAGCATCAATCAAACCGGCTAACAAAAACATTTTGGTTTGCAATGTGTTCATCAATTCAGGCTGACGGGCCGATGCTTCAAGGTACTTACCGCCCATCACGCCGATGCCGATACATGCACCCAAAGCACCGAAGCCAATAATAAGCCCGCAAGCGAGCGCTACAAGAGCAACGTTGGTCATGACAACTCCTTAGTTATTATCTAAAAATGAATAAAAAAAAACTTAAAAAAACGTTAACTACTTTTTTGTAAAGCCGGTATGTTAAACGCTTTTTATAATAAAGTTAAACATACAACCAAACAAGGTAAATAAATTAATGCCCTTCATGCGCTTGGCCGATATAAACCAGTGTCAACATCATGAAGATGAATGCCTGTAATAGAACAATCAAAATATGAAAGACAGCCCAAACTGAACCCGCTACGATGTGCGCTACACCCAGCGCCATACTTGTTGCGTTAAAGCCTGTCCATGCGCCACCCAGCAAAGCAACCAACATGAATATGAGTTCACCTGCAAACATATTGCCAAATAGTCGCATACCTAATGAAACTGATTTAGCGGCGTATTCAATCACGTTTAAAAAGAAATTTGCTGGGGCTAACAAGACTGCAGCAAAACCGTGAGCATGAAATGGGGCTGTAAATAATTCAGTTACAAAACCAACAGGTTTTTTAATTTTAATGCCGTAATAAAACATCAACAACAATACACCCAATGCCATACCCATCGGTATATTCAAATCGGCTGTTGGCAAAATGCGATGGTAATAGAAGGCATCACCATGTTGAGCGCCAATACCCGTCGTTTTGAAAACCCAAGCTAATAAATCAACTGGAATGAGATCAAGCGCATTCATCAGCACGATCCAGATAAAGACCGTTAAGGCTAGCGGTGAAACAAAACGACGTGTCGTTTCATTGGGTACGATACTGCGAGCTTGCTGCTCAACCATATCAACCATCATTTCAACGAAACATTGCAAACGACCTGGAACACCCTGGGTTGCAATGCGTGCAGCTCGCCACATGAAGAAAACGGCAATAAAACCCATCAAGGTGGCCCAAAATAACGAATCAAAATTGATGACTGTAAAGTCAACAATGACGGACTGTTTCTGACCGACATTATTGTTATGCACCAAGTGGTGCTGAATATAGTAAGACTGCGGGGACACGTCGCTTGGAGCTGACATGATTTACCTTTACTCTAAGTTGCGCTTCGAAACTTATGCTTCGAAACCCGTTTAACAAAACCCTAGGCAAGGTATAAAGAGACACTTGCCTAGCCAAAAGCAAAATAATTTATATTTACGCTGATAAAATTGGGGGGGCAGACTCTAAAGCACTTAAATACTAAAGAAACTTTCGCCCAAAAAAAACCAACGCAATGGCATAACCTTTTAACGTAGCGATTAACCCCAGTAAAAGGGCAAGCCAATTGACTTGATCACCACCAAAATAAGCCACAGCACCTATCATCAGCGCTGCAACCAACATTTTGACCAAAAAAACACCTAAAACTGCTATGGGGCTAGCCCCTTGCGGTTTGAATGTTGACAAAGCCAGCCTAAGGGCTGCTACAGAATTAGGTAACCAATAAGACCCAGCACCAGCGAGCGCGCTAAGCGCAGCTACATGCCCAGAAAAAAAACCGAACAAAGCCGATACAAAAAGCCCAGCTAACAACTGACTAACAACTAACCACCACAACAATGCCCTTGACTTTTGAGCGATTAAAAGCCTATCTAAATCTGATAGTTGCACTGGTTTGGTAATAAGAACTGTCATCTGCTTGACCACCGCCACCGCCACCGAAACCTACCATCTCAATATGCACTCAACATGCCAACGAAACGGCGAATATATAAAACTGCATCATTATAGCGGTTTTTACTAATGATCGCAAAACAGGCATACTATTGCAATATGTAGCTATTTTATAATCAAATGCTTCTAATTCCGACTAAATGTAGCTAACTCTTAAATCTTAAATCATTCTGACGCGCTGCAACATAATGATAGTCGTGACGTTTGTCAGATTAGTGCGAAAAACCCGTCGTACAGAACGGGCATATCATCACAAACGGCGTAACCGTTCAATGTTGTCTTTGTTCTTACAACTTGTAACAACCTTAGCAAAAACCACGCAATGGTTGTGATTTTAAATTTGAAAATCATGAATGTGAGCAAACCAACTCTAGGTCAAGGCTGGGGTGGGTTTGCGTGTGTAGCATGTGGGTCATGCCCAGTCAGCCTGTCAAGTGAACGATGCAGTAAAATCGTCAACAGCAGGAACCCACCAAAGCGACTTAGAGGTGGCACAATGCCACCTCTAACCGCCGTAAGAATCTTCGTCGTTCACTGCGGGGAGGATGTCAAGACTAAGATACCGTTATGACGGCTCAAAAAATCTCGAATATGTCAACACAAACCCACATACCAGCACATGCTAAAACGAATATTCAAGTGTCTGTGAAAGCACCTGCTCAAGAAAACCAAGCTGCGCTTCAATACCACGTTGACCTCTTTGACCTGGCTGGCCACCGCCTTCGCGTTCGTCTACACATTGCCAAACCAGACCCTACTGCCCAAAAGGTTTTTTTACCAAGCTGGATACCAGGTAGTTATTTAATTCGTGATTTTGCGCGCCACATCGAAACTTTCACTGCACGTAATAAACAAGGTACGTGTGCAGTCACCCGACCTGACAATCACAGCTGGGTTATACACAACAGCCATGATGCGATTGAAATTGAAATCATCGTCTACGCATGGGATCTATCTATAAGAGGTGCGCATATTGATCAGCACCATGCCTTTTTCAATGGCACCAGTATTTTTCTGTGTGTCGAAGGCCAAGAGCAACAATCATGTGAGGTTTTGCTGTCGGCACCTACTGAGCTTGATCATTGGCAGACATACACCAGCATGCCTGTCATGCAAGCGGGGCACTCAAATAATAAGCTATCGGCTCATAAAGCCACATGTGATTTAGGGCTATTTCATGTCCCTAATTACGATGCATTAATTGATTACCCATTTGAAATCGGCACACCACAGACGATTAACTTCATAGCCTGCGGTGCGCAACACCAACTGGTGTTTACGGGGCATATTCCACATCTTGATTTGGCTCGCATTCGTGCTGACGCAAAGCGTATTTGTGAATCGCAAATAAAATTGTTTGAGCCCAAAACACAACTCGCCCCCTTTTTAGATAGCGCACCGGTGTACACATTTTTAACGCTGGTCACGGGTGATGGTTATGGGGGTCTTGAGCACCGTGCATCAACGGCATTAATCACATCACGTCACAGCTTACCAACCCTAGGTCAAACTGAAGCGCCCAGAGCCTACAGTGATTTTTTAGGTTTGCTCAGTCACGAATATTTCCACACTTGGCACGTTAAACGCATTAAGCCACACGCGTTTGTGCCTTACGATTTAACACAACCCAATCACACCTCATTGCTGTGGGTGTTTGAAGGCTTCACCTCTTATTACGACGACTTAATGTTAGTCAGAAGTGGACTCTTAACTGAAGAACTTTACTTTAAGCGCTTAGGCGAAACCATCGCTAGTGTCATACGCCAACCGGGCCGGTTTAAACAATCGGTTGCACAAAGTTCTTTTGAAGCGTGGACAAAGTATTACAAGCAAGATGAAAATGCACCCAACGCTATTTCAAGCTACTACGCAAAGGGTTCACTCGTTGCGCTATGTATTGATTTGTCGATACGTGCGGCGACAAATAATAAGCGTAGTCTTGATGATGTGATGCGCTATTTGTGGAAGCATTATGGCCGCGATTTTTATCATAAATCGAATCTACCACCTGACTTTGCGTCTCAGGTAGGTGCTATTTCTAAAGGGTCCATTTCTAAAAACTTAATCTCTAAGAATTTAGAAACACCCTCTCAATCAACAACTATTCATCAAACACACCCTTCTACGCTTTACCAATCTGGCCTTGATGAAAATAATTTCGCTCAAATTGTGCAATACGTAACGGGCGTTAAGCTTACCAAGCAAATCAACGCCTGGGCTGCGGGTACAACAGACCTTCCTCTACAAAAATGCCTATCCAATGCAGGCATAACCCTGAACTGGAAAGCGCAAGACCCCCACCCTTCAATTGATGCAAACTTCAAAGCTGTTGGTGCAAACTTAACCATTAGCCATGTTTTTGAACACGGTACCGCGCATCGTGCAGGGTTATCAGCACACGATATTTTGATAGCAATTGACAGTTTAAAAGTAGGTGCTACGCGTGACAACTTCAACCAAATCATGGCTCGATATCGACCTAAAGATCAAATCAATGTCACTGTTTTTAGAGGCGATGTATTGCGTACGTTTAAAGTAACTTTAGTCGCACCCGCGCTTAACCAATGCACGCTGACGCGGACATAAGAGTATCAATTTAATGGCTTCACTAGACACACTGAATTCAAATTCAACCCAGACCTCGATCGATGGCGACAACAAGGCATCTAAGCCGTTGCCGCTCAAAGCACGCTCACAAACAGGCTTGCCTACTGTCCCTATCACCGAAGCACTCTTTATTAACGATACACCCATGCTTGATGTGCGAGCACCCGTTGAATTTTATCAAGGGGCATTTCCACATACAGTTAATCTGCCTTTAATGACTGATGATGAACGTCATCAAGTGGGTATTTGCTACAAGCAATCGGGCCAAGAAGCTGCCATTACATTGGGCCACCAATTGGTCTGTGGTGATGTGAAAGCGCAGCGCATGCAACAGTGGTTAGCGTTCACTGAACAGCACCCACATGGCGTTTTATATTGTTTTCGTGGTGGTTTACGTTCTCAAACTGTTCAGCAATGGCTAGCTGATGCGGGCGTCATTTACCAACGCGTTGAAGGTGGTTATAAAGCCATGCGTCAATACTTGTTAAACGCCTTACCTCAAAAAGTTGTAGCCTCAGAATTTTTAATTGTGGGTGGTATGACAGGAACGGGCAAAACCGATGTGATCAATGCCTTACCCAATCAGATCGACCTTGAAGCGATTGCGAATCATCGTGGTTCAAGCTTTGGTCGGCACGCGTTACCGCAACCCAATCAAATTGATTTCGATCATCAGCTCACCATCGCATTCATGAGGCGTCACGCGCTAGGGCAACATCGTATTGTGCTTGAAGATGAATCACGCATGATTGGTCGCTGCGCCCTACCCATTCCGTTACGCGATCGTATGTTGAGCAGCCCAATAGCGTGGGTACACGCCTCATTAGAAACCCGTGTTGATCGTATTGTGCGCGATTATGTGGAAATACTCAGTACCGAATACCTTTCACTTTATGGAGATAACGATGAAGCCTATGCAGCCTATAGCCAACAGTTACTGACTGCACTTGATAACTTACAGAAAAAACTCGGTGGTGAACGCCATGTAGCCATGCGTGAAACTATGCAAGAAGCGTTAACTGAACAGCGCCGGGGGCATGGTTTTAGCGCACACCAAGGCTGGATCAAGCCGCTTTTAGAGACCTACTACGACCCGATGTATCACTATCAACATGATCTAAAGGAAAATCGTATTGTGTTTGAAGGTGATGCAAACGAAGTCATCCGCTACTGCTTAGTTCATAGTGGGCTGCAAACTCGTTAAGCCCACAGGGTCGTCACGTTAACCCCTGAGCTTGGTTCTTGACTTACCCATCAAACGAAGCGATCAAGCTGAACTCTTTTAATCAGCTAACTGTGCCTCAATCGCTTTGGCTGCAACAACACCATCAGCAAACGCGGTCACGACACAGGGGTGCATGCGTTGTGTGACTTCGCCAATGGCATAGACGCCAGGTTGGCTGGTTTGCGCAGTGTCATGATCAGTGGCAATAAAACCTTTGGCGTTATGCTCTAGTGCTAAGGGTGCCACAAACTTAGCTTGAGCTTCCCACCCGTATAAAACAATTATTAAATCGTAAACGTTGCCGTTTATTTTTCTAGCGCTGGGCTCGACCATGTAAGGGCCAACGTACACATCGTTCAAGTTAACGCTTGACACAAACTGTTTTTGTGCACGAATGGTTCGGGCATAAATATGTGCTTGGCTTGCACCACGCGATTTTACGTATTCATAGTTTTCAAAGGCGTTATCGCCACCACCCAGCAAGGCTACTGCTAGCCCCGTGAAGATTTGTTGAACAATTTTTTCACCTGGCCCAACTAGCACACCTGGCCATGACTCATCACGACCGGGGTTCAGTGGGCGCGCTTTCACACCCGCAGCAATCACGACTGTATGGGCTTGAATCTCTATTAATTTACCTTCATGCCGAACTGAAATAATGAATTGAGTGCTTTGCTTGCGCTGCTGATCGATTTCACCCTCAGATTCAACCCGCTTAACACCGAGTGCAGCCTGCTTAACAACCTTTTCAACCGGGCTATTAAACCAAACCTCAGCATCACTGGCATCAAACTGCGAAGCCATACCGCGCGCAATATCAATGCCCGTTTGACCTGCTATGGTAGGTGTCCATAAATCAATAAATGGGTTGCGGGCTGACAAACCACCCACACGGTCAGACGCCTCGAGCACCAATGGCTCAAAGCCTAATCGCTTGAGCCAAATGGCGCAACTGACACCCGCAGGCCCTGCACCGATAATAACGGCATCATATTTTTTTTGCATCGCTTGGCTTTTTGAATTGGTTTGTTAAATTGCCCATTAAGTTGACAGCCCTATCGTACTGTCATTTTAGCCGTCTCAAACCACGCTGACTGAATACCCATTCACGCCTACAATAGCGAGTTATCTTATTTCAGATGCTTATTATGACGACTCGCCGTATTATTTTTTCTTGTATTAGACTTGATGCTCACATTGGCATTCTCGAGCACGAGCGCTTAGCGACACAACCCATTCATGTTGATGCTGAAATTGATGTTGATGTTACCCAAAACGTTGACGACAACGATATTGGCACTGTGCTTGATTATCGTGCGTTGCACGACGCCATTGTGCAAGAATGTACACGTTCTCACGTTAATTTACTTGAAACATTAACCGAACAAGTGGCCAATCGCCTACTGGCGCTTTTTGCTGAAACGCGTTCAGTCAAAGTTCGCATTACCAAGCCGTCTGCTTTTGCAGACAGTGTCGGTGTAGCCATTGAAGTACAGGTACATCGTGCTTCACCCTAAATGAATATTTTGAGTCTTTTAAGTATTCTAAATTTTCAAAAAACACAGACCATGCTAATGAGACAGGCTCATCAACAACCGACCTTAACAATCAATAGTCGCATGTCATGATTGAAAGCCCCTTATTTTTTGAACCAAAACACCAATCAAAAAAAACCGAAACTGATCGGGTTAATGCCAACAAACTTCATAAGCGTTTAATGCGTGAAATGGGCCGTGGTTTGGCAGACTACAACATGATCGAAGCGGGCGACCGTGTAATGGTGTGTGTTTCAGGTGGAAAAGACTCTTATGGTTTGCTTGATTTATTAATCACTTTACGCGCACGCGCACCGATTGATTTTGAAATTGTGGCTGTCAATTTAGATCAAGGTCAACCCGGCTTCCCAACTGAAGTATTGCCACGGCACCTTAAAAGCATTAACGTGCCCTTCCACATTGAAAAGCGCGACACCTACTCAATTGTGAAGCGTATCATTCCTGAAGGCAAAACAACCTGCTCACTTTGCTCAAGGCTTCGTCGTGGTATTTTGTATCGAGTTGCCAGCGAGTTGGGGGCTACAAAAATTGCCCTGGGTCACCACCGGGATGATATTTTAGCAACATTCTTTTTAAATCTGTTTTATGGCGCCAAGCTTAAAGCCATGCCGCCTAAGCTGGTGTCAGACGATGGTCGCCACACGGTGATTAGGCCGTTAGCGTATGTGACTGAAGAAGATTTAATCGCTTACGCCCAACAGAAAAAATTCCCGATTATTCCGTGTACGCTTTGCGGTTCTCAAGAAAACCTGAAGCGTAAAGAAGTCGGTCAAATGATTAAGTCTTGGCAAAAAACCCACCCGCAACGGGTGTGGAATACTTTTAATGCTTTGGCTAAAGTGGCCCCATCACACTTGATGGACACCACCTTATTTGACTTTACAAACCTCAAACCAAACGGTGCAGCTAACCCTGAAGGCGACACCGCATTTGATGACGTTACTGTTTGAGAATCATGTTGCTATATAGCATTAAGGGCAGCTTGCTGGGCCTCAAACTGAACAGTAAGTGATGACAAATAGAACAGAAGATGCTTTAAGCCAAGGCACCTGAATCTTGCAGCAGCTTTTTGAGCTCGCCGCTTTCTTCCATTTCGCCAATAATGTCTGAGCCGCCAACAAACTCACCTTTGATGTAGAGCTGAGGAATGGTCGGCCATTGCGAAAAGGTTTTAATACCTGAACGCACTTCTTCGTCGTCAAGCACGTTAACCGTCACCAATTTTGTAACGCCGTTTTGGCGCAAAATTTGTACCGCACGGCTTGAAAAGCCACACTGCGGAAATTGAACAGTACCTTTCATAAACAACACCACGGGGTTGCCCGTAACGGTTTCTTTAATAAATGTTTGTACGTCAGACATGGTTGATTCTCTTGTCAGAAATTAAATATGGTCATTTAAAGCTTAAAACGACTTTCAAAAGGTGCTGCACTTTACATTAACACCTATTATTATATTCCCACCGTGAAGTAAGTGTTTTATAGGCTAACTGACAAATACCCACCCGTGGCGCGGGGTTGTTCCCCTAAATCATTTAAGGTCTGCACCCCTTTAAAACCGGCCTGTGCAAACATCTCTTGTACTTGAACGGCCTGGTCATACCCATGTTCGACCCATAATTGCCCCTCTATCTTTAACCAGTTTGGTGCCTGCTCAATAATGATTTTTAAAGCGGTCAAGCCATCAGCGCCATCTGTTAAAGCGTGTGGCGGCTCAAAGCGTAAATCACCCTGAGCCAAGTGCTTGTCATCACGATGAATATAGGGTGGGTTTGAAACGATCAATTCGTACCGCTCAGCCTGCACTCCCAACGCTTGATACCAGTCACCTTGAAACCAATTCACCTGCGCCCCCAAGTATTCGGCATTTAGTTGTGCGACGCCTAACGCTTCAGCGCTGAGATCGGTGGCGTCTATTTGTACGTTCGGGCAGGCTTTGGCGACCGCAATGGCGATGGCTCCACTACCTGTGCCGAGGTCGAGCACCTTAGAAAATGTCTGTTGCTGAATCACCTCAATCGCTTTATTTACTAAAGTCTCGGTGTCAGGCCGAGGTATTAGCACGTGGGGTGACACACAAAACATTAAACCCATAAATTCGCGCGTACCCAACAAATACGCCATCGGCACGCCAGCAGTGCGCCGGGTCACCATAATGTAGAAAACCTGCGCTTGTTGTTCGGTCAACATTTCATCGTCGTGCGCAATCAACCAAGTACGTGGCTTATTCAGTACGGCCTCAAGTAGCATGCGCACATCAAGACGTGGCAACGATGATGAAGTGAGCGCGTCTTTAATCGTCATTGATTCAATTAGGGGGGGCACTGATGTTCCTTGAACTTAAATTCCTTGATCTTAATTAATTCGACTGACTATTAGGCTAGGCGATGACAGTTATTAAATTGTTAAACCTTAAACACTTAAATCTCTTGACCTAATTCCGCCAATAAATTGGCTTGATGCTCGGCAGCTAAGGCTGAAGTCAGCTCTTCTAAGTCGCCTTCCATCATGTTGAGCAGCTTGTATAAGGTTAGGTTAATACGATGGTCGGTTAAACGACCTTGTGGAAAGTTATAGGTGCGAATGCGTTCTGAACGATCGCCCGTGCCCACTAATGACTTACGTTGCGCGGCTTCTTTGTCGTGCTGTTCGCGTTGCACTTGGTCTTTTAATCGCGCTGCCAACACTTGCATGGCTTTATCTTTATTGCGATGTTGCGAACGGTCGTCTTGGCACTCAACCACCAACCCTGTTGGTAAGTGAACAATGCGTACAGCCGAATCGGTTTTATTAATGTGCTGCCCACCAGCACCACTCGCGCGAAAAGTGTCGATACGCAAATCACTAGGGTTAATGGCGATTTCCTCGGCCTCGTCGGCTTCTGGCAGCACCGCAACGGTACACGCTGACGTATGTATGCGACCTTGCGATTCGGTAGCGGGTACACGTTGCACACGGTGCGCGCCTGACTCAAACTTTAAAGTGCCATAAACACCCTCGCCCGTAATGCTTAAGATAACTTCTTTGTAGCCGCCTACTTCAGAAGGGCTTTCTGACATGAGTTCAGTTTTCCAGCCACGCCGTTCTGCAAAGCGGGTGTACATGCGCAACAAATCACCACTAAACAACGCACTTTCATCACCCCCTGTACCAGCACGAATTTCCATAAACACGCTGCGCGAATCATCGGGATCGCGGGGTAACAATAAGCGCTGTAAGTCTGCTTCAAGCCTTTCAATGGTGTCTTTACACAACAGCATTTCTTCGGTTGCCATGGTTTTCATTTCAGGGTCAGCCATCATCGCGCGGGCGTCTTCAATTGCCGTTTCTGTTTGTTCTAATAAACTGAATGCAGACACCACGGGCTCAAGCTCTGCACGCTCACGCGAGAGCTTTTTAAACTGATCTCGATTGTTGGTGATTTCTGGTTGTGACAATAATGCATCAATTTCTTCAAGCCGGCGCGAAAGTTGCTCTAAGCGCGAACGCATCGAAGGTTTCATTTAATACCTATTTTTTTAAAAAAGTGAGATTTTTTCTGGTGGCTCTTATGGGCTCGTATTAATCCTCTTTCAAGAGCTTTACAAAGCCCTCTGCGCCATCAGCAAAATGATTAAGTTGGAACTACACGTTTAAGAAAGCTTCGCTAACGTCGGCGATCGCGCGTGGGAAATAAACGCGGCAACCAACCCATGAGTTGTTGACGTTCTTTTTCCTCGGTTTGATGCAAGGCGTTAAACGTGCCATGCAAATATTTTTGGGTCAAACTGTGAGCTAATTGTTCAAGAACGGCTTCGGGTGCGTCGCCCTTAGCTAAGGCTTTACGAGCTCGCTCAAGCGCATCTGATTGCACAGCCTGCGCGTTAGTTTGTATGGCTTGAATCATTGGCACCGTTTCGCGCAACTGTAACCAGTGCATGTAACCGCGCACCCGTGTGTCAATAATAGCTTCGGCTTGCACCACGGCTGATTGGCGTGACTCGGTGCCAGACTGCACCACCGCCCCCAAATCATCAATAGAGTAGAGATAAACATCGTCTAAACGTGAAACCTCAGGTTCAATATCGCGTGGCACAGCTAGATCAACCATTACCATAGGGCGACGACGGCGTTGCCTGCTAGCACGCTCGACCATACCTAAACCCAATATGGGCAAGGTACTAGCCGTACAGGAAACCACCACATCAAATTCGGCCAAATGATCGGGCAAATCAGCTAAACGCATTGATTTTGCATCAAAACGGTTGGCCAGTTGATCTGCACGTTCAAGGCTTCGATTAGCGACCACTATGCCCTTAGGCTGGCGGGCAGCAAAGTGCGTGGCACAGAGCTCGATCATTTCACCCGCACCAATAAATAAAATACGGGTCTCTTTTAAATCACCAAATACACGTTCAGCGAGACGCACGGCAGCTGAGGCCAGCGAAACCGATTGCGAACCAATGGCGGTTTGGCTACGCACCTCTTTTGCAACAGAAAAAGTGCGTTGAAACAACTGATGCAACAGCGTTCCCAGGGCACCTGCACCCTCTGCTGCCCGCACGGCATCTTTCATTTGCCCCAAAATTTGGGGTTCGCCCAACACCATTGAATCGAGCCCACTGGCTACCCGAAAGGCATGCCGCACAGCATCGTCGTTATCATGCAGGTATAAATGGGGGCTGACGTCTTGCGGTTCAATTTGATTGAACTCGGCCAGCCAACGAGGTAAATGCTGTGCTACATCAGGTTCGGCCGCACAGTAAAGCTCAGTGCGATTACAGGTCGACAATATAGCCGCTTCGTGCACAGCACCACCAAATGACGACTGCAAAGCACTTAACGCGGGTTGCACTAATTCAACAGGAAACGATAACCGCTCGCGCACCGCTACCGGGGCCGAGACGTGGTTCAAACCAAGCGTAAAAACACCTACCGACATAGATCTAGAAGCATTTGGCACAATGGCCATTGGGTTGTTTGTTGATTGACATCAACTTTGATTATAGAGGCGAATACACCTATTTTGGTGTATCATTGCACGCTTGATGTGGCCCGATAGCTCAGTCGGTAGAGCAGAGGATTGAAAATCCTTGTGTCGGTGGTTCAATTCCGCCTCGGGCCACCATTGATTCCTAGAAACCCCTGCGTTCGCGCTGGGGTTTTTGCATTTCTGGGGTTGTAACTGATCGTTGCCATGCTAACAAGCAGTGTTGCATTGGCACAGTCCAGAACACTGACGCTCGATCATCAGTTTTGATGGGCTGCGTGAAAATCAAATGTCTGGATGCCGCGCAGGTCATGGAGTTGACGACCCTTTGAATCTTGAACATTAGATTTCAAGGTATTCGTCTTTCTGTTTTGAATTCACGGTGCTTACCTGCTTTGTTGCCCGTGGTAGTTTTCTTCCAATACAGATGAGGTCAATTTAACGGGTAAAAAACCAGTGACTGAACCCAGCTCAAGTCGCTCAGCCCGAGTGCCCAACTTATCATTCCTATACATCCAGCGCCAGCGGTGCAATTGGTTGGCATTGATGCGGTGCGACATCGCCACAGCAGCAATCGAGGCGTTAGGCCGCATTGATTCTTGAACGATTCGAATCTTCTGAGCCGCTGTATAACTCTGGCGCAACTGGGGTTGAGATATGGGAGAAATATTATCCATAATAGGTGTCCGCTTCAAAATTAGATGGACGCTTATTGTGGATAAATTTATGACAGAAATCTAGGCGGTGCAGGTCGGGTGCTTACTGTTTTCCGAACCAAATGGTTTTTGCCATTGATGCAAGAACGATGCGAAATCGAGTCTAGGGCTGAACATCTCGTAAAAATCAGCCATTAATGGGTAGTATGATGGCTACCCTTGATGAACTGAGCGTAATGTGCTGTTGTATCAAGAAGCCCTTGAGAAACTGTTAATAAGTGATCAGCTGCAAAGATCGCACATTACATGGCTGAGCGAATTTCCGCCCCAAGATCATGAAGGATGAGCCCTTCATCGATTAACACAAGCAGTTTTCGGTTGCCGCGGCATTTGCTAAATGCCACACAGGCGGCAAGACCAGGAAACAGCGAACTGCCCACCGAGCATTGGCACGACTACCTCAATGACCCCACGCTAGCGGACGCCATACTAGATCGCGTACTACACGCGGCACATCAAATCAAATTGGGAGGTGAATCACGGCGTAAGCAGACAAAAGGCATCTCAACATGAGCAAATTCGCAGCCATAACAGAACCGAAACCACTATTTCAGATCATCGTGACCAGTGATTTTAAAAAAGCGTGACCGATGCCATCTTAAGGGCCCAGAGGGCGATGCCATACATGCCGTACTCTGTGCTGTGGGGTATAACATTCGCTGGTTACTGAGAATGATCCGTAAAAAAGGCCTCGGCCTTTATTGGGCTCTGATTCGGCTACTCGGTTTGGGTGGATTGTTGACTAAAGTTAGGGAAATGATTCAGATTAAGGTACTAAGACGCGATCAGTTGATTGCGTTGGCCGCTTAATATTCTGACTTCTGCCAATTAGTGTGATTCAGGTTTTAGAAAATCGATCAGAAGCGGATCGGCTAGTTCGCGAGCGTTCATGGTCATGACGTGGGCCTGACCGGTGCGCTCATCTAGCAGATGCGCCTCGTGAATTTTCCAAAGCTGATTTCTGACCTGTTTGACCGACATCGTCGTCTTGATTTCTAAGTACTTGCCCATCATCAGTGCCACAGCTCGTGGTAATAGTTGATGACCTCTTGGTTGGTGAGTTTTGTTTGTGGGATATTGGTCACGTACCCTTTGATGCCGAGCAGTTTTTCAGCTTTGGCTTTGAGTTCAACATTGAGCTGGTAACTGTCTTTGCCATCTGCTTTTCTTCATGGTGTTGCCTTCAAAGGTTTTGCCCTCAAACACCTCGTGCATGACCGGGAAACCGGATCGCGTGGTGATCAAGCCAATCACAATCTGTGGCTGCTGTGGCCCATCACCTTCCGACTGCTATTTCGCGTAGCGTTACGGTGTTGAGGGTTGGTATTGAGATATTTCCCCCGACCGTCGTGGATTCCTGGTAAATGAACACTTTGTAATGCTGGTTCGTAACTTCCCTGAACCTTGACATACCTTCAGGGAGGATGTAACTTTCCGCGACGTCCGTCGTCGATTTGAACAAGCTGGTAGATGCACCAAAAACGGGTGCAATACCCCGAATCGGGGTGCCACTTGGGTTGAAATGCCCAAAGATTGATCGAGATTTGAGAAAAGTGTAAACATTTCTTAACCCGAGAAGTTTGAAGCAGTTAGACTACATTTCAAACCGAGCAATTCTGACCATCCTTAAGATTTGATTTTGCAGTCTACAACAGACAACTCGGCGCGAGGTCATATGAAAACTGTTCTTTTAAGTATCGTTCTGCTGACTGGTTGTAGCTTAACGAAGCAATCCACCTACACGCTGTACCGCAACAGCATGACTGATTCAAATATGAGGGTTCATGTTGCAACGTTCGATGCTGACTACAAAGGAACGTACAACCAAGAAAATTGTGACATTGCACAACAACTGTTTCAAAGCCAAAACGGTATCAAGGTAAAGTACTGGTGCGAGAAAGGTAGGCAGGCACCTACACCGCTCATTCAAAGATGGCCAATGTAGCTTTTTATATTGGTATTTGTATTGACAAACGTGTAGAATAAGTACATGGTGATAACAGAATTTGAATGGGACGAAGGAAATTGGCCCAAGTGCGGTAAACACGGTGTTTCTCGCGAGAAAATAGAACAGGTTTTGTTAGCAACACCTGCTGTCATATCAGACCCTCACCCAGATGAACCTCGCATGAGAGCCATCGGAAAAACGAGCGCAGGGCGGTATGTTTTTCTAGTTTTTATACTGCGCAAGGGTCAAGCAAACAGCAAACTTCGCCCCATCAGTGCTCGCTATATGCACCAGAAGGAGATTGACCACTATGAAAGCCAAATTTAAATCTATGCCATCACTCGTGAGTGATGCAGATGCTGAACGCTTCGTTGAGACAGCAGACCTTTCGACCTATGACCTGTCTGGCTTCAAGCCCATGCACTTTGAGTTTGAACCCAAGACTGCGGCGCTGAATATGCGCCTTCCTCAAAATCTGCTTGAGGCTTTGAAGGTCAAGGCGAAAGCGAAGGGGATCCCATACTCCCGCTATGTCCGCTTACTACTTGAGAGTGATGTTGCCCGCTGAACATAGTCACTTGCGGTACTGCCAACATTTCTACAGTTTTAGTAACCACAGCCCGCTTAGCTTGGTAGTATCGACAGCAGCAGGCTCCAGCCCGCAGCCCGAACCTCATGGCGGCAAAATTGGCCGGACTGATCGCTATTTTCGCGGCTTTGATCTGGCGGATGTCTTGAGCGCTGAAGATGATGGAGATTTGTGTTGAGCTTGTTCGGCGTCAACCGACAGGCGTATTTGAGCTACGTCATACACGGCACTCTTGTCGCGTTTGCCCACCGCAATCGTGAGCAGTATCAATTCAGTGTCTTGAACGCGGTAAACCAATCGAAATCCTGCGCTGCGCAATTTGATTTTGTAGCAGTCCGGCATCGAGGTGAGTGCCGTAGCAGGAACTCTTGGAGCGTCCAGTCTGCGGAGTAAAACTTTGGCGAATTGCGAGCGAATGCTGCCGTCGAGTTTGTCCCACTCCAGCTTGGTCTGCGGTAAAAATTGCAATCGGTAACCGGTCAGCACATTACTTCTTGGCTGTGGCTGTGGAGACGCTGGATTTGGCTATCTTTCGAGTTGCACCGCGCGCGATTTGCATCAACTCGTCACGGCTGACTTCGCTCACGTTGTCTGGATCAGCCTGCCAGGAAGTGATGCGCTGCTGAACCACGGGTAGCAATTGCAAATCGTCCAGAACATCCATCAACGCCTCGTAGCTATGCGCAGGCACCAAAGGCCGAAGGCTTGTTGTGGTGCAAGATCACGATGGTCTGCTCTCCAGCATCACGGATGACCGCTGATGGATTTCTTTTGAGTTCAGTGATACCAATCGAAATTTCAGCGAGTACAGCTTGCATGTTAGTGATCCTGTGTTCAATAGCTATTGGTGCATATTACCAAAAAAGGACCACTTAAGTGGTCCGTCTGTTTAATAAATTTCAATTGTGACCCATGATCAACAAACGAATGGATATACGGTATAAATCAGTCTAAGTTTTTGCCCGCACCCCCTCGGGTGGTAGGTTCAAACTGCGGTTGGTTTAGAGGTCAATCTGCCAAAATATTTAATATTTTAACAATGAAAAATTCTGCGTAGCACCTAATTGCAACAAATTATGACCCAGCAACGGTGCATCATTGCGACGCTTACAATCAATGCGTAAATGTCTTTTTCCATCAATCACTACCGAATTCAAAATAACTGCTTCGAACACACCCAGTGCCGCTAAAAAAGCCTTCGAATCAGCATGCCACTGATCTTCTAAAACAACCACTAGATCAGCGCGGCCATCAAGTCTTTCGTATTTTAAGGTGGGACTTAGTCCGCGATCTACTTGCCAACTATACCCTAGCCAAAGTAGGCCGGTACATAAAGCGATCGCACCAAAAGAAAACGAAGGGTAAGAAAACGAAGGGAACCACGATCGCACGTCTTGAGGTTGCGCCATTTTTGGTGCTTGTGTCGCTTGTGTAGTTTGTGTGGCTTGCCACTTATCTAAAAAAGTATTGACCTGAGCGTCTGATGGCTGATCAGGAACAAGTGCTTTGACTGCGGCGCTCAACAGCTTTGTAAATGCAAGAGACGACACAGCACCCAAGTGTTTGTCAAGATATTTTTTTACAAAGCTCTGATCTTCGACAGATAGTTGACCGGCCTCATAGAAAGGCAACAACTGCTCGAAGCGATTTTGTTCTGAAGTCATCATTGAGACACACCCATACCTAATAGTCGCCGTTTAACGCAATCAGCCACTTTTAACTTACCATGAAACAAACGGCTTTTAATCGTACCCTCAGGACACCCTAATCGCTGAGAAACACTTTGTAACGATTCCTCTTCAAAAAAAACCCAATATAGGGCCTCGCTTTGAGTGGGGGGGAGCAGGCGCAAACATTTATGCACAATTTGACGCACCTGCTTGCTATCTATTTGATCGAACACAGACCAACTATCGTCTGCCACCGCATCGAGAAAGGAATCATCGCTCACGCTTGAAGCAAGTGGTTGGGTCTTTTGCGCGCGCAACCAATTGTTCGTCAAGTTTTTAGCAATACCAAACAACCACGTCTTAAATGAAGATTCCCCTCTAAAACGTTCTGGTTGCTTGAACGCTACAAGAAACGTGTCGTTGGCCAACTCTTGAACGGCCCCATCATCTGATACTCGTAACCGGATGAACACAAAAAGCGCACCGTAATAGTGTCGGTATATTTTCTCAACAGCGCGCTGGTCTTGTGCCGACACACGTCGTAGCAATTCCAGAATTTCAAGGAGAGAAATATCGCTCATTTGTTAATACCGAGCGCTTTAACGCCAGTGAGTAGTCACATCAGAGTCCCGAGTATATCTCACCCCAAAAGAGGGAGCAAGCTAGGCCTACCTCACAAAAAATTGAGATGTATGCCTAGCTTTTTTCAACCTAAGAACGCAGACCACTCTGCTGTGGTTGCAGCATCAAGCGACATAATATTTGAGACTGACATATCGCTGATCGCTACGCCCTCTAAAACATAAGTCTGATCATTAGATGGCAAGGCAATAACCACCGATCCGTTTTGCTCAGACAAGTCAAAGGAATCTGCACCGATCCAACCAAAATTTAAAGTGTCCTGGGCAGGGTTGAACT
>Ga0209491_10000083_pt1 | contig 157542 bp, 140 predicted proteins | sample BON02_FD_187213 | JGI IMG/M metagenome (GOLD analysis project Ga0209491, IMG submission 187213) | Freshwater microbial communities from Lake Bonney liftoff mats and glacier meltwater in Antarctica - BON-02 (SPAdes) (version 2) | ecosystem: Environmental > Aquatic > Freshwater > Ice > Glacier... | reverse complement strand
CCTTTATCTCGAATAGTTTATTTCATCAGGTATCTACTTTCATCTCTTCCTCGATAAGTACCTAACAGTAAGCCCTAAACGGCATTTACCTTCATAGTAATTATGAACATATTTTACAATCGACCGATCTGATTTTCGGCTAATCTTTTAAACAGCGGACGCCAATGCCCGCTCCTCCAAACTACGCAGGTAAGCACCAATGCGTTTGGCGTTGACACCGCGATCGATTCGCCCCAGCCGAGAATGCGAACGTACATCCACTCGGGTATGACCATTAACGTCTTGCAGTCTGATGGCCACATAGTCTTCGAAGCCGAACAGGAAGCTGGTAGCTGCCGCCTCGATCTGCAGTTCGTCGGCATCCTCGGAAACAACTTTCCATCCCATATCACGGGCTAAGAGTGACGCTAGTTTAAAGACTTGAGCGGGATCCATTACAAGTTCTAAGGGCTTGAGATCAGGATAACTCTGCCGTTGTAGCTCAGCCACTTGGGGTCCAGGATATGCAACTGGATTAGGCACCTCCCAGAAACTGGGCGGCTCATCCATATCCGTTGTGATGTCGTTGATGGGCGGGTAGGCGCGTGCGGCATATTCGAAATTCGCGATATACACCGCTAGGGGCAGAGACAGTACCAATCCCAATAAGCCGGGAAATAGTCCTCGACGGATACCACTAGGTCGTGACAGCCACAAACCAGCTAGACATAGGACTACCGCCACCACACTAATATAGGCGCCCCGTTCAAAATCTACCAGGGCGGCGACAAAGTGAAGCTCACCGCTACGATAGCCGAGCACCGCTTTACCCGCAATAATGACGGCGATTATAGAAATAACAAGGCCCAATAGTGCCGTGATTGAAATTCGTGTCTTTACTGTCATAATTTGTTTCTCCCTAGGGCAGCTTCACAACGAAGATACCTCACGTAACAAGATGATCTCACATTAATATGCTTTCTTTTCCACTCTGATATGCGTTTGTTTCAATGGGATATTCTTTATCATGCCATGCCGTCATGCCACCACGAATGATATGTACATCAACAAAATTCTGTTTTGTTAGTATTTGTGCTGCTTTCGTGGAACGTCCGTCAGCACGACATATTGTCATCACTGTTTTATCCTGAAAGTTATCAATTTCAGTAAGCCGTTTTTCTAATTCTTCAACTGGGATTAATACCGAATTTTTGATATAGCCTTGCTCACCTATATAATCTTCCGAAGTACGTACATCGAGTAATAAAAAATCTTCACCTGCATCCATTTTTTGCTTCAGAGTATCAACATCCATCATTGATTGATGACGCAGACGACCAATCAAACGGGGTAAAAACCCTACGATTGCCAATAAAGCCAGTGCCAACATGATTTTCTGAACCAGTCCTTCACCGCCTGTGATAGCCTCATGGCCGGCATAGCCCAGGTAGGTATACGCTATCGCGCCCGGTAACATGCAAATATAGGTGGCGATAGAATAATGACTGAATTTTATCTTTGTCAGTCCCAGTGCATAATTTAAAATATTAAATGGAAACAAGGGTACTAAACGAACAAAAGCCACAAATTTCCAGCCCTCCTCTTCAACGCCTTGTTTTAATTGTTTCAGCCGACCACCAGTTTTTTTCTCAACCCAGTCATGCGCTAGGTAACGTGACGCAATGAAAGAAATCATTGCACCAATCGTTGCCGCCGTCAGATTATAAAACGTACCCAATAGCGGACCAAACAACGCACCGCCGGCTAAGGTAAGCACTGAACCGGGGACGAAAAAAACGGTACCAATAGCATAAATCACCATAAAGACAATGGGGCCGGCGGCACCTACATCCTTAATCCATGCCTCCAATGTCGGTGCATCAAATTGATCGCTATAAATAATCACTGTGGTAATACCAGCGATTAAAAGTAACAATATTCCAATACGTAAAACTTTATACATCTTCACTCTCCGACTTTAATTATCGCTGAAGTCATGATCTTTAAAAAAAGTGTTATCTTGCATAGGAGCAAGCGCTTTCCGAGAGTAGAAAATTGATGTAGAAGATGACATTATTCAACTCACTTTTCTTCAGAATCGTGCCATTGACGGCGATTGATTGCGTAATCAGATATTTTTCCTTTAAACGGTAACGTCATCATGCCTGTGAACCATGAGACGTTTTTAGGATCACGATATTTGCGAATACCAATAGTCATACCCTGATGACCACCACGGGGTTGATCACGGTATGTACCAAATAGACGATCCCACCATGGCAAACTGAAACCAAAATTACTGTTGGCCTCGTCATCTTCAATTGAGTGATGTACACGGTGCATGTCTGGTGTCACCACAAGCCAACGCAGCAAGCGATCCAATCCTAAAGGCAAACGGACGTTGCTATGATTAAACATCGCGGTGGCATTGAGGACGACTTCAAAAATAACGACTGCGATCACCGGTGGACCTAACACAATAATCGTAGCGAACTTGATGAACATTGAAAGAATAATTTCAAGAGGATGAAAACGTGCTCCAGTAGTCACATCAAAATCCAGATCAGCATGATGCATCCGGTGTATACGCCATAACGTTGGTATGGCATGGACCATCACATGCTGTAGGTAAATAATAAAGTCCATTATAACAACTGAGGCCACAACTGTTAGCCAAAATGACAGGTCATAATAATTGAATATTCCCCAGCCATGACGAGTGGTAAATACCGCCATTCCCACTGCTGCTGCTGGAAAAAACACCCGTAATAAAAAACTGTTCAAAAACACTAGTCCAAGATTATTAGCCCAGCGGACCGTCTTAGAAACGGTTAAAGTTCGCCTTGGCGATACGATTTCCCATAACGCCATCACAATTAATATGCCAAAGAAAAAACTCATGCGGATAGTTTTTTCGTGTGTGATGACAATTTCATTAATATCCATTGTTACTCCTATAACCACTTCTAGTGCTAAATAGCATAAACAGGACGTTGTGTTACACTAATTGACAATAAAACAACTATTCAAGTGATTAGTTGAATACTAGAATAGCTTAGGTGGCCAATATGTCAAGTGGGAATTTTAAACAAGATCTTTTTGCTCAATTTGCCCGTGTCGGCAAAGCGCTGGGTAATGGCAACCGACTGGAATTACTTGATTATTTGGCTCAGGGTGAACGGAGTGTTGATGAGCTGTCCAAGGTTGCAGGATTAACCATAGCCAATACCTCCCAGCACTTACAACACTTACGTCAAGCAGGACTAGTCAGTACTCGCAAAGAAGGGTTAAAAGTGTATTCTCGCATTAGCGGTGATGATGTTGTCCATATGCTAAATGCCCTGCGTCAGGTCGCTGAAGGTCATGTGGCTGAAGTGGAGCGCCTTGTTAATACTTATTTAACCGTAAAAGATTCACTTGAACCGATTACGCGTGCAGAGTTATTGCAACGGGCTCGCGATGGATTGGTCATTGTTATTGATGTGCGTCCTCCCGAGGAATTCGCTGCCGGACATGTGGCGGGAGCGGTGAACATACCTTTAGGCGAACTCGAAGAAAGACTAAATGAATTAGGTGAAGCTCGAGAAATTGTTGCCTACTGCCGCGGCTCTTATTGTGTATTGGCTTTCGATGCTGTTGCTCGTTTGCGCGATAAAGGGTTGAGTGCACGTCGACTTGAAGGTGGTTATCCCGAATGGAAAACAGCGGGTTTGCCGATTGAACAGGATAGTAATGTGGCTTAACTGACCGCCATGATAAACTCAGGCGCTTTAATTCCACCGGAACATCTATCTAAACTGTTTGACCGCTTTTACCGAATCGATCCATCACGTCAGTACACTAATGATGGCACTGAGCTGGGCTTGGCTATTTTGTCAAATCAATCGTCGATATTCACAATGGAAAGATTTCCGTCTCCTCCGATGAAATGGCTACACGGTTCAAGATCCTCTTACCTGTCATAGTTCCAGTATCCAGCAAATAATTATTTTGGCTCAGAAGCGTAGTCGTATATTAAATAAATAGTGCATCTTATTGCTCGCTATTTCAATTTTACAACCACCGCTTACCCGCTTTCAGATACCCATTTTATTTATACTTCTTCAGATTTTTTATGCCATAAAATAACTGCAATAATAATTAAACTAAGCTTTATTAGTAAATCTATGAAATAGAAACGACGAGATTAGCTACGATCAAGTCTGCTTCCTGCTAAACATGAAGCGCTAGCCATAAACATTACAATTTAACCCCGAAGTGATTCAATATCGAAATCATAAACCAATAACTCAAAATAGTAACGCCAATAGACAGCGACATACTCCAATAAAAACTAATGCCTTGTTTAAGTAATAAAGGTAAAGTTACAAATAAAGCCAGTGAGGGTATTACAAGCCAAAAAATGCTTAATGATAACTCACTAATTTTAGATATTTCTTTGGTATCGATATAAAGCCATATCATTGCTAACACAGACACTAAAGGGACTGATGCTAGAATGGCTCCCATCAGTGAACTTCGCTTGGCGATTTCAGAGATCAATACAACTAACAGCGTTGTAATAGCAATTTTTAATGTGTAATAAGCCATTCGCTACCTCGTAGTGAAACCAAATTTTCTCATCAAAGCTATTGATTAAGAATTAAATAGGAAATCTTATGAAACAACATACCCATCGTAGACCGAGTTCTATGATGGGTATCAATTTCTCATGATTTACTGACACAGCTTTTTACTTTCCGGTGTAATTAGCTGCGATATATTCGCCATTCACCGTAAGAAAAACATACAGCTTTTGCATTGCAAGATCAGTAATTTCAGCATTAACAAAACTAACCACCCATTCAGCGTTGCCTTCAAAGGTTTGTTTTTCGACTGAACTAGCAGTAATAGATACCCAGCTTTTATCCAATTTGTTTTTCTCTACGAGTGTGGCAACGATATTGGTTGCATTTTCTGTTGCTGTTACTTCATCCCCGACCATCTGAGAATGTGAATGACCGTGGTCACTATCATGGTCGTGTTGGTTTCCTGCCATAACTAAAAATGTGAACGCACTAAAAATAAAGCCCAGTAATAATATATTTAATCGCATAAGGTAAATCTCCTAAAGTTAATCAATGGTATCGTGAGTTGTTGAGGTTTGTAGTGGTTCTGGTTTGACATTTATCTTAGTATCTAAACGTTGGTAATCACCTTTTATTTTTAACGTAATGGTAACGGGAAGCTTGGTAGTATTTTTCCAGTACCAACCATGAGTGCCATCAAATGTGGTGGTTAACGATCCCTTAGATTGGCTGGCCGTACTTTTTTCGAAACTCTTAAAATAGCCTGTTGTATCTCCGGTAGGTTCACCATGGAAATCAAAAAACAGTTCTGAACCATCGGTTTCCCATGCATAGTCAAATGTCGCTTCTTTCGCCATGTGTAACTTGTATTCTTTATCGCCTCTGGCAGGAATAGTGACGCTGATTGAGTCTTTCCAATGGAATTGTTCGTCGGCACTCGTTACAGTTGCATCAATCTTACTATCGTTCAGTTCTTGAGAGATCTCTGTCCCCACCGCTAGTTCGATATTGTTGCTATGTTCATAACCGTGCATCTGCATAAGGAAAAGTAATCCCCCCCATACAATGAGGCCATAGTTTGCAACTAGGCTGAAACTCTGAAAAGCGTGGCTTTTTCGCCAAGCAGCGATCAATATTAACATCACCGCCAGTGCACTTATTTGTCCGAGTTCGATACCGACATTAAATGAGATAATATTAAGTAACAGCTGATCTTCGCTTAAAGGCAGGTCCTGTAAACGAGTAGACAGTCCAAAGCCATGAATGAGTCCCAATCCGATAATCATCAGCATCATATTCGGCGGATTAATATTCAGATATTTACGGAAACCGTCAATATTAGCAAAGGCTATATAACTAACGCTCAGGGCAATCACTGCATCAATGATAAAGTAATTAAGCTGAATCCCGTTAAATGTCGCATAGATAAGGGTTACACTGTGACCCAAGGTAAACGCAGTAACGTATTTTGCAATATCGCGGAACGTTTTTAGAAAAAAGATAATACCGAAAACAAATGCTAGATGGTCATAGCCAGATAACATATGTGTGGCGCCGAGCCACATATAACGAAGATTACCGCCTTGGGTTATGGACAGTTTTTCAGCTTCGGACATGCCGTGAGCATAGGCCAACTGCGAAAATAGGCTGAGCAATAACAGGGCTACAGCCACGTAAAAAATACGGCCATAAAAATTTGTTGTAGATAACACTTATTATTCTCCTTCATTCTTATGTTGCTTAAATTGCCATGCTCCCAAAGCAACAGTGAAAACGCAGTGAGGTTGTTCACTATTTACTGTTGCACTGAAAGCTGGCTTTTGTTAATTCAGCTATAGCGGGCCACTTTGCTCTACAGGGCTTACCCAGAAAATACCCTGACCTTCGATACCTTTAGTTGTTTTACGTATGGAAAGGAGGACTGAATCTACATGCTCGTCTTCAAGCAAAATATCCACGCGTACACGGGGTGTATAACCCACTACTTTATCTCGTGCAGAAAGAAAGGGATCACTTTCGACTTGCATGCCATGGCCTTCAATATGGCTAAAGCTAAAGCCTGATACATGTGACATACTGCGTAACTTATCAGCCAGATTCTGTTGGACATTGGTGTGGATAATGAGTGTCAAATTTTTCATGTTTGTTCCCCTAGACTGCGTTTGGTAGGACGTTCAGACTTTCCTTCTAACCACGCGTATAGCGTGGGTAATAAGATCAAGGTCAGTAATGTAGATGTAATTAGGCCACCAATAACGACAATGGCTAGCGGTCGTTGCAGCTCAGATCCAGGACCTGTCGCGGTTAATAAAGGTACTAGTCCCAAACTAGCAATCATTGCCGTCATCAAAACAGGTCGTAGTCGTCGTTCAGCGCCTTCTTGCACTGCTTCTAAAACACTACGCCCAGCCTCACGTAACTGATTAAAATAACTGACCATGACCACGCCGTTGAGTACAGCCACGCCGAATAAAGTAATAAACCCTACCGAAGCCGGCACAGACAGGTATAAGCCGGACAAGTACAAACTGACGACACCACCAATCATCGCAAAGGGAATGTTAAGAATAATCAATCCTGCCTGACGTAAGGAACGAAATGTAGTAAACAGCATGATAAAAATGAGCACAATGGAAATAGGTACCACTAAACTAAGGCGTGCCGCAGCACGCTGTTGATTTTCAAACTGGCCACCAAAAGTAATGAAATATCCTGCGGGTAATTGTACTTCACGATCAATAAGCGCTTGAACCTCATCGACAAATCCCACCACATCACGTCCATCAACATTAGCCTGTATGACCACTTGTCGCTTAGTTGACTCGCGAGCTATCTCCACAGGTCCATCCACTTCATGTATGTTCGCTAAGCTACTGAGTGGAATTTTTTCCCCTTTTGGCGTTTCCACCCATAGAGCACCAATAGCTGCTGGTGACGTACGGGCTATTTCAGGGTAACGTAACAGCACGCCAATACGTTGATTACCTTCTATTACTTCAGTAATGACGCGACCACCAACAGCGACTTCAACCAAGCGGTTGATATCTTCAACATTAACTCCAAAACGCGAAATGGCACGTGGTTGAATCTTAATTTCTAAATAAACCTGACCCGATAGTTGTCCACGGAAGACATCGACAGCACCCGGAACATCTTTCACCAAAGCCTCAATTTGCTTAGATTTCTCTTCTAGTAACTGTAAATCATCACCGTATAGCTTTATAGCCATAGCGGCACGCACCCCAGTTAACATTTCCGAAACACGCATATCGATAGGTTGGGTGAAAGCGTAGTCAATACCAACAAAACCATCTAGTTTTTCTCGCAGCTTTTGATGAAACTCAGCCAGACTTATAGTCCACTCTCCACGAGGTTTAGTAATCAGAAAATTGTCCGTCTGATAAAGACCCATAGGGTCGAGACGTAATTCGTCGGCACCCGTGCGTGATACCACGCCCGTGACCTCTGGTATCTCCATCATCGCCTTTTGATATGGTTCATCAAGCTCCAACGAACGCTCTAGAGAAATACTAGGTAATTTCTCAATGATCACAACGGTGGTTCCTTCATCCATTACTGGCATAAATTCTTTACCAATCATCGGAAACAGTGCAATAGCGATAACTAGTGCCACCAAAGCACTACCTACTGCCGTCTTACGGTATTTCAAAGCCCAGCGCATTAATGGCAAATAGACTTTTTTCAATCCCATTAAGACATAACCATCTTTTTCGGCACCACCTCGCATCAATAGGCTGGCTAATACAGGAATGACGGTCAGCGACAAAATTAACGAGCCGAGAAGAGCAAAGGAAATGGTTACGGCCAACGGCGTAAACATTTTCCCTTCCAATCCAGATAAACTAAATAAAGGAAGGAACACGATAATAATGATCAAAACGCCGGCAATCACGGGTGTAGCTACTTCCTGCACTGCTCGATATACCAGATTAACTCGACTGACGCCCTTTGGCGCGTGACTCAGTTGGGTATGAATATTTTCAACCACCACCACCGCAGCATCGACCAGAATACCGATAGCAATCGCGAGTCCCCCTAAAGACATAAGATTAGCGCTGACACCAAACAAGCGCATCATGATGAAGGTGAATAACACTGACAATGGAAGGATTAAGGCAACCGTCAGTGCCGCACGCAGGTTACCTAACATAAGGATCAACACCAATAACACTAAAATCACGGCCTCGCCTAGTGCCTTTTCTACGGTCCATACTGCTTCAGTTACTAAGTCCGTGCGATCATAAAAAGGCACTATATTTACGTTGTCAGGCAACGCCGACTTCAGTGCCTCCAGTTCACGTTTGACCCCCTCAACGGTAGTACGACTATTGGCACCCTTTCGTAGCAGCGCCAGTCCCGTAACGACTTCACCTTGTCCATCAGCAGTAACCGCGCCGTAGCGTGTTAAGGAATTGATACGCACATCAGCAACATCACTGATGTGAATAGGGATCCCTTTTCGACTGGCGACAGTAATACTACGAATATCCTCCAAGCCTTGTAACTGACCTGAGGTTCGCACCAACAATACTTCATTATTACGATTAATTCGGTCACCACCAGCATTGCGATTGTTGTTTTGCAGCGCTGTTTCCAAATCGTCTAAGTTCAAACCATGAGCCATTAAACGATTTGGATCAGCAACAACTTCAAATACCTTAACTTCACCACCTAGTGAATTCACCTCAGCCACCCCGTCAACCGTACGAAGACGTGGGCGAATCACCCAATCTTGAATACGACGTAATTCTTGGTTGCTATAGCCTTCACCCTCAACGCGATACATATAAGCTTCGCCTAAAGGTGTGGTGATTGGACCAAGACCGCCTTCCACGCCATCAGGTAGCTCACTCCAGATTAGATTGAGCCTTTCAGTTACTTGCTGACGAGCCCAATAGATGTCAGTACCATCTTCAAAATCGATAGTAATGATGCTTAATGCGTACTTAGTCTTGGAACGTAACACTGTTTGTCGTGGAAGCCCTTGCATTTCCAGTTCAATAGGATACGTAATACGACTTTCTACTTCGGTCGGTGAAAGTCCTGGCGCTTTAACGATGATCTGTACTTGTGGCGACGCGATGTCAGGAAAAGCATCAATGGGAAGACTTTTGAAAGCCCAGATACCAGCTACAACAAGCGCCGCAGCCATAAGTAAGATCATCAGCCGTTGAATTAGAGAAAAACGTATCAGAGAGGCAATCATCAATTACTCCCCTCCTTGGTACTGCCAATGGGACTTTAATTCTGCCACACCACTGCTCACTATCGTTATATTTTCCGTGATGCCACTGATGATCGGTATCCAATCACCCGCCTTAGTACCCGTTTCCACTGCCACCGATTCAAATCGGCCTGCCTCCAACACCTTGAACACATAGTTTTGATTACCGACACGAAAAACAGATTGCGCTGGGACCATCAAGCCTTGGCTTGCCACCTTTTCTAAACTCACTTCAGCATACATGCCAGGTATTAATTGTCCGTCAGGATTAGACAGTACAATGCGCCCCGTAAGCGTCTGGCTTTGTTCATCGACCTCACCGCCTAGCGATTCAAGTTTCCCCAAGTACTTCTTGTCAGGATTGGCCTGCACACCAATTTCTGCTTCGATACCAAGTTTAATTTGAGGCAAACTGGCAACTGGGATGTTTACCATAGCCCAAAGGGTACTGAGATCATCAACGTGAAAGGCAGCCTGCCCTGCAGTGAGTAATTGACCTGATTTGATTTCTACCCCCGTTATAAGACCATCGATAGGACTGGTTAACTCGAAGGTAGCCAATCTATGTGGTTGCTTAAACAACTGTGCAATCTGTGTCTTCGAAAGTCCAGTTAACGACAGTAAGCGACGTCGAGCTTCTAACATAGCACGTGAACTTTTGTATTCACTGTCTATTTTTAGCCAACGGCTCTCAGCAACAATACCCTCTTTCCATAAGCCTTCAATACGGGCACGTTCAGATTTTGCTAGTTCAAAGCGAGCTAGTGCTTCAAGATAATCGGCTTGAGCTTGCCCCAAACTATTGCTAGTCAGTGTGGCCAGTACCTGCCCCTTACTCACTTCATCATGCTCAACGACCAATAACGATGTCACCATGCCTTCGACAACTGGGGCAACCCGATATGACTTACGCTGATCAACGGTGAGAATACCGTTTAATTTAAGCTGTGTAATGCCTTGTCGCTCAGTCACTTTAGCAGTGGTTAAATGGACATTTCTCAGTTGTTCTGGCGAAAGTTGTAGCTCAGCTGAGATCCCTAATATTGGCAATAGTAAAAAAAAGAAAATGAGAAATTTTTTATTCATAATGTGTTTCCAGTTCGGTTGTTACAAGAATTTTTCCTGCGGCTAGGCGTAATTCTGCCGCTTCTAACCATGCTTCCTGTAGGAGTTCTAAATAACGTTCACGAGCGTCAAAATAAGTATTGTTAGCATCAATAAGGGAAAGGATTTCCAGCTCACCACTTGCGTAGGCTTTGCTCGTCAAGTCGAAAACTTTTTGAGCGGGCTCTAATACTCGAATACGGTAATGTTCGCCCTGTTCAACGAGGTGGTTTAGGTGTAGGTAACTCTGTTGCAATCGACTGCCTAAATCACGTTCCAGTACCTGAAGTTCAGATTGAGTCTGGATCGATTTAGCCTGAGCTTCATCAATGCGTCCGCTTTTGCGATCCCAAAGTGGTAAGGTGATCCCCAAGCCAATTCCTGTCACATTCTGTTGGCGTCCGTTGAGCACATCTTGTTCATAAAACAAGCGTAAGGTCGGATCGGGTAGGCGTTCTGCTCGTGCCAAGTCCACACCCGATCGACTCGCCTCAAGTTGGTGGCGTGCCGCCATTAATAAGGCATGTTCTGACAACCCCGCTTGAAAAGTTTGCAGCGCAGGTATCGATCCGAAAGGCTCAAGTGACGACAGGTGTGGGCTCGCATCTGCAGATAAACTCAAATAGGCACTGAATCGACTTAAAGCCTCGTTGTACGCACCTTCTGATTTATCTAGGGTTTGCTGTGCAGATTCACGGATAAGATCAAGCCGGAGCAGTTCTAAGTCAGAAAGCTCGCCAGCCTCTGCACGTCGTTGCCCTATGCTCTGCCAACCTTCGGCAGATTGCAGCCGCTGTTCTGAGAGGTGCAATCGTTCTGTGGCAAGCTGCAGTATGTGATAACGCTGCGCCACTTGTGTTTCCAGTTGTACTTGTTGATAACTACGCTCAGAACGTGCCGCGTCAAGTTCCTCTCCAGCAACTGCTTGCTGGTACCCAAGACGACCATTTAGAGGCAACGGTTGACTGAATGAGAATTGGGTGAAGTCACTACCTCCCGTTCCCTTGTCTTTACCCATCTTGTCATCTATACGTACTTCAATTTGCGGGTTAGGCCAAGCTCCCGCTTGTTGTAAGGCACCTTGTTTAGCGTTCACCGCCGCTTGTGCACCCCGTGTTTCTGGTGAAATTTTTACAACACGTCGGATGCTATCTTCCAACGTCCATTTATCCTGCTGTTGTGCCACAACCGACATTGATGCAACACAAAACAGCATAGCTACTAACAATAATGGCCAACTATGATCACGGCGCATTATATTTATAATCTTTAACATTACCCACTCCCGGCGAGATCATTAAAACGACCGCGCGCACAAAAGTCTTAAAAATAAGACATGGAGTATTGCTTAACACAGACCAAAAGGTGATCTATGTAACGCAAACTCATCGGAAAAGGAAGTTTAGAGTGGCGGTGCGCGCAAAGGTGGGGAGAGGATGTAACGTAATGAAATTGCGATATTTATGTCAAAACGGCGATGCAATGTAATCACATAAGGGCCATAAAGAATCAGAATAAATGCAATGACGAATATGGCCAGCATAGAACCATAAGCTGGTTGTTGTTTCAGCAAAGCCCGTGGGCTAGCATTTTGCTCCGAAACCACTTCGTTATGGTGATCGGCATGAGACACATCAGTAGTTAGATGAATGTCACTTAAATGAATGTCACTGAGATGCGAATGTTCAGTGACTACTTCGGGGGAAATACTGCTAGATTGCTGCTCGTGATCATGCCCAAAACTATGAACATGTAGTTTCATACCCTGAGCACAGAATATCGCTATGGCAAGCAATATTGTCCATAGCAACAAAGTTGGTTTTTTCATGTGACGGAAATGATTCATCTAGCGAAATATACGTTAATAGGTTGTCAAGTGCAATTATTGTTTTAGTCATTACTCATAATAAGATTTAGTTTTACTGGTAGTTAAAAACACTGTCTTCACTAGTGCTCTAAGTAGAACGACTTCTGTGTATTAGAGATCAAAACCACACTTAAAACGCCAATTAACTTAGTATTAATTACAAGAGATGACACTTCCTAGTGTTTTCGAGTCGGAAGTTAGTTTTAACAAACTTTAATTCAATTCAATTCAATTAATTCATTAATGAATTCTTCATCCGTCTTTCCATCTTCCTCAATCCCACCATAACACCCAGGATTGAGGGAGTAGCCCTGCTCCTTGACCTAGGCCGGTGTCGCTAGTTTGCACGAGCCAGTAACATCCTCGTCCGCCTTAGTGATGACTACAAGTATCTAATTGGTTCAAGTTTGTAAAGCAAGGTTTTGATATACCCGTGACCATTCAAGTTGCAGATTTCTAACATGCATACTGAACGTGCTAGCCGCGTTATAATAATTCAGTAATAGACAGGTTGTGCTCCTGCATTTCTGGCATACACTCCCCTTCCATTATGAGCACTATAAAGTTACAAATCGAATGGTAACGGGTATAGAACTATCATTTATTCATCTATTGAGTTAGGGCAGTCTAGTTAGCGGCAATTTTCTAGGTTCTTTTAATGAAGCCAGAACATAGTTAAATTTCAAAATAAATTTGCAGCTTATTGCCCGCCCGTTGAACTAGTTATTTAAGAATTTTCTGACTCCAATGACTCCTCAAAAGAGACTTTTTCTAAGAAGATAGGCAAATTCAGACTAACCAATTGATGAATTTAAATTGTTTATTTGCTTATACAATTCTATAGTGCATTTATTGAAACTTAAAACGAAGAGCAAAATATGAGTACAGATAAATCACGCAAATATTCACAAAAAATCGTAGAGGGTGCCGCACAGGCTCCTAGTCGGGCCATGTTAAGGGCAGTAGGATTTGGCGACGACGACTTCAAAAAACCGCAGGTCGGTATTGCCTCAACCTGGTCAATGGTGACGCCATGCAATATGCACATTAACACCCTTGCAGAAGAGGTAGGTAGGGGCGTAGATAGCGCCGGTGCTAAAAGCGTTATTTATAACACCATTACCATATCTGACGGTATTTCTATGGGCACCGAAGGCATGAAGTATTCTTTGGTATCGCGTGAAGTTATTTGCGATTCCATAGAAGCCGTATCAGCCGGTATGGGACATGATGGCATTATTGCTATTGGTGGCTGCGATAAAAATATGCCCGGATGTTTGATGGGTCTAGCACGCCTGAATCGCCCTTCTATTTTTGTCTATGGCGGGACAATTTTGCCGGGCAAAAAGCACACCGATATCGTGTCAGTATTCGAAGCGGTAGGCGGTTATGCTAGCGGCACTATTCCCATCGCTCAGTTGGAAGATATTGAAAAAACCGCGATCCCTGGCCCCGGCTCTTGTGGCGGCATGTATACGGCAAATACCTTAGCATCGGCGATCGAAGCGTTGGGTATGAGCTTGCCGAATAGCTCTGCGCAAAATGCGGTTTCAGATAGCAAAAAACAAGACTGTATCGATGCAGGAAAAGCCATTGTTTACTTGCTCGAACACGATATCAAACCCTCTGACATTATGACTAAAAAGGCATTTGAGAATGCGATTACGCTGACCATTACGCTAGGCGGATCTACCAATGCGGTGCTGCATTTAATTGCGATGGCCGACGCCGTAGGCGTGGAAGTGACATTGGATGATTTTGTGCGTATTGGTGAAAAAACACCGGTAATTGCCGACTTGCGTCCAAGTGGTCAATATTTGATGTCGGACTTAATTGAAATCGGTGGCATTCAACCTTTAATGAAGCGCTTGTTAGATGCCGGTATGCTGCACGGCGATTGCATGACAGTAACCGGCAAAACCATGGCCGAAAATTTGGCTGGGGTAGCGGATTATCCTCAAGGGCAGAAGATTATTTTACCCTTTGATAAACCCATCAAAAAAGACAGTCATTTGGTGATACTCAGCGGTAATTTAGCGCCTGAAGGCGCGGTTTCAAAAATCACCGGAAAAGAGGGTTTAAGCTTTACTGGCACGGCTAAAGTGTATGACTCAGAAGAGCAAGGTTTTGCCGCTATTATAGATGGTCAAGTGGTCGCCGGTGACGTGGTTGTCATTCGTTACGAAGGCCCAAGAGGCGGCCCCGGCATGCGGGAAATGTTGAGCCCCACCTCTGCCATTATGGGCAAAGGCTTAGGCAACGATGTCGCGCTCATCACCGATGGTCGATTTTCAGGGGGAAGCAGGGGTTTTGTAGTCGGTCATATCACGCCTGAAGCATTCGAGGGCGGCGCCATCGCGCTGGTAGAAAATGGTGATAGCATTACAATTGACGCGCAAAATCGTGAGATTACGCTCAATACCAATGAGGAAGAAATGGCTAGGAGGAAGCACAGCTGGCAACAGCCTGCACCAAAATATACCAGAGGACTGCTAGCAAAATATGCAAGAACAGTGAGCTCTGCTTCTACCGGTGCGGTGACTGATAAGCCTGATTAAACCGGCAATAGTGGTCAATCTATTAACGACCACGCAAATGCGCTTGCTGACTTACCCCTTCTCTGTCAGAGCCAGTAATTACTGGTGTAATGCTACGCCAGCTCATCTTCATATAGTGCTGTAACAATACACAAGGCTCGCTGGGTAACGTCTGCTTTCCCTTCACAATTTCGTCATTTTAAAAATGCATAAATGGGGGGGCAGATCCGAGAGTTCGTATGTCTTTGCGGGTGATCGATCCGGTGCCTAAGTGGATATTCCTAGATGATTTTAGACTAATTCTCTACTACTTAAATTTGTATTAGTTCAAATACCCATTTCAAAGTAGTGGGTGAAATAAAATATTCACACAGATACAATTGACAAAAAAATAGGATACATCATGAATAATATTTCAAAAGAAGAAAGAATAAAAGGTACTTTTTTTGGCGCTATAGTCGCTGATGCACTTTGTCTTGGAAGCCATTATGAATATGATGCCAAAAAAATATATAAAGCTTACGGCAATAAATCGATAGAAAAATATATGTCACCAGGAGAGATGATGGGTGGTCAAACACATGGCATTGGCTGGGGAGAGCGTAACTACCATCCCGGTAAAAAGGCAGGTGGGACAACGGATGCTGGAGACTACAACATCTTGGTTTTGGAGTATTTGGCCTCTCTTTCAGATAGCCCAATACCTTTTAATGTAACCAACATGATTCCTCACTGGATGAAGCGTCTTGAAAACGGCTGGGGTTCTTGGATATGTACTATGACCAAAGAGACGTATGGACAAGTAAGGCAGGGTGTACCTGTTGAACGTCTTGGTGGCATTTCTAACGCGATGGCAATACGTCATGCAGCAGCACATGCCTATTACGACACAGAAGATGAAGTAGTAGATGTTGCAAGAAAAAGCATGTTTACGCATAGAGATGTTCATGCGCTAGGTGGCGGCGAGTTTTTCGCTCGTGTCACCCACCGTGTCATTAACGGAGCGACACCCTCTAATGCAATTGAGTCTGCTGCTTTAGACATGGACGATTTTTTTCAGGATAAAGTTGCTCAGGCAATGGCAAAAGTAAAAGAAGCTACTGATGAAAACTCGGCACTTTCGCAGGAGCAGTTTGCTGATGACCTTGCAATTACAAGCATGGCAAGACTATGGGACATCGGCCGTTCAGAACCGATAAAAGTAGGCAAAGCAAGTCCTACTGAGGGGACGCTTCCTGGCGCTGTCTACTTCATACTAAAATATGAAAACGAGGAAGATGGACTAAAAAAAGCACTACAAGCAAATACCATGGTCGGTGGGGACAATGCTTCAAGGGCAATTGCTATCGGCATGGTGCTTGGTGCATACAAAGGCGTAAATGCGATTCCATTAGCGTGGAGAGAGACATTGGATGAATGGGATTATTGTGAAGAGATGCTAAACAGGCTTCCGTTACTTAAATAAAAAAGTGAACTATCTGTGAGTGATTATATACCCGTGACCATTCAAGTTGCTGATTTCTAACACGCATACTGAACGTGCTAGCCGCGTTATAATAATGAGCAATAGACAAGAAATCGCTCCTGCATTTCTTGCATACACTCCTTCCATGGATAGCAGATTCTTTAACATCAAATATTTTAACCAATTCTTTATTCTTCATGGGCTCACCGATAGACTTGGCATGCTCAAAGTACTCAACCATCTCCCTCCCCATTTCCAGCCTTTCTTCACTCTTGGGTCTACCCATTTTAGCGGCTGAATAATCACTCCAATTAACCATAAGTGATTTATCGAGCAGGTGCTCATGAGTAGACTTATCAGCAACATAAGTATCCAGAACATGTTGAGCCTGCAGCATGTCTGATACCAGAAAATGACAGGTTTCATTTGTATCTCTATCTCGTATACTTGTACGCCCACATGATTGAACAATTATATCTAGCTCAGTTTGTAAGGTGTAAGCCTTTTCTAATTTCGTAAGGCTATACTTACTAGCTAACAACCATAGAGACTGATTAATTTTCCTGTCAGGCTTTGCTGAAAATATGGTGCAACAAATGTGTCTATCTTGATATTTATTTAGACCTTTTACGTTGGGTGATAGTAGCTCGATATTGCTAATATCTTTAACGTATGGGGCGGCTATTTTCTTCCCCCATTTATTGGTGACCATTAAAGCTGGTTTATCTCCAATAAAAGATATGGCATTTTCAATCATGCTGAATAAGCAGGAATTCATGTCTGGCGTTATTGGCTTGTATCCATTCGTTGCTTTACTTCTAGAGAAAACCTTATCCAGAAGAGGGTAAACCCTAATATTCCCTTCTTTTTCTTTTACTTTATTGTCATCAATCTGAGTGCTTAATATCTCACAAGACTCGAGGTTAAATCCCCATACATCCTTAAGAACAACATAATCAAGAGTGCCTTTTATTGTTGCTGCAAGTAGATATACTGACTCAACGCGCCCTATAATCTTATTAAGGTTTTCTTTTAGCTCGTAACCATAAAAAGTCCAGCTATTATCGGAACGCTTCTTTTCTAGCCTAACGCTTCCTCTAGGGATTAACTGTAGTAGCTTGGTTATATCTGGGTTGAAAGTGTTCTTCCGTATAACTTCTTCATATTTATCCCCCTTATCTACCTCAGGAACGCCACCCACTTGCTGATGATGTTTATTTGATAGAAGAGGGCAATCGTTCTGGTGAACTAATGCCTATCTTTGAAGATGAACATGGCACGTATATTATGAACTCCAAGGATTTGCGTGCAATTCAACATATTGAACGCCTAACGCGAATCGGTGTTGATTCATTAAAAATTGAAGGGCGAACCAAATCAGTTTATTACGTTGCCCGAACAGCACAGATTTATCGACGAGCGATTGAAGATGCTGTGGCAGGTCGAAAATTTGATCCTACCCTTATTGGTAAATTGGATAATCTTGCTAATCGTGGTTATACCGATGGCTTTTATCAACGTCACCCGACTCAAGAGCAGCAAAACTATATGGTGGGTTATTCCAGTAGTGACCGTCAGCAATATGTTGGCGAAATTACGGGTTATGATATTGAGAAACAATGTTTAGAAATTGATGTGAAAAATAAATTTACAGTGGGAGATAAATTAGAGTTGATCTTGCCTGAAGGTAATGTTGAGTTTACATTGGAAACATTGATTAATAAAACAGGCGAAGCTATTACGGTTGCTCCTGGCAGTGGTCACCCGTTAAGATCCCTTATTCAGGGCCAGTACCAAAGCAAGGCTTAGTAGCACGATATCTTTAGCGTGAATGAAGCATAAGGGTGATTTTAGATAGTTAAACAGGATCGCGCCGTGCTCCTGTTTAAGGGTGTACAGGATATACTTCTCCTCGTTTTAACTGTCCCTAATATGTTCTTTAATAGGCTACACAGCTAGTCGAAGTACATTCATTGCTGCAATCTTTAGTACTGCCTCCCTCAATCACACAATCTTCCAAACAGGTAGAGTTAGTCGAGGCCTCACAGCTAGCTATGGGCACACCATTGTCACAACACTGTTTTCCTGAATGGTTGCTATTTCCAGCATCATTGCATTTGCTGTAGTTTACGCATTGAGAATCCGAGAGTGCAACCCCGCCGCCGCCCAGAAAACCTGATAACATTAATAAACAAAATAATATAATCTGTTTCATTCCTATTTCTCCAATAATATAGTTGTTTTTATCATTCTTAAATGCAATATAATCTATTCACTTCGAGATTGATTACAGGCTGATTCTAACCTAAAAACATCTACCAGTCAAATGGTTCGTCGAGCACGGTCCTTCAGAGCAAGACTATACTGCGCCAATGTCATAAAAAATAATGGCAGATTTGAACCTAGATCAGAGGTGCTAGTAATTAAAATATTTTTCTTAATCAGTACTACTGGTGTCAGTGCTTGAACTGCTTTCTGATATTGCGCCGTCACTTACAGAAAGGGATGATGCCTCTGAATTATCAGATGTTATTGCAGCCCCATCTAAGGTTCTTTGATTTATCTTCACGATCGCATCAAGTGTTGTTTTATATAATTCAACCATTTGCGATGGGGAAAGTTTGGCACGTTCTACTAACAAGCATGTTTCAAATAGAATTTCCCGAGTGATGAGTATGTTTGGGTTGCGTCCCCCTAAACCTGATCTTGAATGAGCGTCTTCCATGGAATCCGATGATGATGTACTCGTATCTACCAGTGTCAATCCGAGGCTAGTACCCATGGAGTCGGTAAAAGTGGCATCGGGTGACGGACCAAAACAGAATGAACCATCCTTGTTTTTAACAATGTAGCGAGATGATGCGCCGACAAGGGTGATTGTGCCCTCCTGAACAGGTTCTATAGAAGAAACTTCATGTCCGACTTGAGGTTTCATAGGGGAACATCCAGTTAGGACAAATATAATGGCCAATAAAATTATAGTATTTATTTTTAAGTGCATTTGTTTTACCTAGTTTAAAGACGGTAATTCGGGTTTTGTTCAACATGTAAACAGTTGACGGCATCTGTATCACTGTTACTTAGTAGACCCGTGCATGCATTCTACATCACTTCACTTCAAGATAAAGCCCTCTTTCATCAGTAACCTTGTACAGTTTACTTGTGACTGTACCGTCTGGCTTGATATCAGCCTTAAGAGACTTAACTTTTATATCTGATAATGGCATTTGGGGGTATGTCAATGGATAACTAAAGACACCATGAAACCTCAGGCACAAAAAAACCCATATAAAATGGGCTTTCAAGGTCTTTCCGGTATGTCTTGAAACTAGTATTTGGTGGGGCGGGGGGAATCGAACCCCCGTCCAAAAAACATATAGCTGATTGATGGCACTTTCTAGACGTTTTAATCTTTAAATTTTTCATTCCAAATCTACACTTTAGGAACGGCTTTTTTTATAAAAACTTGAAAAATTTAATTATTCACCGTCAATGCAATAATATTACCAATGTTTATTGAGGATAACGTGTGTTTTCCATTTGTTGTTGTGTTCGAGTTTGTTATTATCGCCACGTTATTTTAACGTTCTGTTAAATTATTAAACATATTCATAGCACTAAAGGCTGGGTGCGTTTGACGCGCTCTATTTCGAAATACGCTAAACAGAGACACGCGCTGTTATGACCATCTTTTTTATCTGTATCACTATATTGATCCTTGGCTATAAGTTTTATAGCCCCTTTGTTGAAAAACAAGCAGGGATCGACTCGACTATTGCCACTCCGCAATCTCGCTTCAGTGACGGTGTGGATTACTTGCCTATTCATCCTGTTCGCGCTTTTCTAATCCAGTTTTTAAACATTGCCGGTGTAGGCCCTATTTTCGGCCCTATTTTGGGCGCGTTGTATGGCCCAATTGCATTAGTGTGGATTGTTATCGGTAACGTTTTAGGTGGTGCTGTTCATGATTATTTCTCTGGTGTGATGAGCATTAAAGAAGACGGTAAAAGTCTGCCAGAAATCGCCGGCCATTATTACAACGTGGTATTCAAGGGCTTTATGCTGATATTTACTGCCATGTTGCTATTTTTTGTTGGTGTGGTTTTTATCATGAGCCCAGCCGGTTTATTAAGTAATTTGGATTCATTCCAAGGTACGTTTTTAGCGAACAACACTTTTTGGGTGCTGGTTATTTTGGGTTACTATTTTTTAGCTACTTTGTTGCCTATCGATAAAATCATCACCAAGTTTTACCCTATTTTTGGTTTGTTAATGATAGTGATGACCACCATGATCGCGGTCGCATTATTATTAGAGGCGCCACACCTACCTGTAACGGAGGATTTTATGGCCTATTTTGCGGCCGATCATGCTCATGATTTCTTAACGCCTAACCCCGATGGTCTGCCAGTTTGGCCGCTATTGTTCGTGACGATTACCTGTGGTGCGATCAGTGGTTTTCACTCGACTCAAGCGCCAATTATCGCTCGCACTTTAACCAATGAAAAATACGTACGCCCAGTGTATTACGGCGCAATGTTGTGTGAAGGCATCGTAGCCTGCGTTTGGGCGTTAGCCGGTATTGCCGCGTTCCCTGATGGTTATGACGGATTAAAAGAATTACTCGACCAAGGCGGTCCTGGATTAGTGGTGAACCACATCGCGAACAGTTACTTAGGCGTATTTGGTGGCATTATGGCGATTATCGCCGTCGCTGTGTTCCCGATCACCTCGGGCGATACCGCGTTTCGTTCATTACGCTTAACCGTAGTCGATGCGTTTAATATTCCACAAAGTGTGCGTAACCGCTTATTGCTAGCCCTGCCTATTTTGACTATTGCTTTTTTTATGACCAAACTGGACTTTACATTGATTTGGCGTTACTTCGCGTTCTCAAACATGTTATTGTCCACCAGTGTGTTGTGGTTGGCCACTAAATACTTGTTTGACCGTGGCACTTTTCATTGGATTGTCAGCATCCCTGCGGTTATCACTACCGGTGTAACCATTTCTTATATTATGACAGCCGCAATTGGCCTTAATTTATCTCCAGACTTGGGCAAGCCTATCGGCGCTATTGTGGTTGTTATTGGTATGATTTTACTTGTGTTTACTCATAACAAGCATAAGCCTGTTATGGGTTAATCGTTTGCTAGATAAGTCCTTTGGCGGGTTATCTATACAAGCAGCTTAATATCTGATGACAATAAATATACATAAAGAGCTAACCTTCAGGTTGGCTTTTTTATGGGTGATAAGTTGGAGAAATGGAAACTAAACACTGATCGTATATAGCAGACTAGAGCTAAAGCTTCTCGAAAAATGTATTTCCGTCAAATAATTCGTTTTTGCTAATATCTTCGAATCGAGATTTAACCAAACTCATTTTTCAGTCTTCTAGTTTATTTGAACTCTTGAAGCGACGTTATCACTTGACTGCCACAGGTTATCAATTATCAATAATTCCCATAGGTTCAGATTGAATCTTCAAAAACCTTTTCCGAAATGCGCTTTCGCTCCCTTAGCGCTAGATATTGGTATTGAGTATACGTAGAATAAACGCTATCTCTAACTATGCGTGATCTATGCAAAGAGCAACAGGCTGTACTTGAGCTCCAATCATTTAGCAAAACTGGCTATTCGAATAGGCAGTGGCTGATGAAAAAACTGGTCGATCTGTTTTCGAAAAATCACGACGAGCAACTATAATAAGATAGGCCGGCGGTCTCAAAAAGTTCAGATGGCTTTAGCCTATAAAATTTATCCTCCACATCCTTCGATTGCTCGGCATATGGCTGCGTCATAACTTCCTGCAACTCTCGAACTAAAGTGTAGTTACCCACGCTTGCATGCTGGTAGGCAGGCACAACGAACCACTCACGCAAAGTGTATTTTGGGTTGACCAGTTTCATCTGCCTAGACAGCTCATCACGGGAGCGTGACGAAGCGCCATTCGCATCAGATGTACTGACAGTGACAATCATTGATTTCCATTTTGTTAGCCACTCTGACCATCGATTATCTAACGTTTCGCGGTCTTTTTCATGCATCAAATCTTTGTAGAAGCTTTTTTTGAGTGGGCTAATATCGTCAGGTATCGACGAGAGCTCACGGAAGAAAATGGTGTAATCAACCGGCGTTTGCACTATGAGTGTTTCTAATTCACTGAACAAAGCTGGGTGAAAAGCGGCAAGTCCAAGTTTGGCGGACCACATCTTCTCCATTTGTGCTTGCATCACTGTCGAAAAGCCACTTCGAATCTCGTCTAGCTGTAGCAGAAACTCAGGATGCGACATCAGCAAAGGTCGTATCGCGGTGCAAAACATATGGAAATTGCGTTCCGCTGCCACAGGCTGGTTCAAGAATGCGAAGTGACGTCCTCCTCCGGTCCACGGTTGGAAGTTCGGATTAAAGACATCACAGAATCCGAATGGGCCATAATCGAGTGTGAATCCACCGACCGCGCAGTTGTCGCTGTTAAAGTTACCTTGGCAGTAGCCGACGCGGACCCAGTTTGCTACGAGCGATGTAAGACGGCTGCGGAATTCGCGCGCGAGCAACACCAATTTTTCGGCGGTACTTAGATTATTGTCGATGACATCACTGTACTCACGATCGATCAAATGCAACACGATCATCTCTAGTTCCTCCATCGCTTTTGGATATTCATTATTGCGTGCACGGCGACCAAAAAGTTCAAGTTGACCAACCCGAATGAACGACGGTGCAACCCGTGTCGAAATCGCGACTGGTTCTGATATAAGTGTGTCGGGATCCCTTGAGCTCGAACCCTCCGAGTACCAAGGCCGCTTTACCCTCTCCGTTTTCGAAACGTATAAACTCAGAGATCGTGACGTTGGAACGTAGAGTGCGTGCATATGTTCCTGTGCCAAAAACTCTCGAATACTTGATCGCAGGACGGCGCGTCCATCCGCGCCGCGGCAGTATGGCGTTCGGCCACCACCTTTCAGCTGCATTTCCCAACGTTGACCATTGATAAATGCCTCAAGTACAGAAATTGCCCGACCGTCGCCGTATCCATTACCTGTTTGGAACGGGCACTGTTGGAAGTATTCGGTACCATAGATGGAAAGTGCGTAGCCACAGGCCCAACCGACCTTACGCATAGGCTCCGGTACATGCGAGATGTCTCCCGTAAACATTCTGATGAAATCAGCCGACTGAGCCATGCTATCGGCGAAACCAAGTTCACTAAAAAAGTCTTTGCTGTGTGTGACGTACTCGGGGTCTTTGATTGGCGTCGGTTTGACCAGGACATAGTGCCCGCTGAAGACTTGTCGCGGCGTATGGTCGGCTCCATTTTCTTTCGTGTCAGGATCACAGTTAAGCCTGTCCATCAGCGAGTAGTTTACCAATTTTGCGAGATCGTCAAGTGTCGCAATGGCTTGGGATGTTTTCTGGAATAGTCGATTTGTCATAGGGGCACCTCATGCCTTGTGTAGAAGGGCTGAATCCCTACTGCGTGATCCGTTAAATTTTTCAACTCGATATGACGGTTACAATCAAGTTGTAAACAAAGGTGTAGATTATTTTAATTCAATGACATTATTAATACCTATAAAGTAAATTTATTATTCCTCTGATAAGTATTTTATATCATGCTCTACTGTAATAAATTAATGGGGGTCTTACCCTCAGATTCTGGCCCAATTGATTCATATTTTTCTATAGACATTTATTTTCTGGTGCTTTCACCTTCAGGAGCCGCAGACTTGTGCATCGGAATTGTGCTAGTTAAACTTATTTTTCTCGCACTCATAAACTTCTTTATAATTTGCTAAATCGCCTCAACAGTTGAGGAAAAATTATAGTAAGAACTAGTAATAGTGTGGCCGATAAAATGACAATATTTGTAATTATTCGCTTCAAATTTATTTTCATGAGCTGACGGGTTCTTTGATTAATGAACGCTTTTTTCAGTGATTTAGGATAATTCTATTTTTCACTATAAATGATAGTGCTACCATGTTCAGTTGATATAACTATGCTTTAGCTACATAGCTTTCTTTAATTATTTGTTTGCTCACCGCACTCATCAAAACATGCCTGCCATAAACCTATAAATCAGTTTCACTTTATGTACTATCGTTTATTTAAATCAAGTTAGTTAAGCATTATTCAAACTTGATCATAAAACGACCAAATATCATTCACCATCTTTAAAACAGCATAGTCCAATTTTTGGATTCAGCCATAATCAATAAAGTCACCTTGTTTTGGGCAAACTCATCGTCAGAAAAATTCTACATATTCGAATAAATCGGACCGCTACCGCCTTCTGGGGGTACCCAATTAATGTTCTGAGTGGGATCTTTGATATCACACGTTTTACAGTGTATGCAGTTTTGCGCATTAATTTGTAACTTTTCTGCATCGTTGTCTAACACAATTTCATAAACCCCTGCAGGACAATACCTTTGTTCTGGTGCGTCATACAACGCTAGATTTATTGCTATCGGGGTTAATGAGTTTTTCAGTTGCAAGTGGCATGGTTGATTAGCTTCATGGCTAATATTGCTCAAATTAATGGAACTAAGAATATCAAAGCTATAGATGCCATCTGGTTTTTGATATTCAATTTTTGATGCTTCTTTAGCCTTACGCAAGGTTTGATGATCAGACCGCCGATGTTTTAATGTCCATGGAACAGAGACATTATACGAAGCCAGCCACATTTCTGGTCCAGCAAGCAGCATTCCAACCCAGCTACCAAAACGAGAAATTAAGGGCTTGATGTTACGAACAGCGTTTAAGTCACGCCATAACCAAGCATTTTTAATAGCCACAGGGTAAGCATGTAATAGCGTTTCATCAGAATTGTTTTTTAAGTTGAAAATAGCATCAAATGTTGTTTCTGCAGCGAGCATGCCAGATTTCATTGCATTATGAATGCCTTTAATTCTTGGAACATTAACCATACCCGCGCTACATCCAATAAAAGCACCACCAGCAAATATCAGTTCTGGCCAAGACTGTGTGCCTCCTTCGCTAATTGCACGTGCACCATAGCTAATGCGTTCACCATCTTTAAGTAGTGCCTTCATTTTTGGATGGGTTTTGAAGCGTTGAAACTCATCAAAAAGTGAAAGATGCGGATTTTTATAATCCAAGTGCACTACAAAACCAACAGAAAGTAACTGTTCGCCGTAGTGATAAACAAATGATCCACCACCCGTGTCAGAATCAAGTGGCCAGCCCATGCTATGTTGTACCAAGCCAGGCTGATGTTGACTTACTGGAATACGCCATATTTCTTTAAATCCTAAACCGTACTTTTGCGGTTGGCTTTGTTTACGTAAATTAAGTTTGTCTTCAATTACTTTCGTTAATGAGCCTCGCGCACCTTCAGCAATTAAGGTGTATTTGGCATGAATCTCAATACCTGCAGCAAATTGTGATGTTTCTTTTCCTGCTGCATCGCGGCCCATATCACCAGTAATAATGCCAATTAGTTGCTGCTTTTCATTAAATAACGGTTGTTGACCACTAAAACCAGAATATATTTCAACACCCAAGCTTTCAGCCTGTTCTCCAAGCCAGCGACATAACTCGCCTAAGCTAATAATATAATTGCCATGGTTATTCATAAGCGGCGGCATGAGCCAATCAGGTATATTCCAGCTTTTCTTTTTACTCATTAGACTAAAAACATCCTGAGTTACTTTGGTGTGCAGCGGCGCACCCTTTTCAAACCAGTTCGGTATAAGTTCGTTTAATGCTATCGGATCAAATACGGCGCCAGATAAAATATGAGCACCCACTTCAGCGCCTTTATCAATGACACAAACATTCAGTTCTTGGCCATTTTTAATCGATAACTGTTTAGCTTTAATAGCGGCAGAAAGCCCTGCTGGACCTGCACCAACTATCATGACGTCATAATTCATTATATCGCGTTGCTTCATCGTATTTTCACGCTATTTGAGGTAAGTTAATTTGGTCGCTGCGCTCTAATCCAGCGGTCAATTCTTTACAAAGGTTTAAAAAGTGTCGCATACCAGCGGTTTGATATTTTTGCTTGTGCCATAAAAAATAAAAATATCGGTTCAATTTTATATCAGGCGTATCTAGTGGCACTAAGCTACCACGACGAAAAGCATCTTTTAGCGCAAGGCGAGAAATACAGCCAATCCCCAAGCCTGATTCCACTGCTCGTTTAATGGCCTCTGTATGTTCTAGTTCTAAGCGAATATTAAGCTGAGCATGATGATTTTGAAAGGCGCGGTCAAATGTTTCACGTGTGCCAGAGCCTTTTTCACGCAATATCCAAGGCTCTTTTATTAAGGCCTTGATACTGATATTTTTCTTTTTTGCTAGAGAATGATTGGGCGGACAAAATATGACCAACTCATCAGCGATCCATGGCTCGACTTCAAGATCTGGATGGTTACAATCGCCTTCTATTAATCCAAGGTCGAGTTCATGCTTGGCAATTTGCTGAACGATCGTCTTAGTGTTGTGTACTTGTAAATGAATTCTACTTTCAGGATGCTCGTGCAAAAACTCTGCAATTAACAAGGTTGCGAGATAATTACCAACAGTAAGTGTCGCGCCAATATGCATCTCACCAAAACCTGCGTGCCCAGATAATTGAGCTTCAATCTCGCTTGCCCTATCTAATAACTCTACAGCTCGAGGTAATAATTGCCGACCCGTTTCATTGATCCTCAGCGACTTGCCCACGCGATCGAATAACTTCAAGTCAAATTGACGTTCTAACTCACCCAATGACGTACTGGTTGCAGATTGAGATAGGAACAATTGTTCTGCTGCACGCGAAACACTTTCAGTTCGACTTACTGCACGAAATATTTCAAGTTGTCTTAGTGTAAATTTCATTACATCTCATTTGTTATCTATTTAATAGATTAATACTATCGTTATAATCAATTTTACTGATACCACAATGCATCTTACAATGTTTTATAAATTTGAAAAAGGGGGTACATATGAAAATATTATTAGCAGTTAAACGTGTCGTAGACTACAACGTTAAAGTCCATGTTAAAAAAGATGGTTCAGATGTTGACATCGCTGGTCTCAAAATGGGCGCCAATCCTTTTGATGAAAATGCTATAGAAGAAGCCTTACGCCTAAAAGAAAAAGGAATAGCTACAGAGATTGTTGCCGTATCATTAGGTGGTTCAGCCAATCAAGATGTACTCAGACATGCCCTCGCCATGGGCGTCGATCGTTCAATTTTGATTGAAACCGATAGCGAATTACAACCTCTTGGTGTGGCAAAGTTACTTAAAGCCTTAGTCGATATCGAGAAGCCAGGATTAATTTTACTGGGTAAACAAGCCATCGACAGTGATGCCGGTCAAACAGGGCAAATACTTGCTGCATTATTAGGGTATGGTCAGGGTACATTTGTATCTAGCATCAATATTGAAAATAATGAGGCAATCGTTACACGCGAAGTAGATGGCGGCACTGAAGTTTTAGCGGTAGGTTTACCAGCAGTACTCACCACTGACTTACGTTTAAACGAACCCCGTTTTGTTAAATTACCAAACTTAATGATGGCACGTAAAAAAACAATTCAAACAATAACCGCTGCAGAATTGAACGTAGATATTACGCCACGCTTAAACCTAGTTAATGTTTCTGAGCCGTCAGCACGAAAAGCCGGTATTAAGGTAAGTAGCGTGCAAGAGTTATTACAAAAATTAAATGATTTAGAAGGAATAACACTATGACCATCTTAGTCTTAGCTGAGCACGATGGGCAGCAGCTCAATCCTTCCGTTTATCAGGCTATTAGTGCTGCACAAACTTGGGCTACAGGTATTGACTTATTAATTATAGGTAAAGCAACTGAAACACTCGTCAAACAAGCTGCAAGCATTGATGGCTTACAGCGAGTATTAAGTGTTGAGTCAGCACATTTAGAACATTTAATTGCTGAAGATGTCGCTAATATAGTCCTTGGCATTGCTAACGATTATCAAGTAATTTTAGCGGCTCACTCATCATTTAGCCGAAATATTTTGCCTCATGTAGCGGCATTATTGGATGTCGCGATGATTACTGATGTACTGCAAATTAAAGGCGAGAATACTTATACGCGATCAATTTATGCTGGTAACTTACATGCAACAGTGCAAAGCACAGATAACATTCAGGTAATAACCGTGCATGCGAGTAACTTTGCAATCGCAAAGCAATCTGAAAATGAGCGTACTGAAATCGTCCAGTTAACAGCGCCCGTTGCAACCGATAAAGTCCGATGGCTGTCTGAAGAACGTAGTCAGTCTGCACGACCAGCGTTAGGCTCAGCCAAAGTGGTTATTTCAGGAGGTAGATCGCTAGGCAGTGCTAATGATTTTGAAAAAACCTTATCACCACTTGCTGATAAATTAGGTGCAGCACTTGGCGCTACGCGTTCAGCAGTCGATGCAGGGTATGCACCTAACGAGATACAAGTAGGGCAAACAGGTGTGGTTGTGGCACCAGATTTATATTTTGCCATTGGCATTTCCGGAGCGATTCAGCATACATATGGCATGAAAGACAGCAAAGTTATTGTTGCCATCAATCAAGACCCTGACGCAGCTATTTTTCAGGTGGCAGATTATGGACTTATAGCTGATTTATTTGAAGCCGTACCAGAAATTATTGCTTCAATTTCATCTAAATAAACATTTAATAAAGGATTTTAATAGTGAGTAAATATTCAACTGAGCATGTTTTGAGCGTGCATCACTGGAGCGAAAACTTGTTCAGCTTTAAGACATCACGCGAATCTGGTTTACGTTTTGAAAATGGACAGTTTGTAACGATAGGCTTGCAAAGTGATGGTCGTCCTCTAACGCGTGCTTACAGTATAGCTAGTCCAAATTATGAAGAACATTTAGAATTTTTTAGTATTATTGTTCCGAATGGCCCCTTAACATCGAAACTGCAACATGTAAAAGTAGGAGATGAATTGCTGGTCAGCAGTAAGCCAACTGGAACATTATTGATTCATGATTTAAAACCAGCAAAAAACTTATATTTTCTATCAACGGGTACTGGCTTAGCCCCCTTCATGAGCTTAATACAAGACATTTCCGTGTATGACCATTTTGAAAAAGTGATCCTTGTGCACGGCGTACGTACGGTAAAAGAACTCGCTTATGCTGACTTCATTCAAAACGAACTACCAAACAATGAGTTTTTTGGAGAAGAAATTCGCAGCAAGCTCATTTATTACCCAACCGTTACGAGAGAACATTTTCACAATCAAGGCAGGATAACGGACTTAATTACCTCTGGAAAACTATTTGAAGATATTGGCCTGCCTCCAATGAACCCTAAAGATGATAGAGCAATGATTTGTGGAAGCGCTGAAATGTTAAAAGATTTATCAAAAATTTTAGATTCCCTAGACTTTGAAGTTTCTCCAAGGATCGGTGTTCCCGGAGACTATGTAATTGAGCGCGCATTTGTAGAAAAGTGATTATCGGCCTTGGGTTATACTGTCAATCAATAAAGAGCAATAAAAAGGACGGGGTTATTTTCGTCTGTAATTTATTAGTTTTGTAACGTCATAAAACATCGGTTCATCTAGCTTAAGCTAGATTCTCAGATAAAAAATGACGCTACCCTTTATTTCCAATCCATAACAAATCAAACACGCTTTTTAGTCATCCGTGTCGCAATTTCAAACAGCGGATCATCAGGCCAGGAGTGTTTTGGATAACGGCCTTTCATTTCTTTTTTAACCTCATGATATGAGGTGCGCCAGAAGCCGGCGAGGTCTTGTGTGATTTGCAGCGGCTTGCCTGCGGGTGACAAGAGGTGTATCAACAAAGGTACTTTACCTGCGATAACAACAGGGCTTTGCTCGCAGCCAAACATTTCCTGTAGCTTTACTGCCAGCACAGGTGGGGTTTGAGTATAGTCGATGCGGATATTAGAACCAGACGGTACTTTTAAGTGAGTTGGTGCCAGTTTGTTCAGTGTCTGTTGTTTCTCCCAAGATAGTAGTGCATGCAGGATCTCCGTTAACTTAACTTTCTTAAAGTCGTTTAGTAAATTCACCTCATCCAAATAAGGCGCTAACCAATCGTCTAGCATGGCAAGCAAGGCCACATGGCTCACATCTGGCCAGTTATTATCCACATCAATGGAACGAACCAGTGACACTCTGGCGCACCATTGCACAAGCTCTGCAGTCCAAGGGAGAAGGCTGAGCCCCTGTTTGCGGATATGCTCAATCAATGCGGCGCTTTTAGCCTGTGCAGGTGCGGCGTTTAATCGGGTGCGTTGGAGAATGAGGATGCCAATTTTTTGTTGCTCTTCGGCGACAAAGCGATTCAATTGTTTATCCCACTCGGCAATGGTTTCTAGCTGAATTATGTTGCTGAGGGCTGAATTAAACAGGCCTTCATCAAGCTTCACGGCTGAGCGAATAACATCTCCTTTGCCACCCTGCTGGCTTGACACTTCGGCGATGGCGAGCCAGCGATTATTCGCAAGATGATGGTCCCCTATAAGCTTCGCACTACGGCCGTTGGCGAGTTGATACTCTCCTGAGTCCCTTTGACGCGCGATGCGGTCTGGGTAGGCACAGGCAATTAGATAACCGGGCATTTGCTCAGCTGTTATCAAGTTCGTTACTTTATTGGACTGTTTTAGCCTAGATGCCTGAGCTGTTATTTGTTGTTCGAATTGTTGTGCTAACTGACGCGTGCGTTGTAACCAGCCCTGATGCATTGCCGGACATTGTGACTTGCCGTTCAAGATTTCAAGGCGGTAGCTAATATCTACATTATCATGATTAAAAGGGTCTCGGTCAGATAACAGACTGGCGAGTAAGGCCGCGGGTTTAATAAAACCAAGCGCAGTACCGCACAGTAATAGATGTGCGAGCCTAGGGTGTATTGGCAGAGATGCCATTGCTTTGCCATGATCGGTCATAAGCCAGCCATTGGATTCGCGTCTAATTGCGCCGAGCGATCTGAGTAAATCCATTGCTTGGTGCCACAGCCCTTGTGGCGGTGGATCGATCCAGCTTAATTCCCCTGGGTTGTCTACACCCCATTGTAATAGTTGCAGTGCCATCGGGGCGAGGTCTGCATTTAGAATTTCAGCAGTGCCGTGCGCTGCAAGTTGCAGTTGTTGATCGGCTGACCAGAGCCGGTAACATTTTCCCGGGCGTAGCCGCCCTGCTCGGCCAGCTCTTTGCACACTCGATGCTTGCGAAATTTTGACGGTATGTAAACCCGTCATGCCTGTCGACGGGTTAAATTTTGCTTCCCTTACAAGACCACAATCGACCACGACATCAACACCATCAATGGTGAGGCTGGTTTCCGCAATATTGGTAGCCAATACAATCTTCTGATCATTTGATTGTTGCCCAGTTAGTGGCGCGATGGCCTGTTGTTGATCTTCTATCGACAGGTTGCCATAGAGCGGACGCAGATGAATACCCTGTAATTTTCTATCAAGAATCCAGTTCGAAAGCTCACCTGCAATGCGTCGAATTTCTCCCTGCCCGGGTAAAAAAGCCAGCAGACTACTGCTAGGATTCTCAACAATAGCGTGTTTAATAGTGGCGACCATACGATCAGTGATACGTTCGTTTCCTTTCATGGCATGGCCGTAAATAATATCGACTGGGTAAGCTCGGCCTTCGCTTTTAACTACGGGTGCCCCTCCTAGCAATTCCGATATAGCGTTGCTATCGAGTGTGGCCGACATGACCAGTATTTTTAACGGATTCTGGCCATCTCTAAACAAAGCACGACCTTTGAGGCACAAACTAAGCGCCAGATCAGAATCTAAACTACGTTCATGAAATTCGTCAAATATCACCAAGCCCATCTCATCTAACGATGGGTCGTCCTGTAGCATTCGGGTAAGAATACCTTCAGTGACCACTTCCACCTTTGTGTGCTTGGAGATTTGGGTATCTAAGCGCATACGATAACCAATCGTTTGCCCAGGACGTTCATTCAAAAGACTTGCCATGCGATACGCAGCAGATCTCGTGGCGATTCTGCGTGGCTCTAACATTAGAATTTTTCTGTGCTTTAGCCATGGTTCACCAATCAGCGCCAGCGGGACTAAAGTGGTTTTACCCGCCCCTGGTGGCGCTTCAAGTACGACCTCATGCCGCTCACATAATTGCTGCTTAAGACTGTCTAAAATATCTTCAACTGGTAGGCCCAATGGGATCATGGTTTTGCCTCTGGCAGTCGGTTTTGGAGGAGTGTGATGATAACTTAAAATGTGACTAAGTGATTATGAATCGATTAGTTTATTTCTGTTGGTTCAACAAATTAAGGTGGCATGTCTCTTTTGGGTCGAAAAGCTACCTTTAAAAATAAAGTTAGTTTCACGTACCAATTTCGTCCATTCATATTAAGATGCGATATGTGGTCGGTTAGATTCTAACCTATGCCTGCGCAATATAAGGTTATTATTCGTTCAATTTATCAAAGAATTAATCCATACATTGCCTAATCCTACCCCCGAAGCACAGCAAGGATAAGGATGCGATTAGCGAGTGATGTTGTGCAAGCCCCAGTAGGACTGGTAATTACAGTATCTTTCCTAACCTAGCGGAGAATAGTCCAGTAATTACATCCTCAGGCCCGTCAGTTGCTTGAGAGCCGATGCGTGAGCGAGGTGACGAGAACGCCTGGGGCACAGTGGTCGTCATCGAACGGAGTTGAATTAAGCCAGAGATGGATTAATTCTTTCACGAGTACGGCGACTCGCTTTATACAACTACAACCATTTATGTCAGCATGTGATTATTAAAATTCATGTATGTTACTGGAGGTTATAGAACGTTCTAGGATATTTAGCTAAAAATATTCTAGAGGAATTTTGGGCCTTTTGGAGAGATATTTTCAGCGTAATGACAAGGACTTACCACTCTCTCACCAACGCCAATCTTTAAAAACAACACCCTCTTTAAATCTATATATCAAGCCTTTATACATAAAAAAACCACCCGAAGGTGGTTCTTAATATTGGTGGAGACGGCGGGAATCGAACCCGCGTCCGCAAATCCTCTGCTTTCGGATCTACATGCTTATTTCATCTATTAGTTTAACTACAAGCTACCCGATGAACAGGGAAAACAAATAGCGATCTTGTGAAATTTCAATCTATCAGCACCAAGCATGCGTCAAGCTTGTCTTATGAGAATCGACCCCTGAAACCTAAACGCATAAGCACGGCTTTAGTCAGAGGCTAGCAAGCCTAGGCTGCTAGAGAGTAGTTGTTATCGTTTGCAACTATATTTTGTTAATCTGTTTTACGAGAAGAATTAACATACTCGGCATGCACCTTAAGTTTTGTAACCCACGTCGAAGCCAGGTCGTCCCCTAAAGTATTACGATTGAGACAGTATAAATGAGTGGTGGTTCCACTACTAGGTAATTATTATTTGTTTCTAAAGACGCGGGCTTTTTCACGTGCCCAATCTTGGTCTTTGGCAGTTGCTCGTTTATCGTGTTGTTGTTTACCTTTGGCAAGTGCTATTTCTAGTTTTGCTCTGCCTTTCTTCCAGTACATCGCCACGGGCACAATGGTGTAACCTTTGCGATCTACCGCCGCAATGAGTCGGTTTAGCTCTGCGCGATTCAATAATAATTTACGACGCCGAATATTTTCGGGATGTATATGCGTTGAAGCTGATAATAGTGGCGAAATATGTGCGCCATGTAACCATGCCTCTCTTTTATCGATTGCGATATAACTTTCGTTGAGCTGTAATCGCCCATCACGCAGACTTTTGACTTCCCATCCTTCTAGGACGATACCTGCTTCGAATTTATCTTCGAGAAAGTAGTCATGCCGTGCGCGACGATTTTGGGCAATATTGCTCGTGCCATTAGGATTTTTTGTATTTTTTTTCGTTGCCATGTCGCTATTATATAATGCTATTCTAAATATAGGTTCAAGCATTTTCATCAATGACCATTAAATCCACCTTAATTTTACTAAGTCGAGAACATTTATGAGCAGACCAACAGAATCTATTCATGGCCAATGGTCTTCACGCTGGACATTTATACTTGCTGCGACAGGCTCTGCTGTGGGTTTGGGTAATATCTGGAAGTTTCCATATATTGCCGGCGAAAATGGCGGCGGTGCTTTTGTTTTAGTTTATTTATTTTGCATTGCATGTATCGGGATTCCCTTAATGATGGCAGAAATCATGATCGGGCGTCGCGGGCGACAAAATCCTGTCAATACCCTTCGTTCCCTTGCTAAAGAAGAAAACAAAAGTACGTCGTGGGCATTAACGGGTTGGATAGGCATTGTCGCTGGGTTTATCATTTTATCTTATTACAGTGTTATTGCCGGCCAAGCGATAGCCTATGTATTTCGCTCATTTGCAGGTGTTTTTGATGGTGTTACGGCTGATGGTGCTCACCATATTTATTTATCATTAACGCATGACCCAGAACGATTATTAGCATGGCATACCGTCTTTATGGTACTGACGATGGTGGTGGTTGCTCGTGGCGTTAAAAGTGGCATAGAAAGATTTGTCAGATATATCATGCCCGCTCTGTTCGCAATTTTATTAATGTTAGTCGGCTACGCGGCAAATACGGGTGATTACTTTACACAAGGTCTTCACTTTATATTCACACCCGATTTTTCAAAATTAACAGCTGACGGTGTGTTGACTGCGATGGGCCATGCTTTCTTCACACTTAGTTTGGGCATGGGCGCTATTATGGTATATGGCTCATATCTTTCTAAAACGACCTCCATCGTAAAGGTCTCTATCTGGATAGCGATTACGGACACAGTGGTTGCTCTGCTCGCTGGAATGGCGATCTTTCCCTTAGCCTTTGCTAATAATTTAACCCCAGGAGTAGGCCCAGGTCTAATTTTTGAAACACTACCTATCGCCTTCGGTCACATGAGTGGCGGCGCTTTATTTGGCGGTCTATTTTTCTTGTTACTCGTTTTTGCAGCATGGAGTTCCGCTATATCAATCGTCGAACCAGTCATTGCTTGGCTGGTTGAAAACAAAAAAATTAGTCGCGGAAGAGCCAGTGTTACTACAGGATTTGGCATCTGGCTATTAGGGCTATTGACTGTTTTTTCATTTAACATTGGTGAAAATTGGATTTTATTTGGTAAAACAATGTTTGAATTGTTAGATTATGTAACAGCAAATATTTTGTTACCACTCGGAGGCTTATTAACCGCCATTTTCGCAGGCTGGGTTATATCGAAAAATAATTCTAAAGATGAATTAGCAATTCCAACGCCATTTTTCCACTCTTTATGGCGAGTACTTATTCGCTACATTACCCCCTTAGGCATTATTATTGTATTCTTGAACGTTATTGGTCTTTTAGGGTAAATTATTTCACTTATGACAACCATTACACGTAGTTCACTTGTTGTATTCACTCCAGACCAAATGTTTGACTTAGTTAATGATGTAGAAGCCTACCCTTCTTTTTTACCATGGTGCAGAGGTAGTAAAATACTGACTAAAACCGACACCGTTATTACCGCATCCCTAGATTTAGCTAAAGGCGGTATCCATCACGTATTTTCAACCAAAAATACACTGGTCGCTGGGGAGTCTATTGAAATCGCTTTGATAGATGGTCCTTTTCAACATCTAGAGGGCCATTGGCAATTTGGCATGATTGGCGATAAACAAGGATGTCGTATACAACTAGACATGGATTTTGAATTCTCAAATCGTATTATCAGTATGGCGCTTGGACCAATATTCACTCAGATTTCAGGCTCTTTGGTTGATGCCTTTTGCAAACGCGCTCAAGATATCTATGGCAGTTAGTACACAAGCAAACGAAGGAGTAAAATGATTACTGTAGAGATAGCGTATGCATTACCCGACCAACAAGAGATTTTGTCATTAGAGATCGCAAGTGGTGCTACGGTTGAAGAAGCCATCAAGCGCTCAGGAATTTTAGAGATATACCCTCAAATTGATCTTGGCGGAGATAAAGTCGGTATCTTCGGTAAGATGTGCAAGCTCAATGCGACACTTCGTAATAAAGATCGGATTGAAATCTATCGTAAACTGATTGCTGATCCTAAAGAGTCACGCCGTCAACAAGCTGAAATGCAAAAAATTAAAGCATCTGCTAATGAGTAGTACAATCTCAAAAAGAAAGCAGATGATTTCGTTTTGCTATGCCCCATTATCTCTAGTTTGCTAGCCGAATGGGTGAAATTCAAAAGACGAGTAATGACCGGACAAAAAATTTTCCTCTACGATCTGCCTTCTAATAAAGCCATTTCAGCATCAGTAAAGTCAGCAAGTTTTCGTGCTTCAGTATTAAACGGGCCACGTAGCTCACCTGCAAAGTAGTTATCTAATAAATCTTTAAATGTCGCTAAGGAATCGACATTACGCTGATCACAGAGATAGTTAAACCAGTGGGTACCTATTTTCACGTGACCAATTTCTTCTCGTAATATGATTTCTAAAATTTCAACCGCTCGATGATCACCGCCCCCCCCTTAGTTTGTTCATCATTTTGGGCGTGACATCTAACCCTCTTGCTTCAAGCACGCGCGGCACTAAGGCCATTCTGATCAACACATCATGATGTGTTTTTTGTGCCATTTCCCACATGCCGCCATGCGCAGGAAAGTCACCATAGTCATAGCCAAGCGTTATTAAATGGTTACGTAATAAGGTGAAATGTTGCGACTCTTCAAATGCGACTCGCGCCCAATCATCGTAAAACTGTCTGGGCAAATCAGCAAATCGTGCTACTGCATCCCATGCTAAGTTAATCGCGTTAAATTCAATATGAGTTACGGCATGAATAAGGGTGGCAATGCCGGTATCAGCACTATTACGTCGCCGTGGTAAATCACGTGGTGCGACCAGTTCGGGTTTATCTGGATGCCCAGCTACATCGGGCACTGAGATTTCATCATCTGTGAGTATTAAATCACCAGCAAGCCATTGATGATAGAGCTTTTGTGTCTGCTCTACTTTAAGTAATGGATCGGTAATCGCTTGGCATGCTAAGGCGCCTAGCCGTAAATCAATATAGTTATCCATCTAGGCGAACTCGCGGGTCAACAAGGGTATAGGACAAGTCGGTCAGTACTAAGCCAACGATGTAGAGTACAGAACCAAGAAAAACCATGGCGCGCACGATGGCAAAGTCCTGGGCATTGATAGCATCGATGGTGTAACTCCCTAAACCGGGAATACCAAAAAAAGACTCTAGAATTAAGCTGCCCATAAACAGCGTGGGAATAACCACAACTGCGCCAGTCAAAATTGGAATCATCGCATTTTTGAGGACATGTTTAAACAAAACCCGAACTTCTGATAAACCTTTTGCCCGTGCCGTTCTTACATAATCTTTTGATACTTCTTCTAAAAACAAGGTGCGATACCACCGTGAGCCTGCACCAATGCCAGACACAATACCAATCACTACTGGTAAAATCAGAAATTTTATAGCACTAAATCCTTCACCATAGCCAGAGATAGGTACTAATTGCATCAATTTACCTACTAGGAATTGTCCTCCAATAATATAGAACAGCCCAGAGATTGACATAATGACAACGCAGATGATCACGCCACCAAGGTCGATATACGTTGCCCGAAAAAAAACCATTAGTAAAGCGAAAGTAATATTGACCATTAGACCAATAACAAATATCGGTATCGCTATCGCTAAACTCGGCCACATTCTAGTTTTGATATCCTGCCCTATATCACGGCCATCATCTGCTTGGCCAAATTCAAAGATAAATAACGACAAAGATTTATCAAAAAATATAGTGTCCGTCGCTTTTTTTAGGCCTTCGCTATCTGTATTCCACAGTAAGGCCTTATCGTAACCTCGTTCTTGTTTCCAGCCCTCTACGGCTTCTTGAGTTACGTGTTTAGCACCTAAATTCATCCTTGCCATATCATCAGGTGTATTAACCATAAAAAACAAAGCAAAGGTCAATGCATTAACGCCAATAAGAATTGGGAAAGCGTACAAAATTCTTCTAATTATATATGCAAACATAAACAAGTATTTCCAAAATGGCAGTTTTTAAATATTAGCAACTGCTAATATTACTGTCTCAGTAATCAAATCATGCGACTATGATACCTGTGATCGGCTTAGCAATGATAATTGGCATTACATCGGGTCTTTTGGGCTATAGTGACACATTAATAGCAGGACAAATCGCGCTCAAAATTTCGGTCACAACGCGTCACAAACATTTTTCTTTTTCATCATTCTAATGGCATTATTTCTAATCGCAGCAGAGTTGCCCATAGCTATTGAACAAGGTTAGTTTAGTGATACGGTATTTCATCGATATTATTAATACTAGTAATCATCATCAGTTTGTTTTATTTTCTAACAATAAGCTGTTTATAAAAATGGCGTGTGCCAGTTTTCAGTTTATAAAAATTAGGTAACTCCAAGACAGTTAATTATTTTAAACCGAGGTTCCCATTATGGCCCAATCAGCAATAGATTTAGTTAAGGCAGCTAAAGCCAACATAACTGAGATCACTATTCCACAAGCAAATGAGTTATTTGCAGCCGGTAGTATTCCTCTAGATGTACGCGAGTCACTAGAGTATGAAACCGGCCATATCCCCAATGCTCGCCATATCTCACGGGGTCTGTTGGAATTTATGATTACTAATCATGCTGATTTTCAGGATAAAACGACGTCGGTTGTAGTCTATTGCAAAAGCGGTGGTCGTTCCGCATTAGCAACTGCAACTTTGCAACAACTTGGCTTTACTAACGTGCAATCAATGATCGGTGGTTTTGACGGCTGGAGCGCAGGTTCTGATATTCCACCTGAGACACAAGCCTAATAACAACAATTAGTTATCAAAGACAAGTAAACTGGAGAGAATGATGAAATTAACAAAGTTATTAACTGCAACCGCACTAGGGCTCGCACTCAGTGCTAATTCTTTTGCTACTGAAACGAGCATTATGGTTCGCGCTAAAGCTGTTGATGCTAAATATATCGGTACTAGTGTCGGTGGCGTAAAAGTCGTTGTCGAAGATGCCGAAACAGGCGAAATTCTCGACCAAGGTTGGATTAACGGTGATACAGGTAGCACCAATACCCTTATCAAAGATCCTATTTCAAGAGGCCAGATATTAACAGATAACGCTACCGCTGGATTTTTAGCTAAAGTCGATATTACTGGACCTAGGTTACTTCGCTTTAAACTTATAGGTCCTTATGGATTTCGTCAGTCATTACAAGAAGCGACCGTTACTAGCTGGGTGATTCCTGGTAAAGATATTTTAGGTGATGGTATCACTCTTAACATGCCTGGCTTTATTGTCGATGCATGGACAAGCGTTGTAGAAGGTGGCCACGTTGATATTTTTACGAAAGCAGCCATGTTATGTGGTTGCCCTATTTACCCCGATGGACCTTGGGATCCAATTAATTATGAAGTCACAGCAATCTTGATGCAAAATGAAGTTAAAGTCGATGAAGTAAAGTTAGATTTTACTGGCCCAGTAGGCATTTTCTCAGGCAAAACCACACTTACTCAACCAGGACATTACAAAGCCATCGTCTATATATTTGATAAAAAAACGGGTAACGTAGGCGTTGATCGCACCATGTTTGAAATCAATGAGAAATAACATTTAGAATTTACCTATTTTTCAGGAGCAATTTTAATGCTGCTCCTGAAAAAATAGACTCCGCTAAACCTGCTATTTAAGATCCGCCCGCTATTGATGTATATTGCTCAAAAGAGGAGTAAATATGTCCGAAAAACGCCCTACATCATCAATAACAACCTTGTGCCTTAATCCAGCCTTGGATGTTACCTATCATGTATCCAAACTTATTCCTGAGCAAAAATCTCGTTCTGATGCTGCTCGTCATGATCCCGGTGGAAATGGTATTAACATTGGTCGTGCTTTTCAACGGATGGACATTGCTGCACACACGTTCTGTATTATTGCTGGCGATATAGGCCAGCTACTACAACGACTATTAAAACAACAGCTTATCAACGTCCATTATGAACATGTCGATGGCGAAACACGCATTAATAGCACCATCATTGAAATTGACACTAAAACACAATATCAGGTCACTGACGCTGGTACAGATATCCCACAGCAGCAATTGACGAGCATCATTGAAAACTTTGTCGCTCACACGGGAAATGGCTTTGGTATTATCACCGGATCCTGTCAGTCGAACATCCCTAAAACCCTATATGCTGACCTTGTCGAACGTATTAATGCCAATGGAGGAAAACCCGTTGTTGATACCCATGGTGAGGCCCTTCGCCATGCCATTGAGGCTAAACCCTATCTAATAAAACCCAATCAATACGAACTAGAAACCATTATTAAACGCGAATTACCAACTATTCACGACATTGCCAATGAAGCACGTCGCTTGCAACGACAAGGCATCAAACATGTCTGTGTTTCTCTGGGTGATAAAGGGGCTGTATTAGTGAGTCCTAACAATAGTTATTATGCCCAAGCACTTGATGTTATTGTTAATACGACGGTCGGTGCGGGTGATTCAATGGTGGCAGGGTTAGTTGCTGGGCTCAGCTTAGATGACGATCCACAACAAGCACTTCGTTTTGGCATTGCCTGTGGTGCGGGTACGGTCATACATCCAGGTACCGAATTATTTTCGGGTCATGAACTCGCCGATTTTAGGCAACGCGTCAATATTGAGATATTGGATATCTAAAACAACCTTGATAGTTGAAATCACACAACAACTGAATATAGAAGGATAAGGTTAACTACAAATAATATGCCACAAAGTATTTTCCAAAAACCTAAAGGATGTCGTTCTATTAATGGTAGCTGTTCTTCTTTCAAATATAAGGGATTAGGTTTTCTAAGATCTGCTTCAAGTTCCGATAGTTCATCATAACGATTAGCAGGATCAATTTGAACAGCCCTCCTTATCGCCTTATCAATCCAATGGGGAATGTTACCTACATAGTTACTGATAGAAATATATTTCAATCGATGTAATGATGCATAACTCGATGCGCGTGACAGTTTGTCACCATAAGGAAGTTTGCCGGTAATCATTTCATAGATAATGCAGCCTAAAGCAAATAAATCTGACTGTGTCGTACCCGGTTTTTCGAGTAAATATTCAGGTGCCGTGTAGTTTTTTGTACCCAATAATTCTTTTCGTTTAACAGGTGTCGATATATCTGCAATGCCAGCAATTTTAGTCGAACCAAAATCAACAAGCTTAACCACCCCTTCACGAGTAATCATGATGTTACCTGGCTTGATATCTTGGTGTAGCATATCCATGCGATGAAAAGCACGAAGTCCAGATATAGCTTGCGACACAATATTTCTAATAACGGTCAGATCAGGTTCTTTACCTACTTGATCTTCAATCCATTGTTCTAAGGTTTTACCTTCAATATATTCCATTACATAATAAAGAAAGCGTCTTGGTCGCAGCTGCTCAACGGTTCTAATAACATGGGGGCTATCAATCCGTCGCCCCGCCCACTCTTCAAGTTGAAAGCGTTCCAAATAAGCCGCGTCATCTTCAAAGTTAACAGAAGGTGTTTTAATCACTACTTTTTCATTAGTATCGGTATCAATTGCCATATAAAGCTGACTAGTCGAGCTTGCATGTAATTCTCTAGTAATGCGATAACCATCTAAAATAACGCCTTCATAAAGCTCTGGTGGAAAGGGCAATTCAGTCAACTTTGCGAAAACCTCGTCCGCATCTTGTGATGGCAGCTCATCAACGCGCAGTAACAGACAACTGAGATTATCATCACTACCCATTTCTAGTGATTGTTCGACGACTTGTTCACATATGTTAGCTAAGTCTTTCTCACCGCTTGTTAGAATTTTTTGAAGTGTTTTATCAGATAGAAAATCATGCACACCATCCGTTGATATGAAAAATAGATCACCGATTTCAACGGGCACTGTTTTGTAATCAATATCTAAACGGTAATCGACCCCCATCGCACGCCCTAAATACTCTTTTTGTCCCGGCATTTGGATACGATGATCGATAGTAAGTTGTTCGAGATTATTATCACGGAGCAGGTAAATACGTGAATCACCGACATGGAAGAGATGTGCGGTAGTTGATTTAATAACTAAGCCACAAAATGTACTAGCAAGACCACGAGAGGCATCACGAAACTGATTACTTTGGCCATAAAGCCAAGTGTTAATTGAGGTAAGCACTTTGCCACCCGATTTTTTGACCGACCATGAATCAGGTGTACTGAAATAATCCTCTAAAAATCCTGTTACACACGCTTGGCTGGCTTGTTTAGCTCCAGCACTACTACTGACTCCATCAGCTAGCGTAAAGGCGGCACCTTTAGCTGATAACAGATTTAAATTTACAGGAATAAAATGACCTAAGGAATCTTGGTTTTCATCTTTCAGTCCTTTGACTGAAGATGAACCAATGCCCACTCTTAGTTTTCCTGTCATTATTTCTCCCCTGAAAACAAAAACAGCCCACCCTAATGATAAGAGTGAACTGCTCTAGTCTAACTTAAATAGTTTGTATTAATTAATGAACATCAATCATTTGAACGGTGCCATCAGGAAGAATTTCTGCCATCTGACCTTTTGGCTCATCCATAAACTGCACCGCAATTAATGTGACAACAGCAGTCGCAGCTATCACTAGGAAGAAGGTTTGTGCAGAAACTAGTGACAAAACAGTTAAGAATGTCACTGCGCCAACATTACCATAAGCTCCGGCCATACCAGCAACTTGACCCGTCAAACGACGTTGAACGAGTGGCACTACCGCAAAGACAGCACCTTCACCGGCTTGAACAAAGAAAGAACAGACCATCGTCGCTAAAACAGCAAACACAATGGCCCATTCAGCAGTGATTAAGCTCATCACAAAGTAACCGATAGCCAAACCTGTGATGCACACAGTTAAGGTACGTTTCCGGCCCCAACGGTCGCTAAATAAACCACCAATTGGTCGTGATACTAAATTCATAAATGCAAAACCAGATGCCAATAAACCGGCCTGAACAGCAGTAATTTCAAAGGTATCATGGAAGAACAGAGGTAACATTGAGACTACAGCTAATTCAGAACCAAAGGTCGCAAGATAGGCTAAATCTAATACCGCAACTTGTTTAAATTTATAACGATGAATCTCAGGAACAGCCGTGGTGAAGATCGCCTTGTTCACTTGATAAATATGGTACGCTTGATAAAAATACAGCACACCTAAGCCAATATAGATAGCTTGAGCAACACCTGCAGATAGTAAACTCACGCCACTAGGAGATAATTTCCACGCTAATAAGCCTAATGCGGCGTATAGGGGAATATTCATTAATAAATAAAAATAAAAATCTCCGACACTGCTTACTTCCATACCACCTGACTTTTTGGGTTTAAAGTAGGTTGAACCTTTAGGGGTATCTGATACACCATAGTAATAAATAAAGGCGTAAACAAATGCAATGGCACCCGTTAAAGCAACAGCATACCGCCAGCCATCTTCACCACCAAACATTAATGCAATAGTCGGTAATGTCATCGCAGCAGCAGCAGAACCAAAGTTACCCCAACCGCCATATATACCTTCAGCAAGACCTACTTGTTTTGCTGGATACCATTCAGAGATCATCCTAATACCAATAACAAATCCCGCACCCACAAAACCTAACATAAAACGAGCAGCGGCTAATTGTTCAAACGTATCAGCAAGGGCAAAGAAGAAACAGATAAAACTTGATATTCCGAGTAGCAAGGAATACATGATTTTAGGGCCATATTTGTCGACTAACATTCCCACTACTATTCGAGCAGGAATAGTCAGAGCCACATTGAGGATTAATATGGTTTTTATTTGTTGATTGGTAAGACCAAGTGATTCTTGAATTGAAATAAGTAATGGGGCATGGTTAAACCAAACCACAAAACTAATAAAGAAAGCCATCCAACTAAGATGGAGAATCCGAGCATTACCACTAAAGGACAATAACTTCAGTTTTTGTGTAGACATGAAAGTTCACTATTAGGCAGACCAGTATTGGTCGCTGGATACAGCAGGAATCACGCCAATGTAAAAATATCGTTATTTAATAGATACCTATATTCAGGCATCATCACCAACATCATCAGAATTTACAACACAATAGCATTTTGCACCATATGGGTGCGAAAGTGGGGGTTTAAAATAACTTGCCTGCGCTTTTAGCGAGCACGCTATCAAGCCTTAGCTTATATTGACCTGTTTAATAATAGAGAAATATTCTCTACACTGATTGGCCTACTAAAATAAAACCCCTGATAAACGTCACAATCATATTGCTTAAGAAAACTTAATTGTTCATAGGTTTCTACCCCTTCAGCAACAATCTTTAGCCCTAAGCTTTTAGCTAATGTAATGATAGCGATGCAAATTGCAGCATCTTCTTTATTCGAATTACACTCAATGACAAAGGCACGATCAATCTTAAGAATATCGATCGGAAATTTTTTCAAATAGCTGAGTGATGAATAACCAGTGCCGAAATCATCAATGGCTAACTTTATATTGGTACGTTTTAATGCCGATAACGCAGCAATACTTTGTTCTGTATTACCTGTTAGACAGCTTTCAGTAATCTCGACCTCAATCAGGTCAGGATTAATATTGTATTGATCAAGTAATCTTTGTACGGTTGGGACGAGTGAATCATCATGTAAATGATGGCCAGAAATATTAATTGCGATGGGTAATAAGCTTAAGCCTTTTTGCCGCCATAAGGCGAGTTGCCGCATAACCTCTGACATGACCCATTCATCGACATCCATAATCAATTTTGTCCCTTCTATCAGAGGGATAAAATCCGCTGGAGAAATCGAACCATGCACCGGATGATGCCAACGCAACAAGGCTTCAAACCCTACAATCTCATTAGTAGCACAGGCAACCTTAGGTTGGTATTCAAGATAGAACTGGTTAAGGCTGATGGCATTAGGTACCGATGTTTCAATTTGAAATTGTTGTTGTGCTTGCTGAAGCATCTCATAGCTGAACAATTGATAACGGTTTCGTCCCTTTTGTTTGGCCTGATACATCGCAAGATCTGCATACTGAAGTAGTTGATCAGCGTTAATAGCGCCATTAATTGAAATCGCGATGCCGATACTAAACAATCCCGTCAATTTTGTTTCACCTATATAAATGGGTTCTCGCATTATTTCAAGAATCCGCTGCGCTGTTTGAGTGACGTATTCCTCTTTTAGAACACCTGACATTACAATTACAAATTCATCTCCTCCCCATCGGCCGACAATATCTAATTCTCGTGTAATTGAAGACAGTCTTGTCGCTACCTCACACAGTAAATCATCACCCATTTTATGACCCAAAGTATCGTTAATTTTTTTAAACTTATCCAAATCAAGAAACATTAATGCCACTGAACCGGGTCTTGTTGAGTGGTAGGCTATTCGCTGCTCCATATTTTGCATAAAATAAGTTCGGTTGTATAAACCGGTCAATGGATCATTATAAGCAAGTAATTTAAGTCTATTTTGCATTTTCACTTGCTTGGTTATGTCGCGAATATGTAAGGTAAATTCCTTACTTACGTCTAGAGGATCGGTCGTTTTTGTTACGATAATTTCTGCTGAAAAAATATCTTTATCATAACGTCTCAATTCCGCAATATTCTGCCGTTTTAATACCAAGCCATCACCAACGGTAAATCCTTGAGATAAACTCTGTACTGCAAGTTTCTTCATATCTTCAGACATAAAAAGACCAAAGAAATTTTTACCATTGACAATATCTCGTCCAATACCAAAACAATTTTCAGCTGCAGGATTAAACGACAGAATCTCACCACGGCAATTAATCGTAATAATACAATCCATCGCAGCATCGAGGATGGCGCCTTTACGATATTCACTTTTCTTAAAGGCAGAAAAAGCCTGATCACGCTGTTGAATTTCTTGGTGGACTTTATCAATTACACGGTTATATTCTTGGGCGATTTGACCGACTTCAGTAAAAGGTTCTACGGGTACTCGTAAGGTATAGTCTGATGCCTCATGCTGGTGGTTCATTGCTGATAACAAATCAAATACTTCAGTACTGACGCGATGCTCAGCAACATTTAAACCAATAAGTTCGGCTTTTTCACTGACTCGTAATCGATAAAAATGGTTTACCAGGCGGAGAATGCTATAAGCGCTCCCAAAACTATATAAGCCAATAGTTAAAATCCCAATAGACTGTGATTTTAACTGCTCGAAACTTGATAAGTTAGTACCTAAAGCCACTGGATCGGCAAACAGTGCCACAGCAAGCGTCCCCCAAATACCGGCAAAAAGGTGAACGGGGATGACTCCCACGGCGTCATCAATTTTGTAATGATCTAATAATCGCTCACCACTCACTACAATCGTGCCAGCAATAACACCAATCAATGCCGAATCAGTAACACTTACTGCATGACAATTTGCTGTAATGGCAACTAAGCCCCCCAACACTCCATTAATAATCTGCATGACATCAATATAGCCATCAACGGTATATTTTAGCGCTGTTGCTGCAATAGCTCCAAAGAATGCCGCGATACAGGTATTTAATAAAATAGAAGGAATGCTATCAGTCCAGCCTAACGTGCTTCCGCCATTGAATCCGAACCAACCAAACCAGAGTAGCAATGTACCCAAAACAGCCATTGGCACATTACTACCAGGAATACGTTGACTACCGATATCATAACGACCAACACGAGGTCCAATAACAAGGATGGCCGCTAATGCGACCCATCCGCCAACGGAATGCACAACGGTTGAACCGGCAAAATCTACAAAGCCAATTTGTTCTAACCACCCTGTCGCAGTACCCGTAATAATACCCGCCCAAGCCCAGTGGCCAACGACAGGATAGATTAACAAGGTAATGGTGATGGTTACTACTACGTAACCAAAATAACTCATACGTTCAGCAATAGCGCCTGATACAAGTGTGGCAGCTGTTCCACAAAACATCATTTGAAAAAGAAACGTCGTAATAAGTAGTGGACTTGCTTTGTCACCGAAGAAAAAATAACTCGTTCCAATGATGCCAGAAACACTATCGCCAAACATCATCGCAAAGCCAACGGCCCAGAAAATCATGCTGGATATTGCAAAATCTGTCAGATTTTTAGCGGCAACATTGATACTGTTTTTACTACGTACTAAGCCAGTTTCTAAACATAAAAAACCAGCTTGCATTACAAAAACCAGCATAGCTGCAAACAACATCCATAAAATATCCAAGGCATATGTCCTTACAGCAAAGTAGAAAGATAACGCTTAACAAGCGTAAATCATGCCAACAGGATGCACCTACTACTAATTCGTTGTTAAATATGAATTTTATAAATAGTTAAACAGTAATGCATTTATCTATAAAAGATAAGCGCACCAATGAAGTGCGCCCATAATGAATTACACTAGCCATTGTAGTGCAGTAGTTCGGTTATAAAATATGTGAGAGACAAACGCATCATTACGTAACACCGTATCAACCATTTTTCCGTTTGCTCACAACAATTAGAGATACTGTTCTAGCATGAATCAAAGCTTGTTGTTCAGATACATACTTCGCTAAAGAAAATTTTTTCACCTTCAATAATTTCATTTTAGCGTCCACAGGATTAGTTAAAATTAATGGATATTTTCTATTTTGTAAAATAGCTATGCTTTATTTAAATGGCTCACACCTATTTCTTGTGCATTTATTAATTTAATAAAACCGCCGCTTCTACAATCGTTTTTGATAACGCCGCCAGTCGCATATTTTGCTTCATTGCTGATGTTCGTAATAATTTATAGGCATCATCTTCTGAACACTGTCTTTGCTGCATAACTAAGCCTTTCGCACGATCGATAATTTTTCGATCGGCTAAATTGGTTTTAAGATAGTCAAGCTGTTTCAGTAGTTTTTGCTGGTGAGTAAATCGTACATAGGCAGTTTTTAAGATTGAGATAATACGGTTTTCATCTAAACCATCAACAATATAACTGCTAATGCCAGCCTCAATAGCTTGATCTATAGCATCATCAATCTCTACATTAGTAAATACAACGATGGGTAAAGGGTATTGATTAATGACAGTTTTTAATTGTGCCAAGATCCCATCATCTAGTTTGCTATTTACTACAATTAATAAATCAGGTTCGATCATCCATGTCCCTGAAATTTGCTCACCCAAGCTGCTACTTTCGAATATAACCTTATATTCTGTTGCTTCGAATACTTGCTTTAATAGCTGAGCTGACTTAACTTCATCGCTAATTATTACAGTATTTATTATTTTTTTAGCATTAGAATCTATTTAATATGCGTTGCGTGATGCATAGGCAACAAGGTTTGTATAGATAGTCTTTAAGGCGTCAATGGGCTGCGTTGCCATTTTAAAAAAATCAGCAGCATCAATGCCTATTAAGCCGTTAGTCAACACCCTATTTTCAATGGTAACGACTAAGTTATCGACGCCTTCTTTGATCAATTTTGATGCAGATGTAAGCTGAGATAACAATAAGCTATCCTCGACTCGACTGAGCTCTTTCAATAATTCATTAGTGGGTGAAATTATGAATATACGTAAAAAATCCAGTGATATTTTATCTGTCTGTTTTTTCTTGTTAGATAGCCAATATTTAGCAGTACCAATAGCTAGTATGCACACTACCGTTGCACCTACCATTTCTAGATACATATAAAGCATCCTAGACAAACTGTCGTTGTTATTCTCAGCTAACTAAATAAGCTGCAAGCAAGCCAAATGGCGAAATTAACACTATAAAAAAAAGTTTTAGTAACTCACGAATTAAATACAAGAAATCAATTAAATAGCCCATGATGTTCCTTATAAATTAATTTAAAAAAATGGGATAAGTCATAATAATTAAGACCTATCCCAAACTCAGCATCATATGAGTAAAGAGAGAAACCAAACAATCAGAAGCTGAAAACTAAAAAATTGATTGGCAACACCAATAATGCATAATTAATGCCACTAATATATGTAATTATATCAATATGTTGCACAATTACGGTTTACCAAGTATGCACAATAAATGTGCATTTTTATAATACTCGCACCAAATGATTGCTTTTACATCGATGAGGAATTTATTTGTGTTTGCAGATAATTAACACGTGAATATCAAGCCATATTAATCTCAATGAATAACATGCTTTTTTCTACTAAAAACCGAGCAATAACAATATTATTCGGCGTAGATAGTCACCAAACTGAGACTATGTTTTTAAAACTTAACTTCACCGTAAAGCCAGAATTTTTCCGTGTCTACATAACCTGCTAAATCACCGGCATTATAATCAGCATATTTAACACCTATACTGTAATGCTCGTTAAATGCCTTTTCGGCAAGAAGATCAAATTCATTACCGGCATCAATACCACCTTTATCGGTTTCAAAATCGTGATATACGCCAACTAACTTAACACCCATTATTTTTCCTACAACGGTGAAGTACATATCTTCTAAGCCATTATTAGGCGTATTCAAGAAAATATCTGCCCAACCTTGGAATGCATGATTAGTTCCTAGAGGTGTTTTGAAGCTAGATGTACCATTACCTTCTTGCATTTCATATGATAATTTAGTCACCCAACCTTTATATTTGCCGCCTAACTCTACTAGGTAGTAATTTTGATCGTCCATGCTGCCTTCTTTGTAATCACTTTGGTTTGCATATTCAGCAGTGTAAAGGACTTTCCAATCACCATTAATTGCTTTTGCACCAGATAAGCGTGTACCGAAGGTTTGAGATGAGCTAGCTATTGCATCTTCATTTTCGATTAAGTAAGCGTAGCCTTCTAAATCGAAAATAGTTAACCCACTATATTGAACGTTAAAAAACTCGGCGCTCATATCAATATTTTTAGGTTTAGCAAGGCTATTTTCACCAAAAATAGTATTTACATTTTCAATGTGTGCATAGCTAATCGTAGTGTTTGCAAGTGACTTATTAACTAAGCTAAAACCATCAAAAGATTGATGATTTTGACGCCATAATACGTTACCAATATAACGGTGGAATGGTGCGCCACGGTAGGTAATTTCTTGGCGACCTAATTTGAATTCTGTATCAAAACCATTATAGCTGAAGTAGCCCTGATTCACTTCAGTCCCAACCGGATCAGCGACGACAGAGTAACCAGTATGACCATTTTGAAAATTATTGAACCTTTCATCACCTAAGGCATGAACGTCTTCAAATTCTACAAAAGCCCCTAAGCCATTAAAGCTAGCTGTTTGATAACCTAGTGTGCTGCGAAGTGTATAAGCATCTGCATCTTGCTTAGTATTATCTTCTGATACGGCTTCATAACGAGCGCGAGCAGAAAAACTAACTTTACCACTCGTTAATGCATTAATGAAAACATCTTCTGCGTGTGCAGTATTAATCACCGCGACTGAACTTATTCCCGAAGCAATGAGTGCCAATACGATTGGTTTTCTTGTGAAATTCATCATTTTTCCTTAAATATAAAAACTACATAATACAAAACAAAAAAGCCATATCTACGCGAGTTAGATACGGCTTCGTTACCATCAGAAATTAAATTATTTCCACGCCATTGCAGAATTTATATTAATAATACCAATAAGCATGCCAATATTTTTTTACAATTAAATTCAATCTCTTAATGAAAATATGGAATAAGCCTGTTTTTAGGAGCGCACCAAATAGACTCCTTCAAATATTCACTTGCACAAATTTGGCTCCCTCTTAATAAGGATATTGTTCGGCTCAATCATCTAAGTAACAAAAGCTAATAAATTAAGCATGATCGTCAACACAATCTCCAGGGAGGTTTATATCTCTATATAAATCAAGATAAAGTCAGCGATTAAGGATTATGTTGTAATACGTTGTTTGCCATTATTCTCAACTAATTTAATGGTATTAGATAACGATCAGCCTGTCGTGTATCAGAGCTGACATTTAAACAAAGCATGATTGTTCCAACACAAAGCGTTGATAAGATTTAATATAGTTGAGTTGATTGAATAATTGAGAAATAAGTCGTCGTTTAATGTATGTTTGTAAATATTGAGAATTCGGAAAATAACGATATATGAATCAGTTTGATCCTAGTTATGGCCATACGCTATCTTCGCTGTTAGATATTAAAGCCCCTCGCGATCCTGAAAATTTTTCCGGCTTTTGGCAAAACTGTTTTGAAAAAACTAAAACATTAGACCCTTTGCCTGAAATCGAACCGACCGGTCGTACTTTTGGTGATTTCGATCTTTATAATCTTGTTTTCCAATCCACAGATAAGGTCACCATTCATGGCTGGGTTCTCATCCCTACTTCACAGCCAATTAATCGTATCTTAATCAATGGTCATGGATATGGTGGCTGTGATGAACCAAATTATGACCTTCCGTTGTCAGACTGTGCTTATCTATGTTTATGTTATCGCGGTCTTTCACGTAGCCGAATAAATGGCGTACCTGAAGATCCTAAATATCATGTACTTTACAATATTCATGATCGAGATAAATATATCATTCGTGGCTGCGTAGAAGATACTTGGATGGCCGTAAGCGCCGCTGAAGCATTATTTCCATCAGCAAAAGAACACATTGGGTTTATGGGTATCAGTTTTAGTGGTGGTATTGGTGCATTGGCATTGCCTTGGGATAATCGTATCAAAATGGCACACCTGCAAGTACCCACCTTTGGCCATCAGCCATTACGTTTAGCATTACCATCATGGGGAAGTGCAAATGCAGTACAGCATTTTTCTAAACAGCACCCTGAAGTATTAGAAACCTTAGGCTATTATGATGCAGCTATTGCAGCTGCTTATATAAAAGTGCCGGTACATATCGCAGCAGCCTTAGTAGATCCTGTCGTCGCGCCACCAGGGCAATTTAGTATTTATAACAACGTCGCATCACATAAACAACTTTTTGTACTTGAGAAAGGGCATTCCGACTATGCTAATAGTCAAAAAGAACAAAATGCCTTACTTGCCGAACTAAGGGTGTTTTTCTCAACGATGTAGAGATTAGAAAACTATTTCATTAGGAATAATATGAACCGTGAATATCATCGTTGGTACAGCGAGCGACTTCATCGAGATATGGAGCTATTGGTTTTTGGGCATTCAGGCACTAAAGTATTAGTGTTTCCAACCCGATATGGTGCATTTTACGAATATGAAGCCTTAGGCATGATTAACCAAATCGCGGATAAGATAGAGCAAGGTCACTTGCAACTGTTTTGTGTAGATAGTATCGATAGGGAAACATTTTATTGTGATTGGCGGCATCCCGCGGACAAAATTCAGCGACATATTCAATATGAAGAATATATTTTGAATGAAGTGATTCCATTTATGGATAACACAAACAATAATCCGAATCGCATTTCACATGGCTGTAGCTTAGGAGCCTTTAATGCCGCAAATATTGCATTTCGTCACCCTGAATTATTTGTAAAGCTGTGCGCCTTTTCAGGTCGCTATGACTTGTCTCACAGTGTTGAAAGTTTCACTAATTTGTTTGACGGCTATTACGATGACAATATATATTTTCATACACCTAATCATTATCTACCTAGTTTAGAAGATGAAAATAAACTAAACGCCCTACGTAATATGGATATTGTGTTGGTGATTGGCGACCAAGACCCCTTCCTACAAAATAATGTTGAGTTATCTCAAGCGCTATGGAACAAGGGAATTTGGCATGCCTTTCACCAGTGGTCGGGTCGTGCTCATCAAGGTCGGTATTGGCGAAAGATGGTCAAGGAATACCTGTAACGTCGTCATAAGTGAGGTCGTTTATACACCACTACCTTAGAATAGATACTAGGCACAGGTAGCTGATTCACGAGTTCCTTTTGCATCTTTTAGTATTTTAATACCACCGCGAATAACGATAAACGAAATAATTGCACCTACGATTAAGTCAGGAAAGCGGTTGCCAATAATAGCGACAAGGACTCCAGAAATAATGACGCCTAAATTGGCAATGACATCGTTAGTTGAAAATATCCAAGAGGCTCTCATATGCACCCCACCTTCTCGGTGCTTAGAGATTAATATTAGGCAAACAATATTCGCCACCAAAGCAGCAGCGCCGATTAGGATGATTAATTCGCTTTGCGGTTCGCTGCCAACCAACAACCTTCGGAGCACCTCAAAAAGTACTCCTACACCGAGTATAATTTGAAGATAACCACTGATCTGAGCCGCCTTTGCTTGATACAAAATGCCTTTACCTACAGCATAGAGAGAAAGCCCATAAACAGCTGCATCGGCCAGCATGTCTATAGAATCAGCAATGAGGCCTGTAGATTGTGCCAGCCAGCCTAATAGTAATTCGGCGACAAACATAAACGCATTGATAGCGAGCAGGAGAAGCAAGGTTTTTCTCTCCAATTCATTGGCTTGTTCAGCTCCACAACCACAATCTGACATTTTTTCTTTTCTCTAATTGATAATCGTTTCAGCTGGTCGACACAAATAACACTGGACTCATTAATTCTCGTTAAACCACATCACTCAAGTGCTTTTAATATCGGTTTAATTTCTTCTCTAACGCTATCAATGGCTTTAACAATACACCTACATGAGCATTATCATGACCGATGCCATTCAAATTCACGGGATTCAACCAATGCATGAGGAGATGTTTGTGAACTAAATGCTTTACGACAACGAAAACAATGACATGATCTGGCATCTCATCGTTTACCTTTCACCTGGTATTTAACTTCACTGCATAAACATTAACCCGTTATTGCCACTTCACTCTCTGTAGTGCATAACGCTGCCATAACTTTTCGATTGAAACATAGTCTAAAACAGCCAAATTGATACGTTCATCTTCTCTAAAGGTTTTTTGAAAAACTTAATAATAAATTGACGGTATTGGCACTATTTTTTGTAGCAAATTCATTCGCCCATTCGCCATTAAATACATCGACAAATCCAGTTGACAAATATTTTGGTGAACATGATTCTACATTCCTAAATCCCATTGTCCATTTGGGAAAGTCACGCTGACTAATTTCTTCTTCAATTAACGTTATATGATTACTGCTTCTATCGTCGTTGAGAATTGAGTTATACACAGCATGCACATCATCAGCCTCACCTTCCAAGACTTGTAAATAGATCCCAACACCATAAAGAAGGATGCCAGTAATATTTTGTTTAACGTTACGAGCTCGTGCCTGTGCTAATAATGCGATTAAGTCAGAATCTGTTGGTCTAAGTGTTGCAGAGCTTGTGTAGACTAATCGAATCAAAATCATCCTCCCTTTAAATACTAATTAGTGTTTGTAATGTGCACTAGTTTAGTTCAACTTAGCATACTGTAGTGACCGAATAAAAAACCATCGGGTTCGAGTTCCCCCCCCTCTTTAGTTTTAGCTCAGCGCTCAGATATAATAGCCGTATCTTCAGTAGATTCTGCTTCTAATTTTGCCCGTTCGGTTTTACTAATGTATTTGGGCTTACTTTGTGGGGCCAATTTAGCATTAGCCTTTTTAATACGCATTTTCACTATCTCAATACCTTGTTTACGACGGTTCATAGATGTCTTCCCAACTTGTTAGTGCCTGCATAAGGTAAGCTCATAACCTATTGTACTACCTCAATATTACCTAATAAATCCGGATGATAACATGAATTATTATTTTTGTTATAAGGCTTTATATTATTGTTGAAGTGCAATGAATGCCATTCTCATCGTACTTTCAAATGATTCTGCACCCGCAATAAATAAACCATTATGGCAAAACATAGCATCATCAATACCAGTGACTTCTTGAAGCGCTTTATCGGACAAGCCAGCCCATTGTTTAGGTAATGATTTTCTATTTTCGAATGAACCAGGTTCAACGGGTACAGTTTGAATTCTCCATTGACCAGTCTGCGATGGATAAACAATATATAACGCCTCTTCAGATAAGGCGTGAACCGTTCTTTTCCATGGGGTATATTTTTCTAATACAATCACTCTTGGATCTTGTGCATTATCAATAGCTTTAGCGACTATTTCTTTCGCACTAATGCCGCCATTAGCCGCTGCAATGAATCGCGTTAAAATGTGTAATGCAAAATCAACCGCTTCATCAAAACAACGATCAAAGTGACTATCTTCTTGCCACGTCGGGTTAAACATTGAAATCGTTTGGCTAAGACTAATACCTTGCGAAACACCTTCAACATGACCGCAATCTATCGCATCAATGGTTGATACAAGGCCTGCATCTACAGCATTGGCTACTTCTTGGTTACCTTGGCATATTGCTAAGCCATATTTCTGCCAAATTAAACCAAACGAAGAATAGGGAATGCCGTTCTCACGCCCTCCTGCACCACCTCGTTGATGATGATCAAAACGACCGGCATCCGCATCATATTCACCACCAACATCAATCACAATATTTGCCTGACTTATAAGCTCTAAATCACGTGTACGAATGAGTTTGAAAGAAGGAAATATATTCTTAAGCGCAGCAATACTGAACACATCATCTGCATGAAAATTACCGTTATGTGTTGCTATCGTTATATCAGTCATTTGTTTAGGGTCATTTTAGAAAAGAATAAGAAGGTGTCGCTCAATAAACGTTGGTATTTTAGCATTTTAAAATATACGTCGCGTAGGCTCATTTATCGAAATGATATGGACTTATTTTGGGTATATTTAAGGTGAGAGTAATGAATGTTATCAAAAAGACATTTAGCGTTACTTATGATGAGATATTTTCACCACATCGCACGTGAAGAAACACTGCTGAAAGCCATCACCTTTTTACAATCATCAATTCAAGATGAACAGCTTTCAGCTTTAAATCAAAAATAAGAAAAATGATTAACTATAAAACGCTTCAATAGTGCCTTTTATCTTCATCATAAGCGGCTGTCCCCGACGATCTACGGCCTTAAGTGAAGCGATTTTCACCCAACCTTCACTAATGCAATATTCATCGACATCGTTACGTTCTTTGCCATTCACCCGAATACCAATGTTGTGCTCAAAAATTTCTGCCAAATGGTAAGGGCTTTTAGGATCGATCGACAGACGATCGGGTAAAACGGGTAGCGATGTAGTGTCGTTCATATTGATGACCTGAAGTAGATTCAAAGACCGTCATTGTAGACAATATAGACCTAGCGCTCAACAAGCACGTTCAGTTGTCGTTTTGGTTGTTTTACTGTCTAAAGGTAATAACAATAATGGTTTTTTAATAAAGACAGTTTTTATAGCCTTACTTCTTAATTGAACTATCAATTGAGTAAAATACCAATCGAAGCTGACCCCATTGGTTTAATAAAAACACTTAAAAACCATTTCCGGTCAGCGCCAACACACCCTGAATGATCAAATAACCCGCAACGATATAGTTGAGAAGCTTGGGAAACACAAGGATAGCAATTCCTGCTGCGAGTGAGATCAGAGGAGCAAGTTCTAGATGTAGTGTCATGTTGAGAGCCTCCTAAGGCTTAAATAATAGTAAATTAAAGGGTTAGTAGAAGGGTTAGTAGTGAGTATACAGTGTGCCTACTTTTCGTGGGTAACTTGGACACATAACGCCCCAAGCACAATCAATGGCACAATCAATGGGGTCAGTGTGAATCGATTGTTAAACAATAAGATGAAAACCCATAAAAAATATTAGAATCAATGATATGGTTTCTAAGATACCGATCAATCGAAACTGACCCCATTGGTTTCCATAAAAAATATTAGAATCAATGATATGGTTTCTAAGATACCGATCAATCGAAACTGACCCCATTGGTTTCACTCTATGGGATTTGACCCATAACTTGTAGTTAACGGGAATAATAATTCCTAGTAATTTCTATACATATACGGACTAAAATTCCTAGTATGTGCATAATAAAGTAAAAAAAGGGAAATATTAGCCAACTATTTTGGGCGGCTCTATCCTAACTGATTCGAGTTGTCTTATTAAAATAAATCTTCAATTAGTTTGTACATACAAGTCGTATTGATGCAATTAAAGGTTATTCAAACAGCTTCTTAATTTCAGGAATGCACGATCCACAGTTGGTCCCTGCTTTGAGTTGCTTGCCGATATCTTCAACTGATTTTGCTGCGCCACACGTGATCACATCTTTAATCGTGTTTTCACCAATACCAAAACAGGCACACACTAACGGCCCTACGTCGGGCTGATCGGCACCGGGTTTACCGGCAAGTAGGTTGGAACGGCCTTCATCACTCAAAGGTGATTCAGTGAATAAATTACTCAACCAAGTGCGAGTCGGTAACTCGTGATTAGGCGCAATAAACACCACGGCATCTAATTGATTATTTTTGATGATACCAGCACGGAAACGTTGGGCTTTTAGATCGGCAAACTCTAACCAGTCTCCCTCTTCACCCAATTGCTGTTTAGCCCATGCTGAATAATCTGCAATCTTGGATTCTCCGGCTAATTCATAACGCCAGAATTGTTCGCCTTTCACGCTCACGCAATAATCATTATTACTCAGTTTTAACCGTGTTCTGGACAGAATAAAACCATGCCACACGGTTTGATATGGACTGATTTTAACGGGTGTATGTTTTGATTCTGGCTGACCCGAGATAGGGTCAACAACAGGATTAACCACCGCGTCAACACGCGATAACGTCGAGTTTTGCCCTGTCCAATGCATCGGTACAAAAATACTACCAATAGTCTGATTATTGGTAGTTTGTACCCGCGCTAACATGGTGCCCCATAGGCTTTCAATTTTGGCTAAATCATGCGCTTTAACAGACCATTTTTCGGCATCGAGTGGATGAATATCGACAAACGGTTCTGAAATATGACCATTCAACCTCACACTTCGAGCGGTGCGTGTCATGGTATGCCATTGGTCACGTATTCGACCGGTATTTAATACCAATGGATAGTCATCACTGGTCGCATTAACCGGCGCGCGTGGCGTAATGGCAATAAATTTAGCTTTGCCATTGGCGGTAAAGAATTTATTGTCGGTAAATAGGCGTGATGTACCTTGTGGCTTACTGGCGGTGACGGGCCATTGTATCGGTTTTAATTGGTCGTATTGTTCGTCCGTCAAACTGGCTAAACCACTGATATCAAAATCTCTTATACCGTTATTTTCGAAACCGGATAAGGCTGCATGTTCACGAAAGATATCGGCACTGGATTGATAATTAAAGTGTTGCTCAAAACCTAAGCGCTGAGCCACTTGGCATATAATCCACCAATCTTCTTCGGCCTCACCGGGGTGTGGTAAGACGTTACGCTGTCTAGAAATACGACGTTCTGAGTTAGTGACCGTGCCACATTTTTCACCCCACGCTAATGCCGGTAAGATGATATTGGCACAGGCCGTGGTATCGGTAAATTGTTCACAATCAGATACAACGACTAATTCACAGCCTCGTAAGGCATCACGCACTTTATCAGCATCGGGCATGGAGACAACAGGGTTAGTCGCCATAATCCAAATCGCTTTAATTTTGCCACTTGCCACATCATTAAACATATCAACAGCTTTGGCGCCGGCTGATATCGTTAAATTATCTGTTTCCCAAAAACGCGACAATAAATCACGATGCATGACATTATCAATGTCCATATGAGCAGCGAGTTGATTAGATAAGCCACCTACTTCTCGTCCGCCCATGGCATTAGGTTGACCGGTAATGGAAAATGGCCCCATCGCAGGTTTACCAAGTCGACCCGTCGCTAAATGACAGTTAATAATGCTATTTGATTTGTCGGTACCGGAAGAAGATTGATTGACGCCTTGTGAGTATAAAGTAACGACTTTTTCTGTCTCGGCAAACAGGGCGAAAAAATGTTTCACGTCTTCACTGTTTAACTCACAGCTTTTTGCAACTTGAGCGATGGTGAGACCTGATTCTTCAGCTGACATCAAGGCATCAGCAAAGCCATCGGTATATTTATCGACAAATTTCCAATCAATGTTATTGGTTTCACTTAGGTAACTTAATAAGCCATTAAAAAGTGCCGCGTCAGACCCTGATTTAAGGGGTAAATGTAAATCTGCAATCTCACAGGTTGCGGTTTTACGTGGATCAATAACGATAATTTTTAAATTAGGGTTCTCTTGCTTGGCCTTGGTAATCCGTTGAAAAACAACAGGATGACACCATGCCGTATTGGAACCTTCAATAACAATAAGATCAGCATTTTCTAAATCTTCGTAACTACACGGTACCGAATCACTTCCAAACGCACGTTTATAACCGGCGACCGCTGACGACATACATAACCGTGAATTAGTATCGATATTGCCGCTGCCAATAAAGCCTTTCATCAACTTATTGGCGACGTAATAGTCTTCTGTTAATAGTTGACCTGATACATAAAAGGCCACGGCATCGGGGCCATGTTCAGCAATGACTTTTTTAAAGCCATCAGCAACGGTATCTATAGCATTATCCCATGATGTTTGTTGGCCATTAACCTGTGGATGAAGTAAACGACCGTCAAGATCGACCGTATCGGCTAACGCAGATCCTTTTGAGCATAAGCGCCCAAAATTAGCGGGATGCATTTTGTCGCCTTTAACCGAAAAAGAGCCATTTTCATTATGGGTAGCAAGTACACCACAACCGACACCACAATAAGGACAGGTGGTTGATGTTGTTACCATCCTACTCATAATCGATCCTCATCAACCTGATGTTGACCAAATAAAATATCATCTCGAAATCCTGAAATATCTTTCTGGCCGGACAATAATGCAAAATACCAGTTGCCATCAGTAGTATCGCCATAGAGTAAACTGCCAATAATTTTATTATCATTTAACACTAACTTTTTATAGATGTGGCGTGATGGATCTTGATATACCAATGTTTCAGATAACTCATCACCAATAAAGTCGCCAGCAGAAAATAAGTTAATTCCGGTGACTTTTAATTTTGTTGCTGTCACTGAGCTTTTGTATTTCTCCCCACCCAAATTCGCTAATTGTGCTGCACAGACTCTAGCTTGTTCATAGAGTGGTGCCACAAGACCAAAGGTTTCATTACGATATTGCACACATTCACCAACAGCATAGGTATTTTTCGAATACGTTTTCAGTGTGTCATCCACCAGCACGCCTCGATCACACATAATGCCAGCTTTTTTAGCTAATTCGATATTAGGCTGTACACCAATTGCCATGACAACCAAATCTGCCGCCACTTCGCTGCCATCTTTAAAGCGTACTTTTTCAACACGGTCTTTGCCTATCAGTTCAGCGGTATCGTGATTCATCAGAAAATGCATGCCTTTTGCTTGTAATTGATCAAGCATTAAGTCTGATGCAGCTTGATCTAACTGCTGATTCATCAAGGTATTGCTTCTATGCACAACTGACACGTCCATACCTTGAATCATCAAACCATTTGCAGCTTCTAAGCCTAGCAAACCACCACCAATCACAATCGCTTTTTTGTGCGTTTTAGTGGCCTCAATCATGATATTGACATCACTAATATCACGGAAGCTGATCACGCCTGCTAAGTGTTTACCATCAATAGGCAAGATTACAGGTTTAGAACCCGTTGCAAGAATCAGCTTATTGTATTCAGCTTTAGTGCCATCTTCCGTTGTAACCGTCTGATTTACCCGATCAATTTCAGTGATTGTTTTGCCGGTGTGTAAGGTGATGCCTTTATCCTGATACCACTGTAGATCATGAATAATAATTTCCTCAATCGTTTTATCACCCGCTAATACCGGTGACAACATAATACGGTTGTAATTGCCGTGGGGTTCAGTGCCAAAGACCGTTATATCGTACTTATCCGGAGCAAGTTTTAACAGTTCATCCACTGTTCGCATACCCGCCATACCATTGCCAATGAGGACTAATTTATCTTTCATTTAACAACAAAACTTTTAATCAATACTATCGGGAATATGCATTTTACCTTCAGCAACTAACACCGCTTCGCCACCGATCCTTAATGTCAGCTCAGCTTGTGATTTGTGATCCATTTCAATATTAAGCACGCTTCGTCTATTTTTATCATCTCCCCGATCAACCGCATAGGTATGAGTACCTTGTTGGGTAAAGTCGTGCGAACACAAGTACGAGGCAAAAGCAGGCATTGCACTCCCAACAGGAGGATCTTCATGAATACCAATATTTGGGCCTAATAAGCGGGCATTGAAGTTTGAGTCGATATAGGGTGTTTTAGGTGAAAATAATAATACTTCTAAGGCGGCAGTTTGTGGCGCAGCCGACTTATTCCAAGCAGCATAGTTAAACCGTGCTTTTCTTACTGTTTCATAATTCCAAACAGGGACGATCAAATATGGAAAGCCACATGAGACTAGGCGAGTTGAGTATTTTTTATTATCAATGTCTTCTTGTTTAATCGATAAGAAATCAGCCAATTCAAAATCTGAAGGTGCATATCGGTCAATAATGGATGATACTTTTCGAGAAAACTGCACAAACGTAGGTTGACCATTTTTTGATGATAAATTAACTTCTATTTCAGCGGAATTCTGAACAAATGTTAGTGATGTAATGCCATCGACTAGCTCAATATCTCCACAGACACCTAATACGAAAGCCGTCGCAATGATTGGATGTCCGGCAAAGTCAATCTCGGCTAACGGTGAGAAAACTCGCATTCTTCGTGTTGCAGTGCCTTCAGTTGGATTTGAAACAAACACGGTTTCAGACAAGTTCATTTCACTGGCAATCAATGCCATTTGTTTGTCGCTTATTTCTCCGGCATGAGGAAATACGGCGATTTGTGCACCTGCAAAGATCTGTTTAGTAAACACATCGGCAATATAGTAATCAACAATCATTTAGCTGCTCCATTAAGGTTTACTTCCACTCTGTCACCTTCAATGCGAATAGCATAACTGGCCACGTTCACATTCTCATCTTCAAAACAAACACCTGTTTTAAGACTGAAATGCTGTTTGTATAAGGGAGATGACACCATAGGTTCTCCCTTAATATCGCCAATCATTCCACGAGAGAGTACGTGTACTTTTCCAAAAGGATCATAATTATTGATGGCATAAATCGAATTATCAGCCATATAGAATATAGCGACTTGTTTACCTTCAACCAGAGCACATACGCCTGAGTTTTTTTGCAAGTCATTAACATTACACACGTCGATCCATTTGCTCATTATGCAATCTCCGCTTTTAATAACTCACGTTCTTCTATGTTAGCGGGACGAACTTGTCCTCTTTCTTCGACAAAAATAATATTTTCATCATGTTTATCACTATTAACAAAGTGACGGAAACGTTTCACCTTGCTTTCATCAGCAATCGTTGTTTTCCATTCACATTGGTAAGTATCAACAACGCGTTGCATTTGACTTTCAAGTTGTTGACAAATAGCGAGTTTGTCGTCGATCACTACCGATTTCAAATAATCTAATCCACCTTCCATATTCTCCATCCAGACTGATGTCCGCTGCATTCTATTAGCAGTTTGAATATAGAAAGTAAGCACACGATCGATATATTTAATTAAGGTCGCTTTGTCTAAGTTAGTGGCAAACAAATCACCATGACGTGGTTTCATACCACCATTACCACAAACATATAAGTTCCAACCGCCTTCAACAGCGATGATGCCGATATCTTTACTTTGCGCTTCAGCACATTCACGGGTACAACCTGAAACAGCAAACTTAATTTTATGTGGTGAACGTAAGCCTTTGTAACGATTTTCAAGCTCAATAGCCAGCCCTACGCTGTCATCAATACCATAACGGCACCATGTACTACCAACACAGGATTTAACGGTACGTAATGACTTACCGTAAGCATGACCACTCTCAAAGCCTGCATCAATCAATTCTTGCCAAATCAAAGGCAATTGATCAACGCGAGCCCCAAACATATCAACCCGCTGACCACCCGTTACTTTGGTATAAAGGCCATATTTTTTAGCAATTTGACCAATGGCGATTAATCCTTCTGGTGTTACCTCGCCGCCGGTCATTCTAGGTACAACTGAGTAAGTACCATCTTTTTGCATATTGGCTAAGAAGGTATCGTTGGTGTCTTGCAAGCCAAGATGGTCTTCTTTAAGCACATATTCATTCCAGTATGATGCCAAGATAGAACCAATGGTTTGTTTGCATATTTCACAACCGCTGCCAGAACCATGTTTAGTTAATAATTCATTAAAGGTTTTAATTTCTTCTACCATAATCAGATTATATAAATCCTGACGGGTATAGGCGAAATGTTCACAAATATCAGTGTTAACTTCAAAGCCCGCTTTTTCTAACTCGCAATCTAATACTGATTTTAATAATGGTATACAGCCGCCACAACCAGTACCGGCCTTAGTATCGGCTTTTAATCCACCTAATGTAGTACAGCCACTTTCAATTGAAGAACAGATGGCACCTTTTGTCACATCAAAACAAGAACAAATTTGAGCTGAAGCGGGTAAAGCATCGGGGCCTAAACCAACAGAAGCATCAGAACGTGCCGGCAAAATTAATGAGTCAGGGTTACTCGGTAAATCAATAGCATTAAGGAAGTATTGTGACAATATCGGATAACCAGATGCATCCCCAACTAATACTGCCCCAAGAAGTAGTTTATTATCTTTACTGACTACCAGACGTTTATAAATACCTTGCACACCATTCTGATAGGTATAAACAAGTGAACCAGGAGCAGAAGCATGTGGGTCACCGATGCTCGCTACATCAACCCCATTAAGTTTCAACTTAGTGCTCATGTCTGCACCGGTAAAGAAAGCATCACCACCAGCAAGTTGATTAACAACGGTTCGTGCCATGGCATAACCTGGCGCCACTAATCCAAAGGTTTGATCATTCCAAGATGCACATTCACCAATGGCATAAATATCTTCATCTGATGTCAGGCAGTGATCATCAATTATGATGCCGCCTCGGTTCGCTATTTTTAAACCACATAGTGCCGCAAGATCATCTCTAGGGCGAATACCTGCCGAGTATAAAACCAAATCTGTTTCCAATTCGGTACCATCAGAAAACACCATTTTGTGTTTACATTCATCGCCATCAACAATTTTTATTGTATTTTTATCGATATGGACTTTAACACCCAATTCTTCGATTTTTTGTTTTAATAGGCCTGCACCACCATCATCTAATTGTGCAGACATAAGCCTTGGGCCAAATTGCACGACATGCGTGACTAAATTTAAATCTTGTAGTGCCTTTGCCGCTTCAAGACCTAACAAACCACCACCGACTACGACTCCAACTTTCGATGTTTTAGCTGCTTCCTTCATGGCATCTAGGTCGTCAATCGTGCGATATGCAATACAGTTTTCACGATCCTTACCTGAAATAGGAGGTATGAATGCATTAGACCCTGTAGCTAATACTAATTTATCATAAGTGATAACCTTACCTTGTTCAGAAGTAACCGTTTTGTTTGCACGATCAATAATCGTGGCTTTATCACTTAGATGTATAGTGATGCTATTATTCTCGAAAAAACCATCTTCTACCAATGATAGTTCAGCGGCAGATTTACCGGCGAAATACTCACTTAGGTGCACTCTGTCATAAGCTGGAATTGGTTCTTCACAAAAAGTGATGACATCATATTTATCTTTAATGTCATTGGCCATCAAACTTACTAAGAAGTTTTGCCCGACCATTCCGTTACCAATTACAACCAATGTTTGTTTGTTGCCCATGCAAGCCTCAATAATATAATTAACTTATCTCGGCTACCAAGCACACATCGTGCCGTGCTTTGTATCAAACTGATAGTTATAGACATTACATAAAGTAGAACTAAAATGCTAAGACAAACAGTCTTATATCGCTCTATTTTGGTGCGTAAAATTCTGCTTTGGTGCATTCTTTTGGAGCGCTACCTGTGTTTACAATTCGGCAATAATGTCTTGATTATTCACATATTTACTGTCTGGTTAACGGTGGTTTTTTATCCATCATCGTGACCAAAGCAATATAACTAGGTCTGTGATTGTTGATCATCCCGTGCACGCTAAGGTTCGAGTAAATTATCCACCAACATCTGTACTGATCGTTGTTGTCTAAAATCATTCACTGCTAGACGATAACGAAGCAGTGCTTTACCACCTTTTGCCAACCATGTTGGCTGCAGCTGGCGAAAGGCCATTGCCGTGACCAGCTGTCCATTACCGGTATCTACTGTCAGTCGAAGATGATCCTGTTGTTGTCCAACACTTCTTATATCAGTTACGGTAAAGTTACCGTGAAACTGTGGTTCGGCAAAACTCTGTCCCCATGGCGCAACAGTCGGTAATAATTCAGCAAGTTGCAATGAAATATCATTGGCTGGCAGTTCGCCATCCGATAATAACTTTGTATGCAATACTGCTGGATCGACCGTTTGTTGTAATGCTGATAAAAATAGCTGTTCAAATTTGGGTAAATCCTTCGTCGCAATTGTTAAACCTGCCGCCATAGCATGCCCGCCAAAACGGGTTAACATTCCTGCTGGAGCCTGATTGGCAACCAATACCAATACATCACGTATATGCACGCCGGGAATTGATCGTGCCGAACCTTTTACTTCGCCTTCATTGCCTGGAGCAAAAGCAATTACTGGACGATACTGGCGTTCTTTGATCCGTGAAGCCAATAAACCAATAACACCTTGATGCCACTGCTCATCATACAAGCAGTAACCTAATGGTGAATTATCCTCATCAAACGACATATTGTTGAGCATGGTAAGGGCATCACTCTGCATATCTTGTTCTACAACGCGTCGTTGAAGATTGATATCATCTAATACATGCGCTGCCGATAATGCCTCTGCTGGATTATTCATTAATAATGTTTCAATGCCCATGCCCATATCTTCTAATCGCCCTGCTGCATTTAAGCGGGGTGCAATTGAAAAACCCATGTCTTGTGAAGCTAAAGTTCGCAGATCACGTCCAGAAACTTCAATCAAGGCATTAATACCTGCACATGCTCTACCTGCCCGAATTCTTGCCAAGCCTAAATTAACTAAGGTCCTATTAAGTTTATCTAACGGTACGACATCGGCCACGGTGCCAAGGGCAACCAAATCTAATAAACTGTTTAATTTAGGCTCATCGATATGTTGTTGCTCAAACCAATTTTGTGCACGCAAATATTGACGTAAGCCAAGTAGTAAATAAAAACAGACCCCCACCCCAGCCATATTTTTACTCGGGAATTTATCACCATATTGATTGGGGTTAATAATCGCATCAGCCTTAGGCAATGTTTCGCCTGGTAGATGATGATCCGTTATTAATACCTTCATTCCACGAGCATGCGCGGCTTCAACTCCAGCAATACTGGCGATGCCATTATCAACGGTGAGCAATAAATCAGGTTGTTGTTGTTCAGGTACTTCTGCCAATAGCTCAGGTGTCAGTCCATAACCATGAACAAAACGATTAGGCACAATATAATTGAGATGTTTAGCGCCCATCGCTTGTAAACCCCGAATCGCTACCGCGCAACTCGTTGCACCATCCGTATCAAAATCAGCAACGATCATAATGCGCTGTTGTGCCATTACTGCTTCAGCCAACAATGTTACAGCCTCTTCCATGCCCATCATTAAGGATGGTTTGGGCAGTTCACTGAGAGGATAACTCAAGTCTGTTTCAGTGCAAATACCTCGCGCCGCCATCACACGACGTAAACTATCTGGCCATATTGGAGGTAAATTTTCCCAACCCGTAGCATCACGTTGTACTATTTTTCCATTCATTATTTCCAAAATTTCCAAACGTCGAGTGGTGTTAAATAATACTGACCGTGCTCAGGGATTTGCAGAGTAATTTTTGATATTTTTGCTTTTTTCAACTGCTGCCAGAGTGTTTTCAGACTATTGTCATCAAGTTGCTGTAACTGTTGTTGCCAGTCACCTTCAAGATTAAGTTCATCTAATACCCACAAATATTTACCCTTATGTGCTGTTCTAAATGCGTTGCCCGACCAATCCACTTTATCATTCAACTTAATACCAGTCTGCTGGGTTAATTGCCTAAGAAGCCGATCATTACCTTGGACCTGATCCCATGCATTTTCTTTTGCAATAAAACTGCCTGCCCCCCAGAACCACACACTATTTATCGGTAACTTACCTGCAGAAATCCGTTGTTGATTGATATCTGCATCATAGAGTTGCATTTGGATTTCATTCCACAAGCGAACCCATGGCCGCTGATCGACACCTTGTGGCAAATTGCCGTCTACACCCTTGCCACTGACTTCGGGCAAGGCACTAAAGGTCAGATTAGGCATGTCAGCTAATGTTAATAACCAACTATCGGCATGCAACGGAAGTAGTTGACCATTAAACTCTTCCAATAGCGGTTGGATTTCAGCTATCAACGCAGCACTTTCTTGTTTTGTTATATCTAAATTATCTGCAAATAAAAGCAGCCGGTCACGATCAGGATGTAAATAACAAGGATCGGCTTTTATTGCCATTTGTTCATAATTACTTAAACTGACAACAGGTAAATCAGTATCTGTGAGCGGTGTTTGGCTAAAGTGATTGAATAATAAACGTGCTAAGCCCGTCATATCGGATTCAAAGTGCGATTTTTTAATGATTTTGGCTAAATTTGACGGAATGGTATCTGCATTAATCTGTTGCCCAACTATTCTGGCCAACCCTGGTAAGATGATCGTTAATTCGATTTTAGCCACTCGTTAGTTAAGGGTTTGGCGAACAAAAGGTATGGTCAACCTACGTTTTGCAGCCATAGATGCTTTATCAAGATCGCGTAATAAATCCATCAATACATGAATATCTCGACTATGATGGCGTAACAAGTATTGAGCAACTTCATTAGGTAAATCTAGGCCACGTACTTGCGCTTGGACAATTAAGGCTTGTTGCTTTGCTTGGTCATCTAAAATTTCTAGTTGATAGACTAAACCTGTAGCCAAGCGTGATCGTAGATCTGGAAGCTTAATATTTATGGTCGCAGGATTATGGCTAGAAGCGATAAGTAATTTACAGCCTGTCTGTTGTAGTCGGTTAAAACAATGAAAAACAGCCTCTTCCCATTCAGTTATCCCAACAATAGCCTCCAACTCATCAAGACACAACAAATCCAGTTGTTCTAAAGATTGCAACACTTCTGGTGAACTTGATGCCACTAGTTCAGCTAAAGGCAAATAAACGATGCGTTTACTCGACTGCTGTGTCTGAATCTGATCCATTATCGCCATTAATAAATGCGATTTACCCGACGCTTTATCACCCCATAAATATAGGAAATCGAGTGTAGTCAGTTCACAAAATGCAAGCAATGCCTGTTTTATCTCTGCTTGGCTGAAATAAAAATTATCAAGTCGATACACTTCTTGTGGATTCAAACGCAAGGGTAATTGCGTGGCTGATTTCTGCATTATAAGGTCTTATGAATAAATCTGGCTAGTGAGGTAACGTCGATGTGCATAGCGTAAAAGCACCATAATAACAGCTGCCGCTGGCAGGGCTAATAATACACCGGCAAAACCAAATAATTGGCCGCCTGCTAATACTGAAAAAATGACCGCGACAGGATGCAGACCAATGCGTTCACCAACAAACCGAGGTGTCAGCACTACGCCTTCCACTACTTGAGCCACACCAAACACCAGTACCACCAACACAATAGGCAACCACTCGTGAAACTGGAAAAAAGCGGCAGTCCCTGCTAAGGCCACTCCCACAATCAAACCTAAATAGGGCACAAAGCTCACCACGCCGGCAACAATACCAACGAGCAAAGATAATTCTAAACCTATCATCGCCAAACCGATGGTATAAATAGTCGATAAAGCAAACATGACCATCAACTGGCCCCGTATAAAGGCGGCTAGCATCTCATCACATTCTAAGGTTAGTTCAATGAATTTTGCCGCATGGCGACGCGGCAATAATTCTCTAAATCGTCCGACGATCAAATCCCAATCACGTAATAAATAAAAGGTCACAACCGGCACTAAAACTAAATTAGCCATCCATTGCAAGACAGCAACACCAGAGCCTTTAATATAGTTAAATAGTCCACCAGCAAACTGTCCGACTTCAGACCAGTATTTAGTTAAAGCCTCTTTAAGTGTATTAATATCAAGCGAACCCACCGGTAAACCGATTGAGTTCAACCACGGCACTACCGTTGATTGGAACACAGATAGATAGTCTGGCAAACGTTTAAATAGGGCGCCTATTTGAGCCGATAACAGTGGCAATATCACCAGTAATAATAATAAAACCACTAAAAATAACACTGCAAAGACAATAGATACCGACAGGGTGCGTGATAATTTTTTAGCTTCCAGCTTGTCAACAATCGGATCAGCCAAATAGGCTAATAATGCAGACAAGAAAAATGGCATCAACACGGGACTAAGTTGATAAAATAACCAGCCAGCAACGACTGTAACAATCATTAAAAATAATTTATTATTGTCCGTCATTATGACTCCTTGTTCTCTTCCATGCACGAAGTCCCCAAACAAGGAGATATTCGCTACCACTAATTACGATACTGGCCACGACCAGCCAAATCATTATAGTTATCCAATACTGAGCATCAAACAGCCAATGTTGTTGAAATATAACCAACAATACTAAGGCTATCTGCAATGCGGTATTGATCTTACTGCTCCATACCGGCAGGAGTTCAAATTTTCCCACTATGAAGTGATAAGCCAATGCACCCGCTACAATCAGTACGTCACGTCCTAGCACCATCCATAATAACCAATAAGGTAACAAGCCTATCCATGTTAAGCTTGCAAAACTAGCCACTAATAACAGTTTATCAGCCAAAGGATCGAGTATTGAGCCTACGCGGGATTCCCAATGATAGTGTTTAGCTAGAAAACCATCTAATGCATCTGAAAATCCAGCCACTGCAAACAGCACTAAGGCGGTATAAAAATTCGCTGACATCAAGGCCCAAACAACAGGAACAACAAGAAATATTCTCAATAAAGATATCAGGTTGGGGATCTGAGTCCGGTTCAAGGTAATAACCGGTAGCGCATTATATCAGAGGCATCATCACCACTTTCTTGTTCTATAACCTGTTCGATAGCTAGTGTTCGTATAAAGACTGATTTATCGCCCTTTATTTGCATTGTAACTTCGAGTTTATCATCTTTTAATTTTACCATCTGAAGATCAGAGACGTACTGTAAATTAGCTAAATAGGCCATCGTGCGTGAATAGTCAGCATAATTTTTCACATTATTGATTTCTATCACTGATGTCTCATGATCTTGGCTGGTAAGAACTTGGGTAAAACCACGAGCTAATTTATCTGTAAATTCGTTCATCCCAGCTTGCAATGTCGACCTTATCTCACCTTTTGACTGCCACTTCTCGATACTACCACCGATTATTGACTGCCAGTCAATTTGCACCGCACCATTAGCTTGGACAGTGACACCTGCTAATAAAATAATGTTGGCACCATAACGCTGTGAAGCTTGTTCAATAGGTGCAGACAGGCCAGTTCTAAGATCGGCAACACTTATTTGATTTTGATCTTGCAAATCCATTATCGGTAACAATATCGGCAATCCACGTAAAGCAGCAGCTTGCTCTAAGGTGTCGGTATAGACTGTTTCATAATCATCTGCGGCTAAAATACGTTGTGTTTTGCCGTTGTCGATTGTAAGCCAGACCATCACATCAGGTCGCGATTTAGACCATATAGGTAAGCCGTTATTGATCAGCGCTTGATTAACTTCTGATTCATTAAATGTCAGTAATAAAGCAAGCTGTTCTGGTTGTGTTATACCCGTCAGGCGCTGATATTGAGATTGCTGAATCAGTGCTCCTACTTCAGACAATATCGGTGTTAAGTCAGCCGCATCTAAGACAGCACGATCGCCAACAACCTTGAGTAAAACCTGACGTAATATATCGGGTGAAACACGCTGTCGCTCTTGTGCTTGTTGATTAGCGACGGTTAACTGAGATTGATAGATATCTGCAAGCTCAGTGGCAAAACTGCTAGTCGCAAACAATGATAGTACAATTAAAATAATTTTATGCATTGTGTTATTCTATCATGCTGTTTTTACTGGCGTGAATGCCGTTTTATTTATTTAAAGCTTTGCTCGAAAAATCACCTAAAGAAAATGCTTCGAGCAATGTTATCCAAATTTCAGGAACTGACATATGACAAACAAGGCCGACACCCAGACATCAGCCACTTCTTCTCTGAGCTATCGCGATGCAGGCGTAGATATCGAAGCTGGAAACGCCTTGGTCGATCGCATTAAACCCCATGCAATCAGAACGCGCCGCCCTGGCGTAATGTCTGGTTTAGGTGGTTTTGGTAGTATGTTTGAATTACCACTTGATCGTTATAAACACCCGGTTTTAGTCTCCGGAACTGATGGTGTCGGTACTAAACTCCGTCTTGCTATCGAATCCGGTATTCACAATACCATCGGTATCGATCTTGTTGCCATGTGTGCCAATGACATTATTGTTTTGGGCGCAGAACCCTTATTTTTCCTCGATTATTATGCAACGAGTAAGCTTGATATTGATGTCGCTGAATCAGTAGTCTCAGGTATTGCGGATGGTTGTATATTAGCTGGCGCGGCATTGGTAGGCGGCGAAACAGCCGAAATGCCAAGCATGTATGAAGATGGTGATTATGATCTAGCAGGGTTTTGTGTTGGTATTGTTGAAAAAGATAAAGCCATTGATGGTAGCCAAGTCGCTGTAGGTGACATCCTTATTGGCATCGCTTCTTCTGGTCCACACTCAAATGGCTATTCACTTATTCGTAAAATTCTTGAACGCAGTCAAGATGAATTATCGACACCCTTTGCCGGGAGCACATTAGGTGAACACTTAATGGCTCCGACTCGGATTTATGTTAAGTCTTTACTGCAACTTAATGATAAAGTTAACATTCATGCCTTGTCTCATATTACTGGTGGTGGTTTATTAGAAAATATTCCTCGCGTACTTCCAAACAATGTCTGCGCCGTGATTAATGCCACTAGCTGGCAACGACCGGCTGTTTTTGATTGGTTACAAGACCAAGGTAATGTAATCGATGAAGAAATGTACCGTACGTTTAACAACGGTATAGGCATGGTGGCTTGTGTGGCACAAGAGGATGTTGAACAAACCTTGTCTCTATTAGCAGAATACGGGGAAACAGCATACCAAATTGGTCATATTGAAAAGTCTGATCAAACGGTTCCTCATGTCCTTATTAATAATTAATAGTGAGCACGACCACAACTATGGCAGATAAAATACCTCGTGTTGTCATCCTGATTTCAGGCCGTGGCAGTAATATGATTTCGATCGTAAACGCGGTGACTGACGGCTCATTACCCATTAAAATTGCCGGGGTCATTAGCAATCGTCCAGATGCCGCAGGTATTAAGTTTGCTCAACAAGCGGGGATTGATACTGCAATCATTGATCATAAGGCCTTTGCGTCACGTGAGGCTTTTGACCAATCAATGGCAACTAAGATTGATACCTATTCACCAGATTTAGTCGTTTTAGCTGGGTTTATGCGGATTTTAACCACTGAATTTGTTGAACATTACGCTAATAAACTGATCAATATTCACCCCGCTTTATTACCAAAATTCAAAGGTATGGATACCCATCAACGGGCGATTGATGCCGGTGAAACTGAGCATGGCGCTAGTGTGCACTTTGTCACTGCGGAACTTGATGCCGGCCCGGTTATTTTACAAGCTAAAGTGCCTATTTTAAACACTGATACTGCACAAACATTAGCCGCCAGAGTGCTTGAACAAGAACATAAGCTTTACCCTGAAGCGATTAATAAACTGGTGACTCAGTCGTAATATGTTGCGAAAAGTAATTACATTTCTTTTTTTTATGCCTTTAGTGTCGTTATCCATCGCGGCACAGGAACTCACTGACTTTTCTGCTAACTATCTGGTTATGCTGAATGGTATACAAGCAGGTGATCTAAAACAACGGTTATCGACTAATGTTGATGGTTCTCGCACCTTTAGTTCAGCGACACAAGCGCAAGGTATATTCGCCTTTTTTAAACCTGATTTAGTCGAAGAGTCAAGCACTTGGTTAATGGTTAATAACAAGATCCAGCCACAACATTACCTCTATCAACGCAGTGGCGGCAAGAAAGACAAATATCTCAAGCTTGATTTCGATTGGCAATCACAACAGCTTTCTATTGACGATCAAAATCATCCTTGGCAACTTGCTCTGGAACCCTATACATTAGATAAATTGGTGTATCAACTAGCCTTGATGAAAGATCTCAGTAAGGACAAAAAGCAATATCACTACCGTATTGCCGATGGTGGAAAAATTAAAACCTACACGATCGATTTCATGGATGAAGAAATGGTCAGCACCCCACTGGGCAAAATAAAAACGATAAAACTAAAACGTCTCCGAGATGAAACCAGCAAACGCCAAACCATATTGTGGTGCGCCCCTACCCTGAATTTTTTACCTGTAAAATTAGAACATACTGAAAAAGATGGCACAGTTTTTACCGCTAGTCTTCGTCGCTTGAAGGGTATTTCTACCGAAAATAGCTTTATCCCAAGTAGCAGCCAAGTCAAATCGGGATTTATACCCGAATAACATCCACTAGAGGTATATCGTGACTGAAAAAAAATTCACTATCATTGAAGAAAATACGCAATATCAAGGCTTTTTCAGTCTGAAAAGTTTCACGCTTAAACACACTTTATACAAAGGGGGGTGGAGCCAACCTATTACCCGTGAGTTATTTCAGCGAGGTAATTGTGTAGCTGTTTTACTTTATGACCCAGCACGTGATGAAGTAGTAATCATTGAGCAATTTCGAATTGGTGCGATGCAAATGCCTGAACAAGCATGGTTATTAGAAATCGTAGCGGGTGCAATTGAGCCTGGCGAAACAGCTGAAGAAGTTGCTTATCGAGAATCAATCGAAGAAGCAGGCTGTGAAATTCAACAATTAATCAAAATAAATGATTTTTTTACTTCACCAGGCGGTACATCAGAATTATTAAGCTTGTTTTATGGCAAAGTCGATACAACCCACATAGGTGGTATTCACGGCTTAGATCATGAAGATGAAGATATTTTCGTCACCACCATGAAGTTTGATCATGTCTACCAACTATTATTGGATGGTAAAATACTGTCTGCCATCCCAATTATTGCAATTCAATGGTTATTTATTAACCGAGAAAACTTACGCCAGACTAACTAATGCTAAACACCGTTGTGACGATATGTTCACGACCTGCAGGTATTATAGTAAGACTATCTGTGAACACATTTGCGGTTTCTACACACACAAAGTTTCGATAACTTTCCTGATCCAAATCAGCAATATTTTTGATCGAGCTCGACCAAGGATTCCACACCACCGTGGTATCACTGCCATAAGACATAATAGTAATCGTGCGATTAAAGCCGCTATCAGTTAATGAAATCTGTTTAGGCGATTTCTGATAAATTCTATCGATCTCATGAGAAATCTGAATATCATCTGTTTGTTGCTTAATAGAAAATGAATCTAGTTTATCAATATAAGGTTTACCAATAAGACCCTTGATTAACACGTTGCTCACATCACTCACCTTAAAATAGGTATGCAAAGCTTGAGTTATGGTGAAGAATTGTTTACCGGTGTTTTTTGTTTTCAAGGTCATTTGAAGATCTGAACCAATAATGAGATTCAGTTCCAAATGAAATTCATAGTGCCATAATTCCCGAGTCAAATCGCTATCGTTGGTCGCTAAAGTTAAACTTGTTCTTCCATCTTCTAGTGTTTCAGTGGAAAGTACTTGCCACTGCTGATTGCGTACAAACCCATGCGGGGGGCGTTCAAAACCAGATGTATCATCACCAAACCATGGCCAACATATAGGTACACCACCTCTAATCGATTTACCTTCCTGATATTGCACCTTATCGCTTAGAAAAAATAAATCTTCTGCTTCATCATTAGGTCGATACGAAATGATCTGGCCAGCATAGGTAGAAATTCTAGCCTTTGCATACGAGTTCGAAATATCAACCATTACAAAGCCATTGTCGCCCTGACTAAACTGGAGTTGATCCTTAATGCCAAATTGTTGGTTCAATTGAGTCTGATTTTGCATATATATTTATTCTAGCTATATTAAAAAATAAAAAGACGGGCTGTAAAAGCCCGCCTCTGTCTTATCTTTATACTTAAACAATTAAGATTATTTAATTCAACTACGAAACAGATAAATGCTGTGAACAGTCTGTATTAAAAATAGACGGCGTTCGAAGTCAACTTAACTATCATCGAAATTGACAAAAAAACTATTGCTTAGTGGTGATGACCGCCGTCACCATGTACATGGCCATGCGCCAATTCTTCTTCTGTCGCTTCTCGAACTTCACGTATAGTCACGTCAAAGTTCAAGTGAACGCCTGCTAATGGGTGGTTACCATCAACTGTGACCATATCTTCACTGATAGCAACAACCGTAACCATTACAGGACCATCATCAGTTTCAGATTCAAACTGCATGCCGAGTTCGATATTTTCAACGCCGCCAAACAATTCTTTTGGCACTTCTTGTGCCATTTCATCATGGCGTTCGCCATAGGCTTTAGCAGGTTCAATGCTCGCTTTAACTTTGTCGCCCGCTTGTTTGCCTTCTAATGCTTCTTCAAGACCGTCAATGATGTTACCAAAGCCTTGTAGATATGCTAATGGACCTGCGCCATCAGAAGTATCAATGACTTCGCCCTCATTATTGGTCAAGGTATAGTCGATGACTACAACGGTATTTTCTGCTACTTTCATTTTAATTTCCTTAAGGATTGAATTTATATTTGCTGAGTTCAGTTCACTGTTTTGTACTTTCCTCAACAGTGCGATTACATATTATTTATAACTGATGCCGCGTAATCACTACTACTTAGGGCTTCTACACCAACCATCTCGGCCAAATCACAGGTGACTTGAGAATTCATAATTGCACCCGCCACACCAGCGACAACTAAGTCGGCGGCTTCAAGCCAGCCAATATGACGTAGTAACATTTCAGCCGACAAAATCAATGACGATGGATTTGCCATATTTTTACCCGCTAAAGCAGGCGCTGTCCCATGCGTTGCTTCAAAAATTGCGATGGAATCAGATAGATTTGCTCCAGGAGCAATACCAATACCACCCACCTGAGCAGCTAAGGCATCAGAAATGTAATCACCATTAAGATTTAATGTTGCGACTACATCATAAGCAGATGGGTGTAACAATATTTCTTGTAAAAAGGCATCGGCAATACAATCTTTAATAACGATTTCTTTGCCGGTATTTGGATTTTTAAAGGATTTCCATTCACCGCCACCGAGTGGCAGAGCACCAAACTCTTTAGCTGCAAGTTCATAACCCCAAATTTTGAAGCCACCTTCGGTGAACTTCATGATATTACCTTTGTGAACTATGGTGACAGAATCACGGTTATTATCAATTGCATACTGAAATGCTTTACGTACTAAGCGTTCTGTTCCCTCACGTGAAACCGGTTTAATACCAATCCCTGACGTTTCAGGGAAACGGATTTTAGTAACACCCATTTCTTCTTGTAAAAATTTGATGATTTTTTTGGCATCATCGCTTTCTGCTGCCCACTCGATTCCGGCATAAATATCTTCTGAATTTTCACGGAAGATAACCATATCGATTTTTTCAGGTGCTTTAACTGGGCTAGGTGTACCTGGATAATAACGAACAGGTCGCTGGCAAAGGTATAAATCAAGCGTTTGCCGCATCGTTACATTTAATGAGCGCATACCACCACCTACGGGAGTCATCAACGGACCTTTTATAGATACAACATAGTCTTTTAGCGCCTGCATTGTCTCTTCAGGTAAATACTGATCTACCCCATAAACTCTAGTCGCTTTTTCCCCTGCGTAGACCTCCATCCATGCAATTTTACGCTCACCGATATAGGCTTTTTCAACTGCAGCATCAATAACTGAAATCATTGCTGGTGTGATATCAACACCAATACCATCACCCTCAATAAATGGAATGACAGGTTGATTGGGTACATCTAAAGAAAAATCTGCATTAACACGAATAACACTGCCATTCTCAGGTAGGTTGATATGTTCGAAAGCCATTCAGTAAGGCTCCTGATAATTAAAAACAGTTATTTTAGCACTAAGTACGTCTTCAACCCAAAAAATACGATACTGTTAAAAATACACGCTACTCGTCGATCAAATAATTCAATTAAGCTTAAAACATAAATCAATGTGTAACATTTCGCATTATCATTAGTCATAATGGCAGAAAGCTAATAAGGAGATACATTAATGAATACAGCCTCATGTCCAATATCGGGTACAGGTTTAGGGCTACGCAGAAGCTTCATCAATGAGCTTGATGCACTTGACCATAACCCAGCTGACTTCCTTGAAGTTGCGCCAGAAAACTGGATGGGAATGGGTGGTCTCTTAGGTAAAAAATTTGCACATTTTGCCAAACGTTACCCGATGATTTGTCATGGCCTATCATTATCCATCGGAAGTCCAGCACCATTGGATGAAGACTTCTTAATGCGTTTGAAAAAATTCTTTGATAAATACAACATACGATCTTATAGCGAACATTTAAGCTATTGCAGTGATGACGGTCATCTTTATGATTTGATGCCGATCCCGTTCACACAGGAAGCGGTTGACCATGTTGCTAAGCGTATACGACGGGTTCAAGAGATTCTAGAACGGCCTTTAATTATTGAAAATGTCTCATATTATGCTGCGCCAGGACAGGAAATGTCCGAAATTGACTTTTTAAATGGCGTACTCGAACAAGCGAATTGTGACTTATTACTTGATGTTAATAATATTTACGTCAACAGTATTAACCACGGTTATGATGCTGCAAGTTATATTAAATCAGTACCCACTGATCGAATCGCCTATTTACATATCGCCGGCCATTATGATGAAGCAGATGATCTAAAAGTAGATACGCACGGTGCTGATATTATTGATCCAGTTTGGAAATTACTAGAACTTACTTATCAACATCACGGTGTACTTCCAACTTTATTAGAACGTGACTTTAACATTCCATCACTTGATACATTGCTCGCCGAAGTGGCTCAAATTCGTCATTATCAGTCGATTGAGGAACAATCTCATGTCGCAACAGCCTAAAACACCTAGCTTTGTTACTACCCAATATCAGTTTGCGGCCTTCCTCCGAGATCCTGATAATCAAGCTATACCTGATAATATAGAACCACGACGCATGGCGATTTATCGCGAACTTTTTTACAACAATATTGAAGGATTCATTGCTAATGGCTTTCCCGTTTTAAGACAAATCACCACAGATGAAACTTGGCACAATATGATCCGTGACTTCATGATAAAACACCACTGTAAAACCCCCTTGTTCCACGAGATTGGTCGTGAATTTATGGCTTATCTTGAAAATGAACGTGATAATGCTAATGATCCCATTTTTATTAAAGAACTTGCACATTATGAATGGGTAGAATTAGCATTAAGTGTTATAGAGGATATTCAGGACGAACCATTAAGGCTCAATTCAAACCCAGATAACTTAAATGTCCATTTTAAGACCTCGCCCCTCGCATGGCCTTTAGTTTATAACTACCCAGTGCATCAGATTGGTCCGGATTTTCAACCCTATGAGGCAAGCAGCAGTCCTATACACTTACTTGTTTACCGCAACAAGCAAGATAACATCACATTTTTAGAATTAAACCCTGTAAGTGCGCGTCTTATCAATTTGTTTAATGAGGGATTGACAGGCCAAATGGCAGCGGAACAAATAGCGAGTGAACTTCAACATTCAAACCCAAAAGTTGTAATTGATGGCGCGCGTGCTTTAATTGATGACTGGTTACAACGCGAAGTATTAATTTCAAGCCATTCAAGACCAACTGACTCAGGCATTGATTGAATACTCAATTAAACACTAGTGCATAAATTTAAATGTAATAACAAAAAAGGGACTCGACAACCCCGAGATATTGACTCGATGTGCCCAGCCCCTTTTTTTATGGAGATTAGCTAGCTAGTTGCTAATTGAACCGCTTCAGCAGATAAACGGGTAATTTCATCCCAATTTTCAGCATCAACTAAGTTTGCAGCACACATCCAAGAACCACCTACACACGCCACATTTGGAAGGCTATAGTATTCTTTAACATTCTTTTGGCTTACGCCACCCGTTGGACAGAATGTAATTTGTGGAATCGGTGCACCAATTGATTTAAGCATTGGCACACCACCTGCCGCTTCTGCAGGGAAAAACTTCATTGCTGTAATGCCTTTTTCTAGCAGACGCATTGCATCACTAGGATTTGCAATACCTGGCAATAAAGGCACTCCCGTTGCTAATGCCGCGTCAATTAACTTATCCGTCGTGCCAGGGCTAACAATAAATTGGGCGCCAGCTTCAATTGCTTGATTCAATGTTTCAATATTAATAATAGTACCTGCTCCAACAATGGCATCGGGTACTTCTGCTTTAATACGTCTAATAGACTCTAGCGCTGCAGGCGTACGTAAGGTAATTTCTAACACTTTCAAACCGCCCTTAACCAAGGCTTTGGCTAATGGAACAGCATGTTCAACGTTATTAATCACCATCACGGGTACAATTGGTGACATAGTCATAATTTCTTTAATGGTTAGGCTCATTGTATTTTTTCCAAAGTTTTTAAATGATTACTTATTCAACGTTAAACATATTAATGGCACCGGTTTCAGCAGATGAAACGCCACGACGGAAACTGTCAAATAATTCTCGTCCCATACCATAATGATGCTCGACACTACCTTTAATACATTGCGTGCGATTATTAAATATTTCGTCATCAATCAATATATTTAAATCACCCGTTTGTGTATTTAAATGCAACATATCACCCGTACGAACACGGGTTAATGGACCACCAATTTCACATTCTGGACACATGTGAATTGCTGAAGGTACCTTACCTGATGCACCTGACATACGGCCATCGGTCACAATCGCAACATGGAAACCCTTATCTTGTAGTGAACCTAATAGTGGTGTCAGTTTATGTAGTTCAGGCATACCGTTCGCTTTTGGACCTTGGAAGCGTAAAACTACGATCAAATCTTTTTGCATTTCACCACGTTTGAATGCCGCTACTACATCATCCTGATCATCGAACACCATTGCTGGTGCTTCTACAATTTGATGCTCTTCAGCTACCGCCGAGATTTTCGACATACCACGGCCTAAATTACCGTGAATCAAATGTAAACCACCTGTGGCTGAGAAAGGCTCATCGACTGTACTGATAACACTAAAGTCTAAAGATTTTTCAGGGCCTTCTTCCCAAATTAATTTGCCATCAACTAGTTTTGGTTCTTGTGTATAGGAATTCATACCGCGTGTTGATGCCACAGTCATAATATCTTCGTGCATTAGACCTTTAGATAACAACTCGCCAATCAACACACCCATGCCTCCCGCAGCTTGGAAATGATTGATATCTGCATCACCATTAGGATAAATTCGAGTCAGTAATGGAATAATCCTAGTAATCTTATCAAAATCATCCCAATTAATACTAATACCTGCCGCACGAGCAATAGCAACTAAATGCATGGTATGGTTGGTCGAACCACCTGTTGCCATTAAACCTATCATGGCATTCACGATCGCTTTTTCATCAATCATGTAGCCAATTGGTCGGAAATCATCGCCCAGAGCTGTATATTTCAATACATGCTCGGTAGCGCTTACCGTTAACGCATCGCGCAATGGTGTGTTAGGGTTGACAAATGAGCTGCCTGGCAAATGGAGCCCCATCATTTCAACCATCATTTGGTTGCTATTAGCTGTACCATAGAAAGTACATGTGCCTGGACTATGATAAGACTCAGACTCAGCTTTTAATAGAGCATCTCGTCCTACTTTTCCTTCGGCATAAAGCTGACGAATACGGACTTTTTCTTTGTTTGGCAAGCCACTCGGCATTGGACCGCCAGGTACGAAGATAGCGGGTAAGTGACCAAAGCTTAATGCGGAGATAAGTAAACCTGGCACGATTTTGTCACAAATACCTAAAAATAGAGCGCCATCGAACATATTGTGACTTAAGCCAATGGCTGATGCCATCGCAATAACATCTCGGCTAAACAGTGATAATTCCATACCTGGTTGACCCTGAGTCACACCATCACACATAGCCGGTACACCACCGGCAAATTGTGCAACACCTCCGGCTAAAAGTGCCGCTCTTTTAATTAAATCTGGGTAATTTTTATAAGGTTGGTGTGCGGATAACATATCGTTATAAGCAGAGATGATACCGATGTTAGCTTTAACACTGGCTGATAAATCCGCTTTTTCACCGACAGTGCTAGCAGCAAAACCATGAACTAAATTACCACATTCTAATTGAGCCCGGTGAGGTCCAACTTCAACTGCGGCATCAATCCGTGCTAAATAGGCCGCACGACCAACACGGCTTCGCTCAATAATGTCGTTAGTAACTGCTTCTAATACTGGATGAACCATATAGGTACCTTCTCTCTGTGCTTTGCTTAAACTCAACCAAGCAAAGTGCTCGTTATTTGAGATTTAACAATAGTTAAACCTGCTATAAATTTCTGAATTGACCTGACATTCTAACTTGAATAGGCATTTTTCGCACACTCTCTAGTTGAAATTATCAGTTTTATCGAATCACAACATTCATCAGCCATGACGAATAAGATGACCTCTAGCACTGCTGCTATCGATAAAAATAAGGCTATTTTACTTGCATATATTGTTTCGCATAATGACATAATCTCAGCGCGTTCGATACTCTCGCTAAAACTTACTCGCGTTGATATAACTGACTCACAGGCGATTACATCGACAAAAATATTACATCTGTTAAGCAGAGCCGTATTTTATTCATTAAGTTGCGAGTGACGCAGCTTATTCTAGCAAGAATATTCACGTGCCACATAAAATCAGTAACAAAAACTACCGCTAACACTTAAGCTAACTTAATGCATAAATTAAACTATTGGCATATCTAATGAGATGATTAGCTATCACAAGATTTACTGGTAGACTTGGATTGCGACCAAAGTTTTATGACATATAAATCCTTTTGAAGTTTAATGTATGATCATCCGCTATGTTGATACTAACTATATAAAATTCAACCATACAAATTAGGTAGAAAAATTATAATGATTGAAGGAAAACCACTACGTACCGTTCGTAGTTTTGTCCGCCGTGAAGGTCGCTTAACGCAAGGGCAACAACGTGCTATTGATGAACTTTGGCCACAATTTGCCATTGATGACGGCGATTCAATGATTGATCTCAATCAACTTTTTGGTCGTGATGCACCGAAAGTATTAGAAATAGGTTTTGGTAATGGCGCTACACTTGCACAAATGGCTGCTGAACAACCCGAACAGGACTTTTTAGGCGTTGAAGTCCATCGGCCAGGCGTTGGGCAATTACTTAAGGCGATTGAGCTACAAGGTTTAACTAATTTACGTGTTGCCTGTACCGATGCAGTCGAATTACTTAATCACCGGATTGCTGATAATGCACTTGATCGTGTACAGCTCTATTTCCCTGATCCATGGCATAAAAAACGCCATCACAAACGACGTATTATTCAACCTACATTTGTCGCTATTTTAGCCGCTAAAATAAAAGCAGGCGGCCATCTGCATATGGCAACCGATTGGCAACATTATGCAGAACAGATGCTAGAAGATTTATCTAATAGTGATGACTTTATAAATTGCGCTGATACATCAGGATATATCCCTCGTCCTAATTATCGTCCACTGACCAAATTTGAACAACGTGGCCATAAATTAGGACATGGCGTATGGGACCTTTTGTTTAAACGCCGTTAAGTTTCTTAATAAAACTTGCACCAATCATAAGCTTAGGCTAGTTTTCATGTTTATAACAATTTTATGAAGAGGTAAGCTACACATGGCACAGCATTATAAATTAAAACTCGGTAGCTTTTTAATTGCCTCTACACTCACTTCAATGAGCTATGCCGCAGGTTTTGCCATTATTGAACAAAGTGTGACTGGTTTAGGCCGCGCTTTTGCAGGGAGTGCAGCAGTTGCTGAAGATGCAAGCACAATATTTTTTAATCCGGCGGGATTGACCTATTTATCGCATTCCGAATTTGCTACAGCTCTAAACTTCATCAAACCTGAAAGTGACTTTTCTAATAACGGTTCGACTATCCCATCTGCGCTAGGTGGTACTGCAATAACTGGCAGTGGTGATAATGGCGGCAAACTTGGCATTGTTCCGAATCTATATTATGCCCACCGCCTTAATGATCGTATGGTTGCAGGGATCGGCGTTAATGCCCCTTTTGGCTTAGTAACCGAATATGACGATAATTGGGTCGGTCGTTATCATGCTATTAAATCAGATTTGAAAACTATTAATATCAATCCATCTTTTGCATTTCAAACAACTGAAAAATTGTCATTGGGTTTTGGTATCAATTTACAATATGTTGATTTGGAGCTTACACAAGCCGTTGATTTTGGTGCAGCTTGTCTCGTCGCAGGAGTAGGAGCATGTGCAGCGCCACAGGCTTATGACGGTAAAGCTAACATAACCGCTGATGATTGGAGCTGGGGCTATAATCTTGGTTTAATATTTCAAGCAACTGATGCAACGCGTATTGCTTTAGCATACCGCTCAAAAATCTCTCATCACTTACATGGAAAGGGAACCTTTGACATACCCGATAATGCCGCCGTACAAACTGTTGCAAGCGTGGGTGGATTTATCAACGGCGATCTAGATGGCAAAGTGACCTTACCAGAAACAGCCTCTTTTGCCATTCACCACCAAATTAATGGCAAATGGGCCGTCATGGGTGACGCCAGCTGGACACGATGGAGTCGCTTCCAAGCATTAACAATTAACTCAACAGATTCTAGCCGTCTCAATAGTAGCAAAGATGAAAAATGGGACAATAATATGCGTTATGGCATCGGTCTTACATACATGCATAATGATACTTGGACCTTCCGTGGAGGTGTTGCTTATGATGAAACGCCTGTTTCCGATCAATATCGAACACCACGAATTCCAGATCAAAATCGAAAATGGCTAGCAGTGGGAGCTAGCTACAAATATTCAGACAATATTACCCTTGACGCTGGTTATACGCATATATTCCTTAATAGCCCATCGCTGAACGATGAATCAAATTTAACGGTTCCTGCCGCTAGTTACACCCTATCAGGCGAATACGATGCAAGTGTTGACATTCTAGGTATTCAAATGCGTTGGTTATTCCTGTAACGTTATGGTCTATCCCATGACCGTCTCGACGATCACCAATTCCACGCCACCAGAAAATTCGGTGGCTAACAATTTGACAGTCTCCACAACCAGTGTTCCTATACCACCAGAACAAGCGGGAACACTTTATGGTTTATTCCAACAACGGCTAAAACGTAGTCCACAACATGCAGCCTACCGAAGTTATTCTAATTCACGAAAAGAGTGGTATGACACTTCCTGGCAACAAGTAGCAATACAAGTAGCACGCTGGCAAGATGCTTTGGCCAAAGAAGATCTAGCGCCTGGTGATCGTGTTGCAATTAACCTTAAAAACTGTAAAGAATGGGTGATTTTTGATCAAGCAGCAATGGGCTTAGGACTAGTTGTAGTGCCTTTGTATCCAGATGATCGTCCTGATAGTGTTGCTTACATATTGCAAGATGCTGATGTTAAGTTGCTCTTTCTACAAAATGCAGCTCAATGGAAACGCTTAGAGCCTGCGATAACGAAAGCACATCATCTACAACGCGTTATTATTAAGAACCCTGATGATGACGTTTTATCTACCCCAGCTATCTATGCCAAAGACTGGTTACCAAAAAATGGCGGAAAGATATGTGACGGGAATTCAAATCCTCACCAACTCGCTTCCATCATTTACACTTCAGGTACAACTGGCCGCCCCAAAGGCGTCATGCTTAGCCACTACAACATGCTATCAGTAGCTGCAGGCTCATTACTATATGTTGAAGTGCTACCCAGTGATATATTTTTATCCTTTTTACCTCTATCTCATACTTTGGAACGTACGGCAGGCTATTATTTACCAATGATGGCTGGTGCGACTGTAGCATATGCACGTGGTATTCCTCAGCTCGCAGATGATATGCAGTCTGTAAAACCGAGCTTTATGATTGCTGTACCGCGTATTTTTGAGCGAATCTATTGCCGATTACAGACTCAATTATCGGCCAAGTCAATTATCGCCAAAGGTTTATTTCATACTACGACAGAAATAGGCTGGACACGTTTTAAATATCAGCAAGGCCGTAGTAGTTGGCACCCAAGCTTTATAATGTGGCCTATGCTAGAAAAGCTAGTGGCATCTAAAGTACACGCCCGATTAGGCGGTAATTTGCGCGTGATTGTTAGTGGAGGCGCGGCATTACCCCAACCCGTCTCAAAATTATTTATCGGGCTTGGTTTTTGTTTGCTACAAGGATATGGTTTGACTGAAACCAGTCCCATCATTAGCGTTAATAAACCGGATAGCAATGATCCTGCCAGTGTTGGCAAGCCCATTCCCGGTGTTAGCGTAATGATCGGCGAAAATGATGAGTTATTGGCTCGTGGTCCTGGCAATATGTTAGGTTACTGGAATAACCACAAAGCGACGGCTCAAACCATTAATGCTGAAGGCTGGTTGCACACTGGCGATCAAGCTCGTATCGGTAATAATGGACATATCTATATTACGGGACGAATAAAAGATATTCTAATTTTAAGTAATGGTGAAAAGGTACCACCAAGTGACATTGAAGCGGCCATTTTAATGGATGACATTTTCGAACAAGCATTAGTTTTAGGCGAAGGTGAGTCCTATTTAGCAGCCTTATTAGTTCTCAATGCTGATCATTGGTTTAGTTTAGCCAAAGAGCATGGCTTAGATGCATTTGATCGTAATAGCCTTATTGATAAAAGTTTAAATAGTGACATAACGCAACGCTTAAGAAGGCTATTACATGACTTTCCTGCCTATGCAAAAATTCGACGCGTCACACTCATGCTAGAACCTTGGACGGTGGAAAATGATTTAATGACACCAACAATGAAGATCAAACGTACCCAAGTACTGGCATCTCATCAGGCAGATATTAAAAAAATGTATAGCTAGTTTGATCGTGGGATCTCGTACCAAATAATATCACAGCCTATCCCGCTTTAAAGCCTCGCATTTAACACGGCTTCAACAGTATGAAATGAGCCAAAAACCAACACTCGATCACCTTTCTTAGCGCCAATCTTTGCTTGATTATAAGCCTCTATCACAGTTGAAAATGACCTAATCCTATCTTGATCAATGATATTACTCAATTGTGCAGCTAATGTTTCGCTGGTCATTCCACGGCTGCCTTCCAGACCGGCAACGTACCAAGCATCAATAAAAGGTTTTAATATTGATGCTACGGTGGCGACATCCTTATCTTTCAGCATCGATAGCACCGCAAAGGTTTGCCCATGGCAAGGTATCTCAACTAATAATTTTGCTAAGTTCTCGGCACCTTGTTGATTATGGGTAACATCTAAAATAGTGGTGATATCACCGTGAATTTGTTGGAATCGGCCAGCAAGTTGCACTGTTGCTAAACCACGTCTAATAGCTTCTTCAGAGATGACATAGCCTTGATCCTTTAACAAACTAATAACTTGAAGCACTGCTGCAGCATTTTGAAGCTGATAGGCTCCCATCAGTGCTGGAAAAGGCAGATTATTCCACTCAATATGACTATTTGACCAATGCCATTGGTCTTTATTTATCGCAATATTGTATTCACTGCCCGCCAAATAAGTGGGAGATTGAAGCAAGGTCGAGTAGTTTATTATACTCTGCGGTGGCATTTTTTCGGAGCAAACAACGGGCTTACCTTGACGCATAACACCTGCTTTTTCAAAACCTATAGCTTCGCGGTTAGTGCCTAACCAAGCAGTATGATCAAGGCTAATTGGTGTAATTAGAGCAATATCAGTATCGAATAAATTAACAGCATCCAATCGACCTCCCATACCAACTTCTAATATGGCAATATCTATATTTTGGCGGATAAAAATATCAGCAGCGGCTAAGGTTGCAAACTCAAAATAAGTCAGAGAAATGTCACCGCGGACTTTATCTATGCGATCAAAGGCTTCGCAGATAGTTTTATCATCGCATGCCCTACCTTCTATACAAATACGTTCGTTGTACTGTAATAAATGCGGTGAGGTGTAGGTAGCAGTTCGGTAACCGGCCGTTCGAAGAATCGACTCAAGCATCGCTACAGAGGAACCCTTGCCATTGGTACCGGCAATTGTAACCACAGTAAAAGGTAGTTTTGAAATGCCGCCAAGTTGCTGCCATACCAAGCCTACTCGTTCTAAGCCTGGATCGACTTCGGTGAAATGGAGAGACTCCTGCCACTTTAACCATTGTGGCAGAGTTTGAAAGCGCATCGATTCAGGCTTAGCTTAAGCGACTGCGCGCTTTTGCAACACAGATAATATTCTTGATAATCGATCTCGCATATCACGACGATCTATGATCATATCTACTGCACCATGTTCAACTAAAAACTCACTGCGTTGGAAGCCTTCTGGCAACGTTTCTCTAACTGTTTGTTCAATTACACGAGGACCTGCGAATCCAATTAATGCTTTGGGTTCTGCCACATTAAGATCACCTAACATGGCCAAACTGGCGGAAACGCCACCCATGGTTGGATCGGTTAATACCGAAATAAATGGCACGCCGGCTTTGCTAAGCTGAGCCAAAATAGCGCTCGTTTTAGCCATTTGCATCAACGAAAATAAGCCTTCTTGCATACGTGCACCACCGCTGGCTGAAAAACAAACCAAGGGAATTTTCTTTTCTAGTGATACTTGTGCTGCCCGAACAAATTTTTCTCCAACCACTGAGCCCATGGAACCACCCATGAAACTGAAGTCGAATGATACCGCAACGATAGGCAGTGCATTGATAGTACCTTGCATCGCTAGTAGAGCATCATTTTCACCCGTTGCTTTTTGAGCTTGATGAATGCGATCTTTATATTTTTTACTATCTTTAAATTTCAATGTGTCAACAGGTTTGACATCAGCGCCAATTTCTTTTCGATCACCTTCATCTAAAAAGCTAGCGAGTCGAGTACGGGCATTAATTCGTTGATGATGAGCACATTTAGGGCAAACATGAAGATTTCGCACTAATTCAGCACGGTAAAGAACGCTGTCACATTCTGGGCATTTACACCAGACACCTTCAGGTACTGAACGATTGCGAACTGTTGTGCGAATTTTCGATGGAATTAATTTTTCAAACCAGCTCATTTTTGTCACCTATATATTTATTGTCGACGCGTTATTTAGCCATATCACGAGCATTAATTGCATGGCGCATTTCTGCCAATACATTAGCAACTGCTGCAGGTAAATCTTCAGGTCTATCGGCATGGTCTGCAATACAATTGACCAGTGTGCTTCCAACAACTACTGCATCTGCAACTTCAGATACTGCGGCAGCTGACGTACCATTACGAATACCGAAACCGACACCTAATGGAAGATCGGTTCGTGCTCGAAGCAGAGCTATTTTTTCTGCCACTTCAGTTACATCAAGACTAGCAGTACCAGTAACACCTTTTATAGAAACGTAATAAATAAAGCCTCTGGCATTTTTAGCAATTTTTTCCATACGTTCGACGGATGTTGTTGGAGATACCAAGAAGATAGTATCAATCTGATGCTCATCCATAATTGATAAAAATCCCTCTGACTCTTCAGGTGGCATATCGACAGTTAAAATACCATCAACCCCAACCTCTTGTGCTTTTCTCGCAAAGGTTTTGTAGCCCATAGCTTCCAATGGATTGGCGTAGCCCATTAACACAATCGGTGTATCTTTATCTTTTTGTCTAAACTGGCTGACCATATCTAATACATGGTGGAGCGAGACATCATTTTTCAACGCACGCTCACATGCTTTTTGAATAACTGGACCATCAGACATAGGGTCAGAAAAAGGAACACCCAATTCCAAGATGTTTGCGCCAGCACTAACCAGAGCATGTAACATCGGTACCGTTACCCATGGTTCTGGATCACCAGCAGTAATGTAAGGGATAAGTGCGGTTTGACCATCAGCCTTTAACTTATCAAAACATTGTTTAATACGACTCATCTGTTATCCCTCAGAAACTTAAACCAGCCATTTCGGCTACAGTATGCATATCTTTATCACCACGACCAGAAAGATTAATCATCAATATTTGATCGGGTGACATGGTTGGCGCTAATTTAGTCGCATAGGCTAGAGCATGGCTTGATTCCAGTGCGGGAATAATACCTTCCGTACGCGTTAAATCATGAAAAGCTTGTAATGCTTCGTCATCGGTGACAGAGACATACTGAGCGCGGCCGATATCTTTTAACCACGCATGCTCTGGGCCTACGCCGGGGTAATCTAAACCAGCTGATATAGAATGAGTTTCAATAATTTGGCCATTTTTGTCTTGCATTAAATAGGTACGATTACCATGTAATACACCTGGTGTACCAGCAGAAAGCGGTGCTGAATGTTTACCCGTTTCAATGCCATGCCCAGCGCCTTCAACGCCATACATTGCGACTTCGGTATCACCAATGAATGGATGGAATAAACCTATGGCATTGGAACCGCCACCGATACATGCAATTAAAGCATCTGGAAGACGGCCTGTCGCTTTTAGAATTTGGTTTCGTGCTTCACGACCAATTATAGATTGAAAATCACGTACCATTGCAGGATAAGGATGCGGGCCAGCAACAGTACCAATGATGTAAAATGTCTCATCGACGTTAGTTACCCAATCACGCAAAGCTTCATTGAGCGCATCTTTTAGAGTGCGTGAACCTGATTCGACAGGTACAACTGTTGCACCCAATAATTTCATCCGATATACGTTTTGTGCTTGGCGTTGAACATCTTCAGCACCCATATAAACAACACATTCCATACCTAAACGAGCGGCAACCGTAGCCGTTGCGACGCCATGTTGACCGGCACCTGTTTCAGCAATAATTCGTTTTTTACCCATACGTTTAGCTAATAGTGCTTGGCCAATTGTATTATTTATTTTATGGGCACCAGTATGATTTAAATCTTCTCGCTTGAGATAGATTTGTGCTCCACCTAGTTTTTTTGTCCAATTTTCAGCCAAATAGATAGGTGATGGACGACCAACAAAATCAGCTAAATCTTTATCCATTTCAGCTTGAAATTCAGGATCGTTTTTATAGCGATTATAAGCCTCTTCAAGCGCATAAATAGCTTCCATTAGGGTCTCGCCTACGAAGCGTCCGCCATAAGGTCCAAAGTGGCCTTTATCATCCGGGTATGAGTCGTAATAATCTTTATCTAATTGTTCAGCCATTTGCTACCTCTTGCATAAAAGCAGTTATTTTTTGGTTATCTTTTAGCCCTTTAGCTTGCTCAACGCCACCACTGACATCGACAGCATAAGGTTGTACTTGTTTTATCGCACTTGCCACATTATTGGCATTCAATCCGCCGGCAAGAATTAAAGGTTTATTAATTTTCTTGATTAGTGACCAATTAAACACCTGTCCAGTTCCACCAGGCACCCCAGGTTGATAACTATCTAGTAATATTGCTGCCGCAGAATCGTATTCGTTGACTATGTGTACTAAGTTAGTATCAGTTTTCATCCTAATCGCTTTTAAATAGGGCCTGTCAAACTGCTCACAATATTCGGCTGATTCGTTGCCATGGAATTGCAATATCACATTAGGCAGCCCTTCTATACATGCATATACCTCGTCTGGCTCAGCATCGACAAATAACGCAACGATACTGACAAACGGCGCTAATCCATCTACGATCTCTTTTGCTTGCGCAATAGAAACCGCCCTAGGACTAGCTGGATAAAATACCAAGCCCAATGCGTCAGCACCCATTTCAACTGCAAATTCAGCATCTTGGCGACGAGTAATACCACAAATTTTTACGCGTGTTCGCATGAAATCGCATTTCAGAAAAAAGTTAACTTACTACTTTACCAGACCACAGGGAAAGCTGACACTGTTGGGAGTTTATATTGCTCGGGATATTCAACCTTTATAAAATACAACCCTTCAGGTGGTGAAGTTATACCGCCATGGGAACGATCACGGCCTTCTAACACTTCCCTAGCCCATTCAATTGGTTTCCTACCTTCACCGATAGGCACTAATACGCCTACTAAGTTTCTAACCATGTGGTGCAAGAATGATTGTGCTTTTACATCAATAGCAATGCAATCACCCTGACGTGTTACCTTTATTTTTTCGACGGTTTTAACTGGGCTATGCGCTTGACACTCTTTTGCTCTAAAGGCAGAAAAATCGTGATGTCCTACCAATAGATCTGCTGCAGCTTGCATCCTATCAACATCTAACGGGCTAAAAATCCACCACATTTTTTGAGCATGAATAGCTGACCGGCTGACACGGTTCATAATAATGTAACGATAACTGCGATTGATGGCAGAAAAACGTGCACTAAAGTCATCGTCAACTGGTCTAGCCCATGTGACATTTATATCGGATGGTAGATTAGTATTAAGCCCTAAAATCCAGTTCCGTTCGCCACGCTGTACTGTAGTTTCAAAATGAACTACTTGTTGCAGAGCATGAACGCCAGAATCAGTACGACCGGCTGCAACTGTTTTTACAGGGTGATTTGCAACAAAACTTAATGCTTGCTCTAGACAGCCTTGAACTGTTATTTGTGATGGTTGTACTTGCCATCCTGAAAATCGAGTTCCATTATATTCTATGCCTAAGGCAACTTTCACCTAATCACCACGTTATGATAAATTATTTAACAATGCTTGCGCTTTAGATTTTTGCTCATCATTACCTTCTTTCAGCACTTCTTCTAAAATGTTTCTCGCACCGTCAGGATCGCCCATATCAGCATAGGCAGCAGCCAGATCTAACTTAGTTTCAGCTTCATCAATTTCATCATAACCACTAATATCGAAGTCAAAACTACTGTTTTCAGATTCTGAATCCAAGCCTGTATTTAAATGTTGAAGATTATCCAAAGTACTATCATCGGACAACAAAACTTCTGGCTGATGAGCTTGCTCAGTCAAATCTAACGATAATGGTTCATCATCTAATGACAACACAGCGTCGTCTATGTTGGAGTCAACTTCAAAATTTAGTGGCGCATCAAAATCTGTATTTTTATTTTCATCATCTAACGTAAATGAGCTATCAAAGTTTAAAGAGGTATCATCGTTAACATTTACTTCCTCAATCGCTGCGACCGTACTATCAGCAGTACTTTCAACATTATCTGTAGCATAATCATCAAGATTGAATTCGATGGTGTTAGAACTATTGTCTTCAATCTCGTCAACTTCTTTATCTGAAATCGGTTCTAGTAATAAGTCATCATCTTTAGCTGCGCTAAAAGCATCTAGTTTTAGTGCGTTAACCGGTTCACTATCAACCGCAGCAATATTAAATAGTGTATTTAATGGCGCAAGTTCTCTACCCCAAGCTGCAATTTCCAACCATTCAGCGGAATCTTTATCAATATTGAGGCTGCGAGCTAATGTAACAAATGGATCTTTTTGCTGTAGTTTGAACATAACAAATAACAATTTAATTAATATCAATTGATTCTTAGGTTCTTGTTGTTTTGCCTGTTCGAGTAAAGTCATCGCTTTTTCGAAATCATTATATGCCACTAACATATCTGCTTTTTCAATCAGTTCAGCTACTGTTTTCTTGTCGAAAACAACAGTCTCAACAGTTTGTCGAGCGTCAGTGATATTAATCGCTTTTTCCAGTTTATCTTCATCAACATTAGCGGGTTGATTAGTGAATATACCTTCATCATCGTGATTATCTGAATTTTTAGTATCGTCCCATGAGTCTTCATCTACCTTACGGCGTTTGATGTTCGATAACACAATTAATAGTAACAGTAGCACCCCGACACCCATTATCATTTCGACTTTATTGTTAGTCACAAATTTTTGCGCCATAGCAAGAAGCGATGCAAGTTCACCTTCAATAGTATTAGATTCTGATTGGTTAGCATTCGCTTCATCACTTGATATCGGAGTATCTAAAGACTCATTATTTTTAGTTATGTCCACATCTTCTTCAACACCGGCTGTATCTGCAGGAAATTTATTTTCTTCGAGCTGTTGGTCATTTTCTAACATGCTTTGTAATCTGGCTAGATCGGCATCTTTCAGTGAGATTAATCGACGCATAGTTTCCATTTGTACTTCCAGCGCATCCATCCGAGCCTTAAAGTCAATATTTTCTTGTGTTTGCCCTTCGATCGTTTCTTGAGCTAAGGTCAATTGTTCACTTAATACTTTTATTTTTTCTGCGCCTAACGGAGATAGAGCTTCATCATTTAATGATGATTCATCATTCGGGACAACTAATTTCAACCTCGCAGTATCATCAACTTCGCTAACAGGTGCTGTTATTTCTGTAGTAATTGCTTTGGCTATAGACGGAGTTTCTTCAGTTTTAGGCGTGAGGGTGTTTTCCGCTATCTCAGTCGCTATTGTTGGCCGTGCATTTCGATTTTTCCATAAAGAATTTTGCTCTGTAAAGGCACTAATCGCTTGTTGTTTAGTTAGTTTATAGATATCGTCTTTACTGGGAATTGATAATGTATAACCCGCTTTTAATCCATTGACATTATTATGTTGAAATGCATCTGGATTGGCTTTTAGTAAAGCCATCATCATTTGATGAACGGTGATATTATTCTCAGGTCTGGTTTTTAATGCGACATCCCACAAGGTATCTGTACGGATTACCGGACCATAACTATTACCATCAAATGATGCGGCTTTGTAACTTGAGCTTTTTGATACGCTATTTTTAGCCGATGATTTATCAGGACTTTGAACCAATGTCGTAGCGGGCTTTTGGAATATACTTTTGGGTGGGTCAAGTAATACGGTGTATTCGCGAATTAAACGACCAGAGCTAGTGGTTGTTGCTGTTAATAAAAAGTCAATAAAGGGCTCTCGAATAGGCTGCTGAGAACTAATAACAATTTTCACACTACCTGATTTTTCAACCACATCAAACTTAAGCTGCGTCAGTAAAAAGTTTCGTTCAATACCCGCTTGCTCAAATTCTTTACTTGATGCCAAACGTACTTGTAAATTGTCAGCATCATCGCCCTTCAAAGCGGTAATAGCAATTTCCGCTTTGAAGGGCTCATTGAGTGCCGATGACAACTCAAGTTTACCCAAACCAAAAGCATTGGCGTGTATAGGAGCTAAAAGCCCTAATGCAGCCATTACCGCAACACTGGCAAATGTTTTTGTCATCATCTCAAAACCCCTTGTTTAATGCTAATGTCCATAAAGGTCTAATCACTTACAGATATTTTTCAACCAAAATCTCTGCAATTTGAATACTATTTAATGCGGCACCTTTACGAACATTATCGGCTACTACCCACAAATTCAAACCCGTTGGATGTGAAATATCTTCACGAATACGACCTACATAAACAGGATCGGTACCTGAAGCTTCCGAGACAGCGGTAGGATAACCACCATCAACATGTTCATCCAAAACTACAATGCCATCGGCTTCAGACAGTAGTTTTTTTGCTTGTTCCGCAGTAATCTTATCGCGAGTTTCGATATGAATGGCTTCGGAATGACCATAAAATACGGGGACTCGAACAGCCGTGGGATTAACTTGAATCGATTTGTCACCCATGATTTTTTTGGTTTCCCAGACCATTTTCATTTCTTCTTTGGTGTATCCATTTTCTTCAAACACATCAATTTGAGGTATCACGTTAAATGCAATCTGCTTCGGATACACACTCATTTCAACAGGGCGACCGTTTAATAATGCAGCAGTTTGTTTAGCCAATTCATCCATTGCTGGCTTACCTGTTCCAGATACAGCCTGATAGGTACAGACATTAATACGTGTTATGCCTACTGCGTCATAAATAGGTTTAATAGCGACCATCATCTGAATTGTTGAACAATTTGGATTCGCAATAATGCCATGGTTTTTATAATCGGCAATGGCCTCAGAATTTACTTCTGGCACAACTAATGGAATATCCTCGACATAACGAAATTCAGAGGTATTATCAATAACAACGCAACCTGCCGCCGCCGCAATGGGTGCATAGATTTTTGAAATGCTAGCACCAGGAGAAAATAATCCAATTTGTACTTTAGAGAAATCAAATGTCGCTAAATCTTCAACAATCAACGTTTTATTACCAAACGTGACAGTACTGCCAGCTGAACGCTCACTGGCTAAGGCATATACTTTACCCACAGGAAATTTCCGCTTATGCAGAATATCTAACATTGTTTCACCTACCGCACCGGTAGCACCTACTACTGCAACATCTACTTTCTTATTCACAAAGAATCCAATTTATAAAATTTATATTAAAGAGCCGCGACTACAGCATCACCCATTTCGGATGTACCTATTTTAGTCATGCCGTCAGAATAAATATCTGCCGTACGCAACCCCTTATCCAGCACCTTACCCACTGCAAGCTCTATCCGATCAGCCATTTCAGCTTTATTTAATGTGTAACGTAACATCATCGCAACAGATAAAATAGTGGCTAAAGGGTTAGCAATATTTTGTCCCGCAATATCAGGTGCTGAACCATGAATCGGTTCATACATACCTTTGCCGCTTTCATCTAATGATGCTGACGGCAACATACCAATCGATCCAGTTAACATTGATGCACAATCTGACAGAATGTCACCAAACATATTGGTTGTGACCATCACATCGAATTGTTTTGGCGCACGTACTAACTGCATAGCCGCGTTATCAACGTACATATGACTCAGCTCAACATCTTCATAGTCTTTTGCTAGTGTAATCATTGTTTCACGCCAAAGTTCCGTACTTTCCAATACATTAGCTTTATCTACAGAGCATAAACGGCCTTGTCGCTTTTGAGCAATATCAAAGGCCACTTTCCCAATGCGTTGAATCTCACTTTCACGATATACAAGTGTATTGAAACCTTCTTTTTCGCCGTTTTCAAGTATACGAATTCCGCGTGGCTGGCCAAAATAAATACCGCCTGTTAATTCACGAACAATCATCAAATCTAAACCCGCAACAACCTCGTGTTTCAAGGTCGACGCATCTGCTAATTGAGGATATAAGATCGCTGGGCGTAAATTTGCAAATAAATTTAGCGCGCTACGGATAGCTAACAGGCCTTTTTCTGGACGCACACTAATATCAAGTGACTCCCATTTATAACCACCCACTGCACCTAATAGAATAGCATCTGACGCTTTTGATAAAGCTAATGTTTCATCAGGAAAGGGTGTGCCTGTTTCATCATAGGCTGCGCCACCTATCAAACCATATTCAAGCTCAATATCTAAGCCGTCTTTTTTAAGCGCATTTAATACTTTTATCGCTTCAGCAACAATTTCTGGACCGATACCGTCACCGGGTAATACTGCAATTTTTTTTGTCATTATTTATTTCACTAAACTAAAATTTAAAATTAATATGTGCCTAAATGGTCTATGAAAACAACCATGGTGATTGTTTCTGCCTATCTTGTTCATAGTTTTGAATATCATCTGTGTGTTGCAAGGTTAAACCGATGTCATCCAAGCCGTTCAGTAAGCAATGTTTTTTAAATGGGTCAATATCAAATGAAACACTCTCACCATTCGGCATCGTTATTAGCTCGGATTCTAAGTCGATAGTTAACTGATATCCAGGCTGGTCTTTAATATCAGCAAACATTGTTTCTACAATGTGTTCATCAAGCTTAATCGCTAAAATGCCATTTTTACTAGTGTTATTAAAAAAAATGTCAGCAAAACTTGGGGCAATAATAACTCTGATTCCAAAATCATCTAAGGCCCAGACAGCATGCTCACGACTAGATCCGCAGCCAAAGTTTTCTCTAGCCAATAATATCGTGCCACCTTGATATCGAGGTTGATTTAACTCGAATTTTTCATTTAGCGGTCGATGCGTGCAGTCTTGCCCAGGTTCCCCGAGGTCTAAATAACGCCATTCATCAAATAAATTAGGTCCAAAACCACTGCGTTGAATTGATTTCAAAAACTGCTTAGGAATGATGGCATCAGTATCTACATTAGGTCTATCTAATGGGATTACGATACCTTTTTCTACAGAAAATACTTGCATTGCTTATTTCTTCACTTTAACTGAATTTATTTTAGCTTTAATGTTAAATAAAAGCTGACTGGAACAGCCTGACTAATACTAGGAAGCGAGGCTAATTCCATCAACTTGTTAAGGCCAGGTACTAGAGCAAAATCATCAGCGTTAATAATGATGGGTTGCGTACTCACCACTGAAAGTTTGGCGCCAACCAGGCGAGTCACTATAACATTTAGTGTAAGTGGTTTTATTACACCATGTAAATCGAGGTTAGCTTCTACTGTGAAACGCTCACTTGCACCTTCCGCAATTGCATCGACAAGATCCGTGTCGATCGCTGCAGTAATTGTTGCTGTTGAAAACTTACTTACTTCAAAGAAATAATCCTTCATTCTTTCATCACGAATAGCGACATGAGTATCAACACTTGCCAAATCTATAGCTAATATAAATTGTCCTTGTGAATTATAACTACCTTGTAATTGCTTAAATTCATGCACTTCAGCAATATTACTTTTTTTGATTGAAACAAAATTCAGCTGAGAATCATTACCATCTATAACCCAGTCGATAGCATGAGCGGGAAATGAGCCTATAGCTAAACCCACTGCTACCATTGTCATTTTTGTTAATTTAAATATATTCATTCGAATCTCCTTTTATTATTCGGTAGTAGTGACTTCACCATCCACCGAGTCAAAGTCTTTATTAAGATGTTCTATGGAATCCCTTACATCTTGCTTAGATGTAGATTTAAGCACGATAATTTCAACACGTCTATTCCTTGCCCTATTCTCAGCCGTATCATTGGTCATAAGAGGCTGTGTTTCAGCATGTCCTTCTAGAACAAAACGTTCTGGCGGCATTACACCATCAGCTAATAACTGATGTACCACTGATGTTGCACGAGAAGTAGATAGTTCCCAATTGGAACGGTATCTGGGGGTGTTGATAGGTATATCATCGGTGTGGCCAGCGACGACTATCTGTCCATCCGTTTTACTTAATACAAATCGTATTTTATCAAGAATAGGCAAAAAGGCTCTATTCAAGTTAGCGTCTCCAGATTGAAAAGATCCTTTTTCCCTTATTCTAATTACAATCCTATCAAATTGCGTTTCGACATCAATTAGGCCCTCTTTAATCTCTTCTTTTAAGGCTTCTTGGAACTTCAATGATTCTTCCGTAATCTCCTCTTCCTGCTTTTTGGCAGCCACTTCAGCTTTAGCTTCGGCATCCATTTTTACTTCTAAAGCATCTCTGGTCTCATCGATAGTATCTTGGCGTACTTCTTTTAATGGCGTTGGTCTAGGTTCACCAGGGCTGAATTCTTGAGCAATAATACTGGTCCCTTTCGGTATGTCATTAGCTGCCACCTCACGCTGAACACCAAATGCATTATCAAGAGACTTAACAACCATTTTGTATTTCAGAGCATCCATTTCAGCAAACGAAAGTAATAATACAAAGAAACACATTAATAAGGACATCAGATCAGCAAATGTTCCCATGTAGGCAGGTAAACCGACTGGGGGACAGTCATGTTCAACCGTATCATCTTCAAGCTCTTCACTCATCTGAATTAATTCCTTTCATAGCTAATTATTCAACAGCCTCAACGTTGTCACGCTTAGATGGAGGTAAGAAATTTTTCAATAGTTCATCTAATACTTTCGGATTTTGACCTTCTTGAATAGCCAGTACACTTTGAATAATAATACTTTTATTCATTTGTTCTTCCGCGCTACGCAATGCCAATTTATCTGATATAGGTAATGCAAACATATTGGCTAACATCGCGCCGTAAAGTGTTGTCAATAACGCAACAGCCATTGCGGGTCCAATAGATTTAGGATCAGACATGTTAGATAGCATTTGCACTAAGCCGACCAGCGTACCGATCATGCCCATCGCGGGACCGGCGTCACCAATTTGTTTGAAAATAGCTTGCCCCAGTTTATGACGCGAGACCATTTCATTCATTTCTGTCGATAATGCTTTTTTCACTACTGAAGCTTCGTGCCCATCGACTAGCATGTTGATGCCTCTCGATAAGACTGGATTGGTGATTTCCTGACCTTCTAAAGCTAATAAGCCTTCTTTTCGAGCAATACCAGCCAATTCAACAACACTGGCAATTAAGACTTCAGGGCTTTCCGCTTTATATAAAAATGCTTTCATTGCCGTTTTCATAGAACCTATAAAATGTCCTAAGGTAAATCGCATCAATACAACACCAATAACACCGCCAATTACTATCATAAATGACGGAGCATTAATAAAGACCAATGCGCCTGATCCTAGGGCGATGGTCGCAATAATAAGCACCCAGGATCCTAAAAATCCTAGTAATGTAGCTAAATCCACAAATCAATCCCCTTAGATGAGTGCCGCGTAGTAGAAATATTTGGATGGGCAACAAGGCGTAAAAGTATAAAAACCTTCATCCTAGCTTGCCCTGATCCTGATAATTTTAAAAGTGTGATTCTACCCAATACAGACTAAAAAATCTTTTCTATTAATTTAAAGTATTCTTTTTCTTTAATTTTTGACGATACAGTAGCCATGCAGGCATTAAGAGTAAAACAAATAACACTGCTAACGCGAACAAAGGCCATAATATAGGCTGATTCCATTGTTGCTGTAAGCTTGCTCTTTGCTGCGCATCTACTCGTCGATATTTAATAGTATTATTTGCCATCAAATTTGGTTTTACGTTGTCATTCCATGAATGATACAAAGAAAATTGTTTCGGATGAAAACCCCATATCCAAGGTGAATCGTCGGTTAAAATGTTTAACATTTGTTTAATGATTTTTTGCCTGTCATCATTATCCGGCATTACTCGCATCAACTCGAATAACTGATCAAACTTGTCATTTTGATAGTTAGCGGCATTTTCACCACCTGTGATGGTTTTACTATTAGGGCCATAGAGTAGAAATAGGAAATTCTCAGGATCTGGATAATCGGCATTCCAGCCCCACTGAAAAAGCTGAGCTTGTCCATTACGCATTTTATCCTGAAAACGATTATAGTCCGTACTGCGAATAACGAGTTGTATGCCGAGCTTGTTAAACTGTTTTCTTAACCAATCAAATTGTGCCTTCGCATCAGGGCCGCTCGCAGGGACATCAAAATACAAGGTTAATGGTTCGCCTGTTTCTTGTGACCTGCCTGCTGGATAACCCGCCTTAGCTAATAACTCACGGGCTTTATCTAAAGATTTACGCTTGGCAGTATTTTCAGACCAATCATACACATGATAATTAAGCCCCGATTTCCCATCACTATAGCCAAATATACCTGGAGGAATGGGCCCTTGAGCGGGAATTCCGCGTCCATTTAGAAATATTGAAATATATTCCTCATAATCAACCGCGATTGAAATGGCCTGACGGAGATATTTTGAAGCATCGCTATAACCACCAACGATAGGATCTTGCATATTAAAGCCAATATATGACGTGGAAGCAGCAACAGCGGTTTTAAGCGCTATCCCTTTTTCTTTCATTGCATCGCTTAAAAGAAACTCACCTTGTGATGCGACCTGAATTGCTTGATCAAAACTATCCGAACTAATGCCACTAATATCATAATAACCTTGAAGAAACTTGTTCCAATATGAAGTATTTTCTTTTTCTAAGGTGAAAATAACTTTATCAATAAAAGGTAGTTTTTTACCTTTATCATCTAATAGTCCTAATGCAGAATCGATTTGCTCTCCTTCCTCAGGATAATAATCAGTATGATAATTTGAGTTTTTTTCTAACACCATCTGACTATTCGGATCGTTTTCAGTTAATTGATATGGGCCAGTTCCTACTGGATACCAGTCCAGTGTAATATTTTTCTTAATTAAACCCGCCTGAGCATAAAATGAATCTGCTTCCCATGGAACAGGCGCAAAAAAAGGCATGGCTAGCCAATATCTTAGCTGAGGATATTTTCCTATTACCTTAATTTGATAAGTATAACGATCAATTACTGACACACCTGAAATAGATGAACTTCGCAAATCTACAGTCTGCCCTGATTGTTTTGCATCTCGTAATTGTTCCGCATAATCAGCTAATCCGACTATGTATTCACTCATTACGGCCAATATCGGAGAATGGATATCTGGGTGCGCTAGCCGCTTAATTTGATACACATAATCTTCAGCAATTAATTCCCTACTACTTTGAAACTCAAAGTCAGAAAGTTTATCAATATCATCTAACGCATCATCAGTCAGTTGATGGTATGAAAATGCTCCTTTTTGATCTTTTACAAAAGCAGGATGGGATTGATAAAGAATATTTGGTTTAATCGTTATTTGATAAAGACTATAAGCGACCTCGCTAGACGGATCTTCTTCACTAACTTCGAGACCATCCTCACTAAAATAATGTATTAAAGGCAAGCTAGTAGCTGTCAAAGGCTCCAAAGTGTATGGTCGCTTGAGATAGTGATACTGGAAGGGTGGCTCATATATTTGCCCTGTAAAGCTCGCTTCATTAGAACTATATGATTTAGCCGGATCTAAATGTTTTGGTCGTAGCGAAAATGACGTGTACAAAATAACATCGTCAGCGGCTTGTTGTGGGTAAGGTGTATTTACGGTGGGTATTTCACAACCAACCAAAAAAATTAAAACCACACTACAAAAATACGATATAAATCGCATGAGATATCCCGAGAGTTTACAAATAAGATTCATTATAGCGAGTTATAAGTTATGTTGCCTCTTCCAGAAACAAGTAATTTCGGGTATTTTGTAATGTTTTTCGAACATAACTAACTAAGGATGAATTATGGGATTTTTACAAGGCAAGCGAGTATTAATTGTCGGGGTCGCCAGTGCACGTTCAATTGCGTCAGGTATCGCGTTAGCAATGGCACGTGAAGGTGCTGAACTTGCATTTACCTACCAAAATGATAAATTAAAATCTCGTGTCGAAAAAATTGCTGAAGAATGTGGTTCTGATCCAGCGCTATTATTCCCTTGTGATGTAGCAAGTGATAATGAAATTGAATCGGTATTTGATCAACTTGGTCAACATTGGGATGGCTTGGATACCATTGTCCACTCAGTCGCTTTTGCGCCGCGGGATCAGCTACAAGGCAGTTATGTTGACAGTGTAACCCGCGAAGGCTTCGCTACGGCACACGACATCAGTTCATATAGCTTTGTAGCACTAGCTAAAGCAGGCAAAGCCATGATGACGGGTCGAAACGGTTCATTATTAACCTTGAGCTATCTAGGTGCTGAGCGTGCAATAGATAACTACAATGTTATGGGCGTGGCTAAGGCGAGTTTAGAAGCCAACGTACGCTACATGGCTTATTCATTAGGCCCTGATGGCACACGGGTTAATGCGGTATCTGCTGGACCTATTAAAACGCTGGCCTCTGCAGGTATAGCTGACTTTAGTAAAAAACTGGCACTGGGTGAGCAAGTGTCACCGCTTCGTCGTAACGTGACTATCGAAGAAGTTGGCAATGTAGCCGCATTTATGTGCTCTGATTTAGCGTCAGGCGTCACTGGTGAGATTACTTATGTTGACAGTGGCTACAATATTGTAGGTATTGCTGGTTAAATAACATTTTATCGCTTAATGCTGATTTGTTTCAACCGACACCCCATCATAAACAAATAAAAAAGGCGCTATAAGCGCCTTTTTTATATATATAAATTAAATTGTTCGTTATAAATTATTTTTAAACAATTTGATCTCAGCCTCTTCTTTTAAGCTATCAATCAATGCTTGTAACTCACTGGTTCCATAAGATCGAGCCAAATGTGACTTTAAGCCATCACGATCTTCTTGTGGAGCATCGGCAGGCACGCCATCTTTAGCAGAGATAATATTAACCACAATATAATTACCATTACTTGCTGTAAACCCAATATATGAAGATTCAGAACGAGGTCTCGCTACAGCAAAAGCACGATCTAATATTTGAGAACTAACCTCTTTGCTCATACGAGTATATGATTGGCTAGAATGCCACTCATTGTCAGCAAATAAGTCATCTGCTGATGTGCCCGATTTTAATTTTGCTAAAATCTCCTCACCAATTTCTGCAGTTTTGTCTCTTGCAGCAGCGTAGCGAAGTTGTTCAGTTATAGCCGGGGCAACAGACTCGTACGGAAGCTGGCTTGCAGTAATGTGTTTATTTTTATGCAATACCAGTAAATCAAACTTACTCAACTCTATCACAGCACTATTTAAATTATTGCCTAATACATCTTGACTAAAAGCCACACTTGCAACTTTTTTATTTGTTGCGATACCAGTAGTATTGCCATCACGCATAAATGCTTGACTAGTTTTTACAGTTAAGGATAACTCTTCAGCTACAACATCAAGATTATCTGGATTTTCATAACTCAAATTAGCGAGTTTTTCTGCAAGTTCAAAAAATAAATCTTCTGCTTTTTGACGACGATAAATCGCTTCAACCTGAGCACGAGCATCCTGAAAAGATTTGCCTTCAGATGTTTGAATCACAGTCAATTTGATAAGATGATAACCAAACTCTGTTTTAACGGGCTCACTCACTTCACCTAACTTTGTCATCGAAAATACAGCTTCTTCAAATGCTGGGTCCATGACTCCTCGCTGAAATAAACCTAAGTCACCACCTTCTGCGGCTGAGCCAGTGTCTTGTGATAACGCAGCAGCTAGTATTGCAAAATCTTCACCTTGTTCAAGACGCTGTTTTATTGATTCTATCTTTGCCTTTGCTTCAGCATCATCACCTTCAATTAAAATATGGCTTGCTTGGCGTTGTTCCGGACCAACAAACTGAGCTTTATTTTTTTCATAAAAGGCTTTTAGTAACTCATCATCAACTGATATATTTTCACTTAACTGGTCAACAGATAACTCAACATAATCTACCACTATTTGTTCAGGTGCCATATAGTTGGCTAAATGCTCATCATAATAACTACGGACAGCTTCATCGGTTACTACAACTTGTGCTACTTGATTTTGTGCAGCAACGACACCATAGGCAATCTCACGTGTCTGGTTTTCTAAACGTAATATGGTATTTAGATCATAATCACTGACAATCACCGAACGCTGTGTATTTTCTGCCAACTCTTGTGTTAATACATCGACACGTAATTGTGCTTCATATTGAGCTGGATTCATACCCACTCGGGCAAGCGTCATAGAATAAATATCGTCATCAAACTGGCCATTCTTTTGAAATGCTGCCGTTGATTTAATAATCTGAAATAGTGCTTGATCTGTGACTCTCTGTCCTAGGTCATGTCCAGCCAAAATAAGCAATTTTTGTTCAATAAGGCCATCGAGGACGCTCTGTTTTACAGCAAGACTATCAAACATCGTTGGGTCAAAATTTTCTCCCATCATATTTCTCATACGATCACGATATTGCTGTAACGCTTTTTGGTACTCAACTTGCTGGATGGGCTCGCCGTTTACTTCAGCCACAATGACATCTGACGGGCCTGTCAAATAGGAGTTAACGCCCCATAATGCAAATGGAATACTAATTAAGCCTACAATAAACCATGCAACCCAACCTTGGGCTCGTTCACGAATAAAATGCAACATAGAATAGGACCTTCAGTAAAAAGTGTTGTTAATTTACACCCAAAAAAGATGCAAAAAAAAAGGCGCATAAAATGCGCCTTTTCGATATGTGGCGGAGCGGACGGGACTCGAACCCGCGACCTCCGGCGTGACAGGCCAGCATTCTAACCAGCTGAACTACCGCTCCATTTTTCTTGGTGGGTGCTGAGGGGTTCGAACCCCCGACCCTCGCCTTGTAAGGGCGATGCTCTCCCAGCTGAGCTAAGCACCCCAAGAAAAAAAACTAGTTTACAGCATCCTTTAGGGCTTTGCCAGCTTTAAATGCTGGAATTTTTGCAGCTGCAATTTGAATCTCTTCACCAGTACGTGGGTTACGACCAGTACGAGCTGCACGGTCACGTACAGAAAATGTTCCGAAGCCGACCAATGTTACTTGATCACCACTACTAAGTGCTTTTGTTACTGCACCAGTCATACCATCTACAGCTAGAGCCGCTTTCGCTTTTGAAATGTCAGCAGCAGTTGCAATAGCATCAATCAATTTAGATTTATTCAAAATTCAATTCCTCATCTCGTTAATACTTCAATTATTTATTGTCTCAACCCAAGCCAGTTGGCCAATAGGGAATGGCTATCTAACTACAGCAAAATCATAGTGTCAAGTGTTTACTGACATTACTTACGGTCTAAAATGAACACCCATTTTGTCTAGACGTATTCTACACTTTATATATAGTCAAATACTTAATCTTTTGACGATTCCAGCCATGTACGGGTTATTTCAACATACTGAGCAACTGTTATGGTTTCGGGTCGTTGCTCTAGATCGACTCCAGTCGCCACCAAGATCTCGTGTCCAACTAGGTTTTTCAAGGTGTTAGCTATAGTTTTACGTCGCTGAGAGAACGCCTGTGTAACAACTTTTCCTAATGCTTGTATATCCACATCACCACCAATACGTTCAGCTAAGGGATGTAGGAAAATTATAGCCGATTCAACTTTAGGAATAGGGTCAAAAGCTTCTGGTGGTACTATAAATAATAATTCAGCCTGACATCGATATTGCACCATAATGCTCAAACGTCCATATCGCTTATTACCTGGTTGCGCACAGATACGTTCTACAACTTCCCTTTGAAGCATAAAAAACATATCTTCAATACAATCAGATTGATCTAATAAATGAAACAATAACGGCGTTGTAATGTTATAGGGTAAGTTACCAATGATTCGCAATTTTTCCTGCTGTTTTTGTAAGCTCCGGAAATTAAACGTCAATGCATCGGCTTGATGAATCGTTAAATGTGGATAAATCGCTAAACGCATTTCTAATAACGGCACTAGGTCTCGATCCAATTCAACCACATCTAACTGATCACTACTTTGTAATAATGGAATGGTCAATGCTGCTCGTCCAGGACCAATTTCAACTAAGTGTTGTCCAAACTGCGGATCAAATGCGGCGACAATATCATCAATGACACTTTGATCTTGTAAAAAATTCTGACCAAATCGTTTCCGTGCTTTTGGATAGCGTTTTTCACTCATTATTGTTGTTTACTCTCTATCATTGTGTATGCCATATCAATCGCTGCCTGTAAGCTGCTTATTGTTGCCTTGCCGGTTCCCGCGATATCTAACGCCGTACCATGATCTACTGATGTTCGAATGAAAGGCAAGCCGAGTGTTACATTAACTGCACGGCCAAATCCTTGATGCTTAAGTACCGGTAAACCTTGATCGTGATACATCGCTAACACTACATCAAAATCGTGTAATTTTTCCTGGACGAATATCGTATCCGCTGGCCAAGGACCAGATAAGTTAATACCTTGTTTAGTCAACCGTTTAATAACAGGTGAAATGACCTCTATTTCTTCAGTTCCTAGGTGTCCACCCTCTCCAGCATGGGGATTTAAGCCACAAACAGCAATCCGAGGTGAAGATAGCCCCTGATGAATAATTTCTATGACGCGCGTCAACGAGGCTTGCGTAATTGCTTGGCTGACCATCTTTAACGGTAAATGCGTCGTTGCTAGTGCAACGCGCAATGTAGGAGTTGCCAGCATCATTACCACTTGCTCCACACCGGCCCCATCAGCAAAAAATTCTGTGTGCCCACTAAACGTAAATCCGGCATCGTTAATAATACCCTTATGAACGGGTGCTGTGACTACGGCATCAAAGGTTCCTTCCTGGCATCCATCCAAAGCCAATTGAAGAGTATTCAAGACATAGGCTGAATTAGCACTATTTAATACTCCTGCAATCACTGGTTCAGCTAACGCTACTGGCAGATATCGTAGTGTACCTTTTATTGCTACATGTGCAGGTTTAGCAAGGTCAGATAATTCTAGGTTTATAGGCAATCCTAATTGCTGAGCACGTTGCTGTAACAACTGAGGATCGGCGATAACTACTAATTCACACGTTTGCTGTTGTTGCGCTAGTTGTACACAGAGATCGGGACCAATCCCCGCCGGCTCTCCAGCAGTAAGGGCTATTCGGTAGCATGCATTCAAGAGTCACGATACTCTACATAGGACTCATCACGAAGTTCGCGTAACCAACTTTCAAGATCTTCTTCAATTTTACGTTGGCGAATTTCCGCTCTTGCTTTGTTACGTTTAAATTCTTCCGCCATGTTTTGCTCACGACGATCATCTATTTTAATTAAATGCCAACCAAAGCGACTCTTGAAAACGTCACTGATGCCACCAATCGATAATTCATTCATTTTTTCTTCAAATTCAGGGACCATTGCACCAGGGCTAGTCCAGCCCAAACTACCACCTTCAATAGCTGAGCCCGTATCATCGGAATGAGCACGCGCTAATTCTGCAAAATCATCACCATTTAGAATGCGTTCTCGCAATTGTTCCAAACGTTTTTCTGCATCGTCATCTGTCGTTAATTCATTAGTCTTAATCAATATATGACTGGCTAATGTTTGTTTAACCAAGTGCGTTTCTTCACTTTTTTTATCTTTGAGCATCACTAAATGATAACCGCTGCCACTACGTAAAGGCTTGCTTACTTCACCCACCGCTAAATTAGGAACAACATCAGAAAATAATGAAGGTAATTCGCCTTTTTTACGCCAGCCTAAATCGCCACCCTCTAATGCATTTTGACCGTCAGAATAACCTGCAGCAACTTCTGAAAAATTGCCACCCGCATCTAGTAATGATTGAATATTCTTGAGTTTATCTTGGGCAGTTTGTACCTGCTCAGGAGAGGCTGCTTCTGGTACATTAATTAACATATGCAGCAAGTGATAACTTGTTTCACTGCCACCTTGGACAGCTTGAGTTGTTAAATATGTATCAATTTCTCTATCAGATACCACTACTCGGTCTTCAACCTGACTCTTACGTAATCGACTGATAATCATTTCTTCTCGTATTGAGTCACGAAAATCAGCAAAATCATAGCCATCCTTTGCTAATACATCACGAAATTCACGCAAGGTGATTTTATTGTTGTCAGCAATCTGCCTTAATGCTGCGTTCAATGCATCATCACCAACTCGAATACCCATAGTGTCGGCTTTTTGTAATTGTACCCGTTCTAATATAAGTCGTTCCATAACCTGTTTACGAAGCACATCTGAGGGTGGCATCGCAGCATTACGCTGACGTAATTGTTGACGAACAGTTTGTTCCATATCCACTAATTCACTTTCAAGCAACACCTCATTGTTAACCACCGCAACAATTCGATCCATAGGTTCTGACCACGCGGCGTTAACCAATAAGACATTAACCAATATAAAGGTAAGCAGTAAATTTCTAATCATGAAAATCTCAACAATAAACGAATGACTGTTTGTATTATATAAACAACAGAAGCCATAAATAGGGCTTGATAGTAATTATTTAATCTAGCTGGATAAAAATCACACTCTATCCAGAGACACTAAACAACACGAATGGTTCAATTATGATTTATGAGCCGTAACCCAAAACACTATCTTCTAACAACGAATCTGAGTTTTGACCAAAATTACCTAATCCTTTCAGCTCTATCTGGAAGAATATAGCTAAATTTCGATCTAGATCAGTAGCACTATTGACATAATCTCTTAGCACCAATCGAGTAGCCCAACAGCAACTACCATATTCAATACCTGCTATTCCTTCTAGTGTTCGATTATCTTGTAATGAGTGGTACCAACGACCGATCATGCTCCATTGCTGATTGAACGGAATACGTGCAGAAATATCCAGCTGTTCTAAACCATCCGCAGTATTGATCGCATCACGACGATAGCGATGCGATATATTAAATAATTGACCATTATCACCACGATATCGCAGGCTTAAAGCTGACATATTATTCGTATCGCCATGCGGATTCCATTGAATTTCACCGCGAGCAGTCCACTCTTTTGCAACCGATGCAGCTATCTCGGCTACCATATCTGAATCGGATCGGGTTGCTACCGCGTTATTAGTAACTGATACCTTACGATCTTGAAAATAATGGATCTGGCCTAGACTAACTCTTAATAGCTCACGTCCTGATTGTTGTTCAATAATCCGTGACGTCACACCGGTCGTGATTTGATTTGCATCACCCACTCGATCAGCACCTGAAAAGCGGTCATAAGCAAACATTTGTCCCATATTGAAGGTACGTAATGTGCTATCAAAAATAGGAATATCGTCTTGGTTTCGTTCGGGGATATACAAATAAAATACGCGAGGTTCTAATGTCTGAGTATAACCGTTATCAAATAACGTCATATCACGGTCAAAAAATAAGCCACTATCTAAGCTAGCAACAGGCAGTGTACGACTTGGCGTTTTATTGGCTACTGTTGTTTCGTTTTCAGTTAAATTATATTGTGTATGTCGTAAGGCTAATCGTGGCGTGATAAATCCAGCAGAATTTTGCCATGGTAGACTCACCGAAGGTTCAATATCGAATCGCTGACCTGCCGTCAGATCATCATGCTCGAAATCAACATATTCAGCAGTCATTCCATAACTTAATCCCATCGCCTGATCGGGCAATAGACCGTTAAATCGTAATTGTGGCAATTGTTTATAGGGTGTTACATCATCAGTCAATGTCTGATAACCTTTTAAACGGCCAGTGAAATTCCAATTATCAGCGTTATAGCTTACATTTAAGTCACGATTTAAGTGAGTGGTGCTCGCTAAACTTAGACTAGTACCAAAGTCTTCAAGATAGGAAGTATCTGACACATAGTTGTAATCTAAAGTTGAGTTCCAGCGTGAAGATAGCCGACTAGTATTTTGCCATGAAAAATGTTTACGATCTTGCTGGTAGTTGGGATTAAGGTTTGAACCATCATTCTTCAACTCATCGCTAGAAAGAAATCCCGCATCTACCACGCCTTGTCCAAGGTCATCCAAATAGCGAAACTCACCATTTAGCATGAGTCCACGATCAGCCATATAGCGTGGCGTTAGCGTGGCATCGGTATTAGGTGATATATTCCAATAGTATGGTGTACTGACATCAAATCCCGTTTTATCACTACTGCCAAGCGATGGGATTAGAAACCCAGATTTACGATCATCATTTAATGGGAAACTGATGTAAGGTGTATAAAAAACAGGTATTCCACCTAAACGAACCACTACATTACGTGCCGACCCCACAGCTTCCTCATGATCTAAATTTACTTTTGAAGCTTGCAATAACCACGCATCATCACCTTGCACACAGGTTGTATAGGTAGCATTTTTTAACTCAGTTTTGATTTTTCCTTGGCGACGAACATGACTGGCTTCACCACGAGCATGCATCTCACGAATACGATATTGGGCGTTCACTAAAGAACCTTCATCTTTAGACATCGACCATTGCGCCTGTTGTGAATTCACGATCATCTCGCTATCACGTAAATTAACATCACCCTGTGCCGTAACGTCTCCGGTATTTTGATCATACGTTGCCCGGCTGGCTGTTAATTCTTGTCCAGCCCGATTAACGATTACATTACCGGTAAAGACTGACACGCCTCCTTCCGTTAGCAGCGCATCATCAGCCTTAACATCAACTGGAACTTCTTCAGCACTTTCAACATAAGGTAAAAAATCAGCATCATTTGTTATATCACAAAGCGGCCAACTAACCTCAGATCGAACCAAGGAACTAAAACATGTCAGTGTGACAGTGGAAAATATAATCAGTTTGCGCATGACTATCCTCAAGGTGCCACCGAAGTCAGAAAATTAATTCGGCAATGCAATAAATAACCGCTAATTTATCGCATATAAAGTACATTTCATCAAATAGTAGCACCAATTAATAGGGTCAATTGATCATAGAACAAGTAACATCAATAAGTTAGCGGCATAATTGTAAAATCTAAAATAGATACTACAAACACAAATCCCGTCACAACGAACAATGCAACTAACTTTATTTTTGAAAGTTAGTTGACACTCACAGCTCAATTCCCTATAGTATGCGCTTCCTTTCGGGGGCTATAGCTCAGCTGGGAGAGCGCTTCGCTGGCAGTGAAGAGGTCGACGGTTCGATCCCGTCTAGCTCCACCAGTTAACCGAAAGAAAACAGTTTTAGGTCCCCATCGTCTAGTGGCCTAGGACACTGCCCTTTCACGGCGGTAACAGGGGTTCGAACCCCCTTGGGGACGCCATATATGAAGGCTTAGAACTTAATTCTAAGCCTTTTTATTTTAGTTCGACAATGTAGTATGAAAATAAAGTTTTTAGGTCCCCATCGTCTAGTGGCCTAGGACACTGCCCTTTCACGGCGGTAACAGGGGTTCGAACCCCCTTGGGGACGCCATATATGAAGGCTTAGGATTTAACCTAAGCCTTTTTTATTGCCTAAATTTAAAACATTCTCGAATTTTAATATATCCATACTAGCTTAAATCAATGAATTCGCCGCATTAAGAACACACCTACTATAGCAAAGACCACTGTCGGGAAAGCCGCCGTCAGCCAAGGCAATAGTCCAAATACTATTCCTAGATGTTGAAAGCTCTGGTTCAACAATTGAAAGCTTATCCCAACTAAAGCTCCGACTAAGATACGTCCTCCAATGGGCGTTGAGCGCATTGATCCAAATACAAACGGCACGGCAAGGAAAACCATTACAGCTGAACTAATAGGCATTATAACTTTCATCCAAAAAGCGACTTCATACTGTGCCGCAGCTTGATGATTGTCTTTTAAATAGTGAATATAGTCGAGAAGACTCCAAACAGGTAAATATTCAGGCGGCACCAGCACAATATTGACCATCCCTGGGTTAAGTTGTGAACGCCAATGAGCATTAGCAATAGACCTAACCTCGACACCCTGCTCATCAATCGTGCTTTGCACTACATCAGATAGTACCCATGTTGGCCCTTCATAATAAGCTTCTTGCGCTTTAGTCACAACTCGTAAACGGTACTGCTTATCAAACTCATAAATCGAAATATCTGCAAAACGGCCATCTGGCTGGATAGAACGAATATGATTGAAATGTAAACCATCCCTTGTCCAAAATCCATGCTCTGATCGGGAGCCTATCGTTCCAGTCTGCGCTGTAGACTGCATTTCACGCGCCTGCTGTTCTAATGGAGGCCGTAATACTTCACCTACAAAGACGGCCACAATCATCAAGCAGATTGCCACAATCATAACCGCTTTATTGATCTTTTGTACCGATACACCGGCAGCACGCATTACGACTAACTCACTTTGACTTGCAAGATTGCCTAAACCCAAAACACTACCTAAAAGTGCGGCTATGGGTAACAGCTCATAAATCCGCTTTGGCATCGACAATAAAATGTAACTTGCAGCCTCTTTTAGGTGATATTCGCCTTTCCCTAAATCTTCAAGCTCACCTACAAAATCCATAAAAGTATATAAACCGAGCAATATCAGCAAAACTAATGAAGTGCTGGTTAATATTGTTTTAGCAATATAGCGCTGTAGTAGACCCATCATAGCGCTCCTTGATGGTGTCTGAGTTGAAGCCAGTAAAAGTGAATCTTTCGTCGATTCAACATCAGTATTAACAACAAAATCATCACCACATGAACCCACATAACACCAATCCATGGTGCCATTACACCTTTTGTCACCCAGGCACGAGTAACACCCAGTAAGTTACTATATATAATGTAGATTAATATGGCAGGTAAAAAGCCAGCATAACGTCCTGTTCGAGGCCCGTTATTAGCTAATGCTAAGGCCATAACACATAAAACTAACGTCATTACCGCAGCTGAAATTCGCCATTGTAATTCGGCTAAGTCTCGCGAAGTTCCTCGTTGCCATAATAGACTTGTAGGTAGTGATTTAAGATACTCCTCAATCTGCTGTTTTTCTCCAGTTTGAACTAAAATGCTGTGTGTTTCGAATTGAGTAATCGTATAATCTTGCTGTCCAGCTTGACCTTCATATCGATAACCCTCTTCTAATACCAAGTACTTATTATTTGTCTCAAGATCAATTTCAAACCGACCTCGACTTGAACGAAAGATTAAAGGTCTAGCGTCACGATGAATTTCAATAAAGACTTCAACCATATTCTGGTTATCCTTGCTTAGCCCTTCTGAATAGAAGGTCCAACTACCATCACGACTTTCCTTAAAGCTGCCGGCAATCAAACCAGCAGTATCTGCGGATAATTTTGATTTTTGCTCGAGTGTATTACGGTTTGACAGTACATCAGGCACTATAAAAAGCGACAGCGATGCAATAATTAATGAAACGGTACCAGCAAATAACAACACATTTCGCATAACGCGGCGGCTTGAAATACCACATGCAGCAATAACCGTGAGTTCATTATCGGAACTCATCCGACTCAGCGCCAACATCACTCCCAAAAATGCACTCATCGGAAGTAATACGGACAATGCACCGAGTGAGCTGTAACCGAGCAATGTAAAAATAACCTCGCTAGGTAAATTACCTACTGCCGCTTGCGCAAGATAGCGTGCAAATCGTGTTGCAACAAATATCAGCCATAACACCGCTGTCACCGCTAACAAGTTAAGCGTAAACTCACGCATAAAGTAACGGTCAATGATGGTTAGATAAGAATGAAAAAATTGTCGAATGACGGGCATTATTTTATGGTCTTAAGTTAGAATGGTCTATTTATGGATGCGATTTACATTGCAGTCTAAATCATCTAGTGCAAACAGGCACTATTTCACAGGGGAAATCCATGCAGTATTTTGTCACAACTGAAGCACTGGCAACACACAAATCTGATTGTATCGTCGTTGCGGTTTTTGAACAGGGGCAATTAAGTCCTAGTGCTAAAACACTCAATGAACTTAGCAACAATGCTATTAACCGAGTCATAGAACGTGGTGATATCTCAGGTAAAGCGGGACAAACCGTCTTATTACATGAGCTTTCTGGGATTAATGCGCCACGCGTATTACTTGTTGGTTGCGGCAAACAAGGAAAGACAACTGAAAATGACTTCAATACTGCCATTACAACAATGGCGAAAGTGCTTAATGAATCGGGTGCCATTAGTGCAACAAGCTGTTTAGCCGAAGTCGCAATCAACACTCGCACAGCTGAGTGGAAAGTTCGCCAAACAATGATTACAGCGGGAGCTGCACTGTATACGTATACTCAGACTAAAAGTAATGTCACTCCCCAAGAGTTACCTTTAGAGAAACTTGGCTTCTTTACTCTAGATAATGCACAAGGCATCGAAAAAGCCGCCGAATCTGGACTGGCTATCGCAAGAGGTATGGATTTAGCCCGTGAACTGGGCAACTTGCCTGGCAATATTTGTACGCCTCGTTATCTTGCTAATCAAGCGATTGAAATTGGTCAAAAATTTGAGTCAGTGACTACCACTATTCTTGATGAAGCAGAAATGGAAGCTCTTGGTATGGGTTCTTTATTATCCGTTTCTCGTGGTAGTCGTGAACCTGCACGACTCATTACAATGAACTATCAAGGTGCTGGCGATGCTCGGCCAGTCGTCTTAGTCGGTAAAGGTTTAACATTTGATGCCGGCGGTATTTCGCTCAAGCCTTCACAAGGCATGGATGAAATGAAATATGATATGTGTGGTTCAGCCAGTGTATTTGGCACCATTTCAGCTATTGCCGAGCTAAAGTTACCAATAAATGTCATTGGTGTTGTACCCAGTTCAGAGAATATGCCCGATGGTGATGCCAATAAACCCGGTGATATTGTCACTAGCATGGCAGGTAAAACCATTGAGATCCTCAATACTGATGCTGAAGGTCGCTTAATTTTATGTGATGCATTGACCTATAGCGAACGTTTTGATCCTGAAATCGTTATTGATATCGCCACTTTAACGGGTGCCGTTATTGTTGCATTAGGACGTCAAGCCACTGGATTAATGGCTAATGACCAAACATTAGCAGATGACTTACTTAAAGCAGGTAATGATAGCTATGACAGGACATGGCAATTACCTTTGTGGGATGATTACCAACAACAATTAGACAGTAATTTTGCTGACATCGCGAATGTTGGTGGCAAAGAAGCAGGCAGTGTGACCGCAGCTTGTTTTTTAGCTCGATTTACTGAAAAATTTACTTGGGCTCATTTAGATATTGCTGGTACAGCATGGAACAGTGGCAAAGATAAAGGTGCTACAGGTCGTCCTGTTCCTCTTTTAGTGCAATATTTATTGAATAGAATCGCCGAAAAAAACTAAGTTTTATTTACTATGACACGTGTTAGTTTTTACATTTTAAAAGGTTCAAAAGCACATGATCGGCAGGTATTTGCCTGCCGATTAATTGAGAAGGCTTATAAACAAGGCCATCATATCTACATTCACACAGATAATGCTGATAAAGCAGAGCAAATTAATCAAACCTTGTGGTCATTTCGAGCAGATAGTTTTGTTCCCCATCAATTAATTGATCGGCCAAATGCGGATCATTGTTCGGTCTTAATTGGTCATAACACCAAACCACCCCGTTTGATGGATTTACTGATTAATCTGGGTACAGAGCAACCGATTTTTTTTAGTCAATTTGACCGAGTTGCAGAATTTATAAATGATGACAAACAACTGAAGAGTATGGGTCGTGAACGTTACCGATTCTATCAGCAGCGTGGTTATGAGCTTACGACCCATAAAATCTGAATTCAGAATTTCAAATTAAGTGAAAGTCAGATCAATTCAAGCCTACTAAAGCAGTACTTTTAACGATTATTAATCGCGGCTAAAGTAACCCGCATTCTGTTTATCCAAGACTAATAATTCCTCCATGCTCGCACTATCAACAGAACGACTATATAAGTAGCCTTGTCCATAATCACAGCCTAAAGTAGTTAAAACGCGTTGTTGTGAAATATTTTCTATGCCTTCAGCTACCACGCGAAGCTTAAAATTCTCAGCTAAGGCAATAATGGAGCGGACAATTGCACTATCCGCATCTTCATTTTGTAAACCGATAACAAAACAACGATCTATTTTCAACATATCTACAGGGAAGCGCTGCAAATAACTTAAGCTAGAATAACCGGTACCAAAATCATCAATACTCAAGGAAAGACCCAGTTTTTTGAGAGCATTCATGGTATCAATTGCAGATTCGATATCATTCATCACCACGCTTTCTGTAAGCTCTAATTCTATCTTCCCTGCTGATACCATGCTCTCCGATAAAATTTTGGCGACATGCTCCGTAAAATCATGTTGCCAAAATTGTCTCGCAGACACGTTAATTGACATATTAGTAAGCTCAGGATAATGCTGCTCCCATTGATGCATTTGTCGACAAGCTGTCATCATTACCCATTCACCTATGGCAATAATGATACCGGTCTCTTCTGCTAAGGGAATAAACTCTTGAGGTGAAACCAGTCCTAACTGAGGATGTTGCCATCGAACTAATGCCTCCATACCCGACATTCTATGCGTTACTAAGTCAATTTTAGGCTGATAAAAAACGACGAATTGATCATATTCTAAAGCTTGCCGTAATGCTTTTTCTAAGGTTAAGCGGCGTGTGATTTTTTCATTAATTTTAGGAGTGTAAAATTGACTATTATTTCGGCCTTGTTGTTTAGCTAAATACATCGCTGAATCAGCGTGCTGAATCAAGTCATCTGCATTTTCTGAGTCATCCGGATAAACACTAATACCTACACTGCCAGTAACCATCAATTCGTGCCCTGCTATATTATATGGCAGCTGTACCGCTTGTAATAAGTTATAAACGATGTTGTTGATATTTTCCAACGCGACAATTTCAGGCAAAATAACGACAAATTCATCGCCGCCAAAACGAGCCACGGTATCACCCTTACGCAGTGTATCTGTAAAGCGTTTTGCTAATACCTGTAACAATTCATCACCAATTTGGTGGCCTAGCGAATCATTAATAAATTTAAAATGATCAATATCAATGAACAGTACAGCCATTTTAGTATTACTACGCGCACTATGCGAAATAGCCTGCTCTAAGCGATCATGCAATAAATTTCGGTTTGGTAGACTAGTAAGTTCATCATGTGTCGCCATAAATGCAATACGTTCTTCATTTACTTTGCGTTCGGTAACATCTTCGATTACCGCAATAAAATGCGTGATACTACCTTGATTATTCACTAAGGGCGTGATGGTTTGGTAAACATACAGGCTACTGCCATCTTTCCTGAAGTTTTCTAGTTCACCTTGCCATATATTGCCTGCTGAAATGGTTTGCCAAACCACTTTAACGTACCCTTGTTTTTCTGTAGTACCATTTAAAAGATATGGTGTCTGACCTATCATCTCATCAAGTTGGAATAAGGTTAGTCGAACAAAGGCATCATTCACCCATTCAATGTATCCATCAGCATTAGTGATCATGATTGAATTTGCTGTTTTTTCAACAGCCACGCGATGCAAACGCATCAAATTTTGATCTTCAGTCAATTTGCATAAGACGCGAAGACCTCCAGCGAATAAAATCATGATTTTCTGAAATGCTAAATCACATTCATCGCTATACGCACTATGAACGCCAATAAGACCAGAAGTTGAATCACTAACATTGAAAGGCAATAATACGCCGTCATAAAACTCATCATTCACCAAACGGTGCTGCCAAGATTTAGGTTGGTTACTTATAGTGTTCAGCCGAATGAGTTTTTGTTCGAAAAAGTTCGTTTGTAAATGCGCATCAATATCCTCCAACCCAAACCAAATCCCCCTACCATCAAATAAAAATTGTGCCTTTTCACCGGCATGAAATAACTGAATATCCTCGCCTTTGCTTAATTTTATCCAAAATAATGTCACATCTAAAACTCGCGCCATTTCTTTACACACAAAATGCAGCAAAGGGTTAAGCTGATAATCCGCTGTCAACACCATTTGTTCTGCAGTTCGTAGAGTGTCATTTACCGCACGTTCCAAACGCTCACTTTGAACATTTTCAATGGTGCCTACAATCATGCCTTCTGCTGGGTATTGGTTTTCTAGCGTCCTCTGTAATGAGATATTTACCCAAAGGAAGCCATGATCAGCAGTTAATAATCTTACCTCGCCTGAGCAACTCTTGACTGTATTATCACTCAAAGCAGTCAACATACGTTTCACTAGGTCCTGTTCCGCTGGATGAATAAAATCGTTGACCGGTTGGTTTATCGAGTTCTGAAAATCATAACCTGTTATTTGCTTCCAAACTGGACTCAAAAATCGCCAAGTACCCGCGCCATCGATTTGAACAATGACCTCTCGAATATTTGTAACTACCCGACGATAACGCTGTTCAGAATCAAAAAGTTGCTTTTTTTCTAAGGCCAATTCATCGTACATAATTTGTAAAGCATGATTTAAATCACCAATTTCATCATGATTTTTTATATTAAATACAGGCAACAAACGATCACTGGCATAAGTGCTAGCTCGTTCAGCCATCATTATTAATGGCCGCACCATCAACCTTTTTACTGCGATATGAATCAACATCCCCAATAAAAAAACTGTTAATAAGATAAGTAATGATGTTTTTAAGAGTGTTTGATGTAAAGACTGTAAAATTTCTTGTGTCGGTACTAATCTAAAGTAGCGCCACGCCATAGGTTCTATCAAACTTGCAATTACTTGATATTCTTGCTCATCAATAGTCACGGGTGTTAATACCTTAGCGCTTGTTGATAATTCGTCAATAAACAGCTTATGTAAACGTTGCTGTTCTATGTTTACTTTAAAGGCTTCAGGATTTTTCTCTAATAAGGTTTGCCATTGTCCCGCTAAAACAAAGTCCCCATCTACTGTTAATAAGAAATGCTGCTCGCGTGGATATTCTTCATTTTGTAAATAAAGTAGTTCAACCAATTCATTAACATTAATATCCATCCCTAAGGTAGCAATCCATTCACCATCAATATCTAAAGGATAAATGGCACTCACCATCCATGATTTAGTAACAACGTCAAATAAGGCAGGCGTCCATTTTAGCGTTCGTTCAGGATTCATTTCTGGTGATGCCAAGGTCATCCAAGGTGTTAAGGTATAATCAGTATCTGCGACCATCAAATAGATAAAATCTGGATAAGACAGATTAAAGATTAATTGACTGCGGTCATGCCCTAACATCCAAACGTTATTAAACACCGGATTGGTAGTAGTCGATGCACCAAACACATCAAACACATACAATGCTGACATATAAAATTGCTTGTATTGCTCGGTTAAAAGGCTATCGGAGGGTAAAAACAAACCCGCTTGCTGACGACCATTAAAATATTGCTTTTGATTCCGCCATGCACCATCTTCAAATCGCATCATTTTCTGAGCAAATAAATAATTAGGATCAGTCGCAACGGGTGGATTTAATTGTTTAGTTAATTGTCGAGATAAAGCCGTTAAATTTGGGCTGGCAAACTTTAATAAAAGCTCATCATACGCAATCACTTTTTGTGTTTGCTTTGTTAGTTTAACTAACTCAGATTCCAGTAAGGCTCGTTTCGCGTTCTGATAATAAAACCACAATGATGGAACTGTGACCAAAATAACGCTCGCAATCACAATCGAGCTTATCTTCCGTGAAATATTCATTTAGATCCTCCTAATCTTAGTCCTAGTGTGCCGCAAACTAATATCCATAACCATATTTCAACAACATCACGGTATAATGCCCATCTTATTTTATTAATACAACCTTGAATAAACCATGGAAAAAACCTACACACCTGACGAAATCGAGCAACGCTGGTACCAAACTTGGGAACAAAACGGCGAATTTAAACCATCAGGTGAAGGTACGCCCTACGCCATCATGCTGCCACCACCCAATGTCACTGGTCGCCTGCATATGGGTCACGCTTTCCAAGATACTATAATGGATACCTTAACGCGTTATCACCGGATGAAGGGAGACAATACCTTATGGCAAGCAGGCACAGACCATGCTGGTATTGCCACCCAAATGGTCGTCGAGCGTCAACTTAATGCTGAAGGTAAAACACGGCATGATTTAGGACGTGAAGCATTCATCGATCGTGTTTGGGATTGGAAAAAAGAGTCTGGTGGAGAAATCACAACTCAATTGCGTCGTCTAGGTACTTCGATGGACTGGGAGCGTGAACGTTTCACCATGGATGATGGCTTATCTGAAGCAGTTAAAAATGTCTTTGTTCAATTACATGAAGAAGGTTTGATTTATCGCGGAAAACGCCTCGTTAACTGGGATCCAGTTTTACACACTGCCGTATCTGATCTTGAAGTATTATCAGAAGAAGAATCCGGCCACATGTGGCATTTCCGTTATCCACTAACTGATGGTTCTGGTTATTTAGTGGTGGCCACTACCCGCCCTGAAACGATGTTGGGTGATAGTGCGGTTGCCGTACATCCAGAAGATGAACGCTATCAACACCTTATTGGCAAAACAATTACTTTGCCATTAGTAGGTCGTGAAATTCCAATTATTGCTGATGATTATGTCGATCCTAAGTTTGGAACCGGTTGTGTTAAAATCACCCCAGCTCATGATTTTAATGATGCCGAAGTCGGGCAACGACATAATCTTCCTAAGTACAATATTTTAACCATTGATGCTGCTATTAATGACGAAGCACCACTCAAATACCAAGGCTTGGATCGTTATGAAGCTCGCGACGTTATTGTCCACGACCTCAAACAACTTGGCTTATTAGAAGGCATTAAAGATCACACGCTAATGGTGCCTCGTGGTGATCGTTCTGGTGCCGTTATCGAACCTTTATTAACCGACCAATGGTATGTTAAAGCCGATGTCTTAGCTGAACCAGCGGTGCAAGCAGTGAAAGCAGGTAAAATCAAGTTTGTCCCTGCGAACTGGGATAAAACCTTCTACAACTGGATGGATGGTATTCAAGATTGGTGCATCTCTCGTCAAATCTGGTGGGGTCATCGTATCCCCGCTTGGTACGATGAAGCAGGGAATGTCTATGTAGGCCATGATGAAACCGCGGTTCGTGCAAAACACGACATAGCCGCTGACATGAATTTAACCCAAGATGAAGACGTACTGGATACCTGGTTCTCGTCCGCCTTATGGCCTTTCTCAACATTAGGTTGGCCTGAAAATAGCGATGCATTAAAAACATGGTATCCAACCAGTGTATTGGTCACCGGATTTGACATTATCTTCTTCTGGGTAGCACGGATGATGATGATGGGCATCAAATTCATGGACGATGTGCCGTTTAAAGAGGTTTACATCCATGGTTTAGTTCGTGATTCTCACGGTCATAAGATGTCAAAATCAAAAGGTAATGTACTTGATCCTATTGATATTATCGATGGTATTGATCTTGAATCTTTAGTCGCTAAACGTACTTCTGGCATGATGCAGCCACAACTTGCTGCAAAGATTGAAAAAGCCACACGTAAAGAATTCCCAGAAGGCATTGAATCACACGGTACCGATGCACTACGCTTCACCTTTGCGTCTCTAGCTTCGACAGGTCGTGATATTAATTTTGATATGAACCGTATTGGTGGCTACCGTAACTTCTGTAACAAGTTATGGAATGCGGCGCGTTATGTATTAATGAATACCGAAGATCAAGACACGGGCATTGACAACAATGACATTGAATTAAGCCTCGCAGATCGTTGGATTATTTCAAAACTGCAAACAACAGAACAAGCTGTAACCGCAGCAATTGAAGCGTATCGTTTTGACCATGCCGCCCAAGAAATCTACGAATTTATCTGGAACAACTACTGTGACTGGTATTTAGAACTATCTAAACCTGTACTGAATAACGACCATGCATCGGATGCGGCTAAACGCGGCACTCGTCGTACTTTAGTTCGCGTATTAGAAACAGTTTTACGTCTAGCTCATCCGTTTATGCCCTTTATTACCGAAGAAATTTGGCAAACAGTTTCGCCATTAGCGGGTAAAATGGACAAGAGCATTATGAGCCAAGCTTATCCAATAGCTGATTTAAGCAACGTTGATGATACTGCTGTTGCTGATATGGAATGGATGATGGAATTCATTACCGGTATTCGCTCAATTCGTTCACAAATGAATATCCCACCGAAAAAACAATTACCCGTATTACTCAAAGACAGCACTGATATTGATCAAGCTAGATTAGCGGCGAACCGCGACTTCTTAAGTCGTCTTGCCAACCTTGAAAGTATCGCTTTATTAGAAGGAGATGCCCCTGCTTCTGCCACGGCATTAGTTGGTAAGATGGAGATCTTAATTCCATTAGAAGGTTTAATTGATAAACAAGCTGAACTTGATCGTCTTGATAAAGAAATCACAAAATTAGATAAAATCATCAAGCAATCATCGGGTAAATTAAGTAATGAAAACTACGTCGCTAAAGCACCAGCTGATGTAGTACAAAAAGAACGTGAAAAATTAGGCGAGATGGAACAAGCCTTATCTCAACTACAACAGCAACGTGATTCATTAGCTTAAGGTTTGAACAATTATTTCTTCTAAAAAGGGTCAGATTATTTAAATAATGTGACCCTTTTTTGTTTGCATCGGCTATTATTTATATTTGCTTTACTCATCTAAGGACAGAATGAAGATGCAAAATGGTGTTATTTCTAATTGGAATGAAGAAAAAGGTTTTGGATTCATCACCTCAAAATCAGGTGGGAAAACAGTATTCACACACATTAGTGACTATAGTAAAAATCATCACAAACCTTTCAAAGGACTTGAAGTTCAATATATTATTGGTCGCGATTCCAAAGGCCGAATGTGCGCAGTAAAAGTCATCCCACTGAATGGCCATAAAAAAAGTAGCACTCATATAAGACGAAAATATCTGCCGATGATCTTATTATTAAGTTTTACAAGTATTACTATCTTTGTTTTTAATCGCCACTTAATACCGCTTAGCCTAATAGCACTCTATCTAGCCATGAGTATCATTACGTTTATCATGTATGCAAAAGATAAAAGTGCAGCTCAATCAAATGCTTGGCGAACGCCAGAAAGTACCTTACATACGCTGTCTTTATTGGGTGGTTGGCCAGGCGCTACTATTGCACAAAGTTTTTTAAGACATAAGTCTCAAAAAGTTTCTTTTAAAGTGGCTCATTGGATAATGGTAATAGTTAATTGTGGTGCTCTATATTGGTTGATAACGCCACAAGGAAGTTTCTGATAGAAGTATAACCTTGATGAATCTGCCCCGCTAAATAACCCGCGAATATTTTCGATAGACAGGTAGCCAAAACTGTTTTTCAATCGCAGCGATTAAAACATCATCAGTCATCTTTGGTGCAATATCTTGTTGCTGTCCAATCTTGCTGATAGCAAAAGCCATTTTTTTGCTCAAAGCAGCAATTTCAGTTAATGGTGGCAGTAATGCACCTTTCCCAGCCCTCAACATCGGTGAAGCTTGAGCCAATTGTTCACTGGCTACAACAAGCATCTCATCAGTTACTCGGGTGATGCCACCAGCAACCACAGCTAAACCAAATCCCGGGAAGATATAACTATTGTTACATTGTGGAATAATATACTGCTGACCTTGATATTCAACCGGTGTAAATGGGCTACCAGTGGCAATAATAGCTAGACCCTTTGTCCAATTTAATAAGTGTTCTGGTGTGGCTTCAATTTGGCGTGAAGGATTACTTAAGGGCAGAATTATAGGACGCTCACAAGTTGAAGACATGGCTTCAATTAAACTTTGGCTAAACAAGCCTGCTTGACCTGATACACCTACTAAGACCGTAGGTTTAGCATATTTAACAACCTCCGCTAAGGAGGCATAATCACCAGCACATTGCCACACGGTACATGCCGATTTAGTTTGAGTTAATGCTTGTTGAAAATTGGGTAGGCCAATCATCCCTTCCGTCAATAAACCATTACGATCAACCATATAGATTTGGCTACGTGCTTGCTGTTCAGACAATCCTTCAGAGCACATTTGAACAATGATTTGCTCTGCAATGCCACAACCTGCGGAACCTGCCCCAGCAAATAATACTCGCTGCTCACTTAAGCGTTCGTTTTTGGCATAACTTGCTGCTAACAAGGTACCTACTGTAACGGCTGCCGTGCCTTGGATATCATCATTAAAACAGCATATTTCATCACGGTAGCGAGTGAGTAACGGTAAAGCATTTGTTTGATTAAAATCTTCAAACTGTAGTAATACTTGAGGCCAGCGTTTTTTAACCGCCTGAATAAACAAGTCCAAAAACTTATCATATTCAACTTGTTCAATCCGTTGATGATGCCAACCCATATAAAAGGGGTCACTTAACAATTGTTTATTATTAGTACCTACATCCAGCATAATTGGCAATGTGTAAGCAGGGCTAATACCGCCACAAGCAGTGTATAGAGACAATTTACCAATCGGAATACCCATTCCTCCGACACCTTGATCACCAAGGCCTAAAATACGACTACCATCGGTAACTACAATAACTTTTACATTACGCTTAGTCACATTCGCTAGTATTTCATCAATATTGTCGCGATCAGGATACGCAATAAATAAGCCCCTTGCCCGCCGGTATATTTCAGAAAAACGTTCACAAGCATCACCCACTGTTGGCGTGTAAATGATGGGCATCATCTCTTCAAGATGATCGTGAACCAAACGATAAAATAAGGTTTCATTGCTATCTTGTGTCGCGCGAAGAAAGATATGTTTATTAATCGGTTGATCAAAACTTAAATATTGCTGATATGCACGTGCAACTTGTTGTTCGATTGTTTCAAATCGCCGCGGTAACAAGCCCATTAAATTAAAGTCTTTGCGTTCTTGATCATCAAAGGCACAGCCTTTGTTAAGCAGCGACATACTTAATAACGTTGGTCCCGTATAAGTAATGTTTAACGAGCTTACAGGCTTGTTGCTATTCATAGCTTTTCAACTTTTAGAGAGATTGATTGATCGATTAAATTTAATCGGTCATAAGCTAGTTATAGTTCAGATAAGCGTTCAGTGCAAACTTAATTACGGTGGCGTTTTTAAGCTGATTAGTAATCTATGATAACTATATTGAGGACAATGAGTTGCTGATCATATCAAGCGGGCCCTAAACATACCAAATCCATGCATCGTTTATGATTAACCATGCATGGAAATTATAAATTTTATACCTGAGGTGAGCATGTTTGTTTATTGGCAAGATAGGTAAAGAATGTCGCTTTGGTTAAACCTACCTTGCCAAACTAATTGCTTGTTGTAAGGGTGGTGCTTTTTACTACTAAACTATCTAGATTTATTAAAACATACCTAGTTGCAATTGTGCGGCTTCGTTCATCATATCTTTAGTCCAAGGTGGATCCCAAACTAACTCAACATTAACGTCATTAACATTAGTTACTGTGCCTACCTTGTCTTCTATCTCACCGGGAAATGATTGCGCGACGGGGCAACCTGGGGCAGTTAAGGTCATTTTTATTTCTACGTTATATTCTTCACTTACGGCTATATCGTAAATAAGGCCCAACTCGTAGATATTGACCGGAATTTCAGGATCATAGATGGTTTGTAACATCTCAATCACATCTTCTTTCACTTCTTCTGGGCTCACTTCAAAATCCTCTTTGGTCATCATTTTGCCACCTTATTCAGTTGATACTGAAATATCATGGTCGCTATCCATCGCGGCATGTAGCGTGTGCCATGACAAAGTGGCACATTTTACTCGAGCCGGAAATTCTTTAACGCCACTCAGTACAGCTAACTTTCCTAAAGATGATGAATCAATCTCTTCACCCGTCATTTGTTTGTGTACTAGTTCATAAAGAGTTTCGGCTTCAGCCAAGGTTTTGCCTTTAAGCACTTCCGTCATCAAGGATGCAGAGGCCACTGAAATGGCACAGCCACTGCCTTGAAAACTCACATCTTCAATCACACCGTCGTTTAGTTTCAAAAACACAACTAAAGCATCACCGCATAGTGGATTGTTTCCATGTGCAAGATGATTAGCATTATTCATTTCACGAAAGTTTCGCGGCTTTTTATTGTGATCCATGATCACTTCTTGATATAAATCTCGTAAATCTGCATTACTCATTAAGCAAATAGCTCCTGTACTTTTTTGATTCCACCCACAAGGGCATCTATTTCATCAAAGGTATTATAAAAAGCAAACGATGCCCGTGCTGTCGCCGGAATGCCAAAGAATTGCATAACGGGCTGAGCACAATGGTGGCCTGTACGTATTGCCACACCTTGCTGGTCAAAAATAGTACCTATATCATGTGGATGAACACCGTCGATCATAAAGGACAACACGCTGGCTTTTTGTGCCGCTGTACCGATAATTCTGACACCAGATAACGCAGTCACTTTTTCTGTCGCAGCAACTAATAAGGCATGTTCATGTGCTGCCAAGTTAGCAATGCCTAGATTATTCATATAATCAATGGCGGCGCCTAGCCCGATAGCACCAGAGATATTGGGTGTACCAGCCTCAAATTTATACGGCAACTCATTGTATTCAGTGTGGGCGAAACTAACTGATAAAATCATATCGCCGCCGCCCTGCCAAGGTGACATGGTTTCTAGTAATGCTTGTTTACCATAAAGCGCACCAATACCTGTTGGCGCAAACATTTTGTGACCTGAAAAGACATAAAAATCACAATCTAGATCTTGTACATCAACGATCATATGAGGGACAGCTTGAGCTCCATCCACCAACACTGGAATATTTTTAGTGTGAGCTTGAGCAATCATTTCCTTAATGGGATTAATCGTACCCAAAGCATTCGATACATGGCCTATGGCCATGATCTTGGTTTTACTAGTCAGCAATTCATCTAGTGTCGATAAATCAAGTTCGCCAACGCTAGTCATCGGAATAACTTTCAGTTTTGCACCCGTTTGCTCGCACAGCATTTGCCAAGGCACAATATTGGCGTGATGTTCCATATGACTGATCAGAATCTCGTCACCAGCTTGTATTTGTGGCCGTACAAAACTTTGTGCCACTAAATTAACGGCTTCTGTAGCACCACGAACAAAGATAATTTCTTTGTCAGACTGTGCATTAACAAAACCCCGTACTCTATCGCGTGCACCTTCATAAGCATCAGTAGCACGCTGACTTAAACGATGCACGCCACGGTGTACATTAGCATTATCTTGTCGATAATAATTAGCAACAGCATCAATCACTTGATTAGGCTTCTGACTACTAGCCGCATTATCTAAATAAACCAAGGGATGGCCATTTATTTGCTGGTGCAATATTGGGAAGTCTTGTCTAATTGCAGCAAGATCTAACATACTCATGCTATTACGCCCACTCTATCACCCCCAGAACGAGGTAAATGTTGGTTAATTAATGCCGACAAAGCCTGTCTAATATCATCTGCTGGAATGCGTTCTAACACTTCTACTGCAAAGGCATGAGTTAACAAACTACGCGCACTCACTTCGTCTAAGCCACGTGCTCGTAAAAAAAACAAATGATCTTCATTCAATTGACCAACCGTGCTGCCATGACCACATTTAACGTCATCGGCATAGATTTCCATCTCAGGCTTGCTATCAATCTCACAACCACGTGATAACAACATATTACGGTTACTTTGATTAGAATCCGTTTTCTGAGCATCTTTATGCACAATCACTTTTCCATTAAATACCGCGTGACTATTGCCATCTAATACGCCTTTATACAACTCATCACTGGTGGTATTGGGTACAGAATGGTCAATACGTGTGTGATTATCAACGTGTTGTTCGCCCGTCACTAGATACAAACCATCCATCGTGACATGGGATTGCTCACCTAATAATTGACTATGAACATCATTACGGGCGAGTTTGGCACCCAAAGAAACATTATTAGTATTCCAATGGCTACTAGCAGCTTGTTTTGCTGCTAAGGTAGCAATATGAAAGGCATTTTTAGATTCTTGTTGTAATTTATAATGATTTAACACCGCATTGTGCGCTAGAACTACTTCAGTCACCACGTTGGTCAATGACGTGGTCTCATTTAGACCAACATAATGCTCAACCACTGTCGCTTGGCTGTTTTCACCAACTATAATCACATTACGTAAATGACTGGCCAACGCTTCGGTGGTTCCAGTATTAATGACTAATAACTCTATCGACTTAGCTACTTGAGTGTCACTATCCACGCTAATGACAACGCCTTCTTGCATCAACATTGTATTCAGTGCATTAAAACCCGCTTTTTCAAGGTTAATCTGATTTCCAAGATGAGGTTGTGCCAGTTCTAGCCCAACTGATAATGGTCGAATGACTAAACCTTCTGGCAAATTATCGAGCTGAGACATCTCAGTAGAAAATGCACCATCAACAATAACGACACGATAGGCGTCTTTTAATAAAGCTAATTGTTCACATCGTTCAACAGTTATCAAACTTGCTTTAGCTTGATGTGTAAATGCTTGTTGACCCATAGCCCACAAACTAGTGTATTTCCAATCTTCTTCTTTTTTTGCTGGCAATCCATGGTGATTAAATTGCGCTAACGCTTTTAATCTCATACTGTTTAACCAAGCAAATTCTTGCCCAGGTAACGTTATTTCTTTGGCAACACTAGAAAAAGGCGTCACCAAATCGGTGAGTTTATTCATACAGGCAAACCCTCCGCTGCGGCGTCTTCTTTAACCCAGCTATAACCAGTTCTTTCTAGCTCTTTTGCTAACTCTTTATCACCAGATTTTATGATACGTCCTTCAGAAAGCACATGAACAAAGTCGGGCACAATATAATCTAGTAAACGTTGGTAATGCGTAATCATAATGATAGATCGGTCTTGTGAACGTAAGGCATTGACCCCATCCGAGACCGTTTTTAAAGCATCAATATCTAAACCAGAATCAGTTTCGTCAAGAATAGCTAATGATGGTTCTAACAGTGCCATTTGCAAGATTTCATTGCGTTTTTTCTCACCACCAGAGAAACCCTCATTTACACTACGGTGTAAAAACTGTTCATCCATCTTGACCAGCTGCATTTTGCTACGAACCAGCGTTAAAAAGTCAATCGCATCTAAATCGTCTAAACCTTGATATTTACGTACTGCGTTTAATGCCGCTTTCAACAAGTAAATATTACTAACACCTGGAATTTCCACAGGATATTGGAAGGCCAGAAATATACCTCGTTGCGCACGTTCTTCCGGCGCTAGTGATAGTAGATTTTCTTCTTTATAAATCACCTCACCTTGGGTAATTTCATAACCATCACGACCGGCGAGCACGTTTGATAAAGTACTTTTTCCAGCACCGTTCGGCCCCATAATGGCATGCACTTCACCCGCATTAACAGTCAAATTGATACCGCGAAGAATCTCTTTGCCACCAATGCTGGCATGTAGGTTTTTAATTTCTAACATTTATTTATTTCTCTCTAACAATATTTATGAATTCGGTAGGAACGTGCTTATCTGTAAAAACACTAAAATTAGCCTACAGACCCTTCCAGTGACAAACCCAGTAGATTTTGTGCTTCAACAGCAAATTCCATCGGTAACTCACGAATAACCTGCTTACAAAAACCATTTACAATCATCGAAACTGCATCTTCTAAATCTAAACCACGCTGTTTGCAATAAAACAATTGGTCTTCGCTTATTTTTGAGGTCGACGCTTCATGCTCTACTTGCGCCGTTGGATTTTTAACCTCTATATATGGAAAGGTATGCGCCGCCGATAAATCACCAATCAATAACGAATCACATTCGGTGTAGTTACGGGCATTCTCAGCATTGGGCCCAACGCGCACTAATCCACGGTAGGCATTTTGAGAACGACCAGCTGAGATACCTTTTGAAATAACGGTTGAACTGGTATTTTTACCTAAATGAACCATTTTCGTTCCGGTATCCGCTTGCTGCATATTGTTGGTCACAGCAACAGAATAAAATTCACCGACTGAGTTATCACCCTGCAAAATCACGCTAGGATATTTCCAAGTAATCGCTGAACCCGTTTCAACTTGTGTCCATGAGACTTTAGAACTTTCACCACGACATGCGGCGCGTTTGGTCACAAAGTTAAAGATCCCGCCACGGCCATTCTCATCGCCTGGATACCAGTTTTGTACTGTTGAGTATTTAATCTGCGCGCGATCGTGAGCCACTAACTCTACAACGGCTGCGTGCAACTGATTTTCATCACGCATGGGTGCCGTACAGCCTTCCAAATAACTCACGTATGAATCATCGTCAGCAATAATCAAGGTACGCTCAAACTGCCCCGTGTTAGCTGCATTGATACGGAAATAGGTTGATAACTCCATAGGACAGCGTGTGCCTTTAGGAATATAAACAAAAGAACCATCACTAAACACCGCCGAGTTTAACGCCGCGTAGAAATTATCTTTGTAGGGAACGACACTACCTAAATATTTTTTTATCAATTCAGGATAGGCATGCACCGCTTTCGAAAATGGCATAAAGATAATGCCTTCTTCCGCTAATTTATCCTGAAAGGTGTTTGCGACGGATACGCTATCAAACACCGCATCAACTGCCACGCCTGCTAAACGAGCACGTTCAGCTAGTGGCACACCGAGTTTTTCATAAGTGCGCAACAATTCTGGATCGACCTCATCTAGGCTCTTAGGTCCATCGGTTTTTTTCTTCGGTGCCGAATAGTAACTAATTGCTTGATAATCAATCTCTGGGTAATGGACATGCGCCCATTTAGGCGTTTCTAGAGTAAGCCAGTGACGAAAGGCTTGTAATCGCCACTCTAATAAAAATTCTGGTTCGCCTTTAATACTCGAAATATCGCGTACCGTTTGCTCACTCAATCCTATTGGCAAACTATCTGACTCAATGTCAGAGATAAATCCTGCCGAATATTCTTTAGGAACGAAATCTTCTATTTGCTGCTTTTGTTCAGCCATTAATCTCACCATCCTTCGTTGTAACTAGAGCCATCGCGTTTGTCGATGGATAAAAATGTATTGGGCTTACGCTTTCTGAGGCAACCTGTGGCACTAACATGTCAGACAATTTCACTTCATCCAAGGCGTGAAATACCGCATTATTAATTCGCGTCCAGTTAGTCTGAATAGAGCAATGATTCTCTTGGTCGCAATGACTTTCGCTGCCTACGCATTCGGTTAAAGCGATTGGGCCTTCAATTGCGGTAATAATTTCAGCAACCGATATTTTTTTCGGACTGCGCTGTAAACTATATCCACCATGAGCACCGCGTTCTGAAGTTAACAGATTTGCCTGTGATAATGATTTCAATACTTTCTTTACAGTTGGCAGTGGCACCTGTACTGCATCAGCAAGCGCATGAGCGCTGTGTTGTACATCTGTTTTTTGAGCTAAATAGCTCATCAAAACAATTCCATAATCAGTTAACTTACCCATTCGTAACATATGATGCCCTCTTAATATAGGACTATTATAGTACCATTTAAAATAATAACCAAGTTCTAGGCTCAGTTATTTCAATTAATAATCCTTAGAAAAATGTGAGAGAATGTCTTCCGGTGAACTTTATCTGCTTTGTTGCTTACTAAAGACAATCATCAGTAAACTGATGACCACTTACATTTATGTTAAATAACCTATTGATTCGAGATCATTTAAATGAAATTAAAAACACTCGCAATTCTTCCTTTTTTATTTGGAGCCCCCGCAATGGCTGATACGCACGCCACAAAACTAGATACTGAAAAACAACAACTAAGCTATATTTTTGGCATTCAAGTCGGACAAAATATGATGGCTGAAGGTGTTGATTTAGAAATGGATTCATTCACTGCTGGTGTTGCAGACATGTTTGCCGGTAAACAGCCACAATTAGATCAAGCAACTGCTGAAAAAGTCATTGGTGCATTTCAACAGAAAAAAGCTAAAGAATTAGCTGAAGTCATGAATGCTAAACAAAAAATCGCACAAACTTACCTTGATGACAATGCTAAAAAAGAAGGCGTGGTCACTACCGCAAGTGGCCTACAATACACCATCATCAAAGAAGGTGATGGCGCGACACCGACTGAAACGGACAAAGTTATTGCTAACTATAAAGGTACTTTGTTAGACGGTACTGTATTTGATAGTTCATATGAGCGCGGTGAACCTGCAACATTCCCAGTTAACGGGGTAATCCAAGGCTGGCAAGAAACATTACAAATGATGAAAGAAGGCGCTAAATGGCAAATTGTTGTACCTGCTAATTTAGCTTACGGCCCGCGTGGCGCAGGTCAAGGCTCACCGATTGGTCCAAATGAAACATTGATTTTTGAGATTGAGTTGATTGCAATTACAAAATAATTTCAAACCATTCAAATAAAAAAGGTCATATCATTAAGTTGATATGGCCTTTTTTTATGGCGTTTAAAAGCAGTCGTTTCCGCGGCGTTAATCTGCCAAGTAACGTTTGTATTTTGTAGGTTTAAGCGACTGAAGATCAACCATAACTAAGCCATCAATGCAGTTGCCAAAATCAGCATCGATACTAAAGTCTATAAATCGAACGCCTCCAGTCTCACACAAATCAGCATATTGTTTATATAGCGTTGGAATACTGACATTCATATGTGCCAACTGAACTCTCATGATTTTAAAATCTGATTCATAATCAATCCCAGTGATAAGCGCATTGACCCTTTGTTGCAGATTAGAATCTATGCGATATGGCACTCGTGCATTGGCAAGTTGGTCTTTATCATTAAAATAGTGCTGATAGAAACTTATAATTAATGCTTTAGCAAATTCAGGATAACTATCACTTAAGCTCACTGGGCCGAATAAATAACGTATTTCAGGGTATCGTTTTAGATAGGCACCGATTCCGTACCAAAGATAATCCAGACTGCGCTTTCCCCAATATTTTGGGCTAACAAAACTCCGACCGAGTTCAATTCCTTGCTCAAAAAAATGTGCCATTTTCCCTTCGTCATAATCAAATAATTCCTGACTATAAATGCCACGTGTATCTGATTTTAGAAACAAACTTTTCACTTCTGCCAGACGATATGCACCAGCAATTTCAAGCTCCTGTTCATCCCAGAGAATCAAATGGCGATAATCCCTATCATATCGATCTAAGTCACTTTTTTTACCAGTCCCTTCACCCACTTGACGAAAGGTAACTTCTCGTAATCGACCAATTTCATGCATTACAGCCGAATCAGGTTGATAGTTGAACAAATATATTTTTTTACCGTCTATTGTTTCCCCTAATACCTCAGCTTGCTGTAATTCCTTTTTAATTGCACGGCGTTCCTGAGGATGAACAATCGTTTGTTCGGTCTCAAATAAGGGTGATTTACCTTTGCCTATGCGATACAAGTGGCGCCTAATCAGTTTTGCCATTTCTTTTTTGGCTAAAGGCAGCACTCTAATCTGATGAAAGGGAATTGACTGGCCTACTCGCAATGTAATTGTTTGCGATTTTTTATTAAAAATTTCATGTGCCAGCAACATTGCTGCTAAAGGCTTGTAGAACATTGAACTGCTATAAAATAATGACGAATTTCGTGCATCGACATAAATCGGCAAAATAGGCGAGTTAGTCTTTTTTGCAAAATGTAGAAATCCACTTGTCCATTTGCCATCGCGCACGCCATTGGGTCTGATTCGTGACACTTCACCGGCGGGGAAAACAATAACGGCCTGATCATTATTTAAACAGTTAATAATATCGGCAATACTGCTTTTCTGAGTTGCTTTATTTAAATTATCGACCGGTAGCAATAAGTTTTTGACTGCTTGAAAATTCATCAACATATCATTAACTACTATTTTCACATCACGCCTAACCTCTCCTACTAACTTTAACAGTGATAATCCGTCTAAAGCGCCTAAAGGATGGTTTGCAACGATCACAACCCGTCCTGAAGCCGGAATATTACTACGATCACGATGCGAAATCGAGTAACTAAATTTGAAGTGTTCTAATACCTGTTCGATAAAGTCAAACCCTTTCAAATCCTGATAGGTATCTAAAAACTGATTAACTTCTTGTTCATATGATAATTTACGGAGTAAACCGAGCGTTGGTTTTTTTATCCAAGGACTTTTGCGTTCAAAGTTAGGAAATTTTTGTTGGATGGCACTTTCAATATTAAGCATTTCTCACCTCTCATTTGCCTTATTACTAAAAGCATAAAGGAGATGTGTTACAACTTGATAATGATTACGTTACCGTTTCATGACACGACATTAGATTGTCTTAATGTTCTTCTGCATGGGTTAAATAAAGTGTGACCCCAATCAGCGCTATACCACCGGCAAGCGCTAATAATTCTATAGCACCGTGAAAATCCATACTGATCGCATGTTCGAAAAAATTCACAATCAGAATCATAATAATTACGCGTCCAAGACGAGTTTTAAGCTCATCAAGACTATGAATGGCTAAAACCGAGGAGGATGTTTCAGACTGTTCTGCCTGATCGATTTTGCTGATAAATAACTCATATAATCCTAAAGAAAAGATTAATAGAACGGTTGCCAACAAATAACCATCAATGACTTCGACTACATGCGTTACCGTTTCGGCACGAAAATCTTTACGTGCCTCGCCAATCAAATCTGGTGAAAGATAATCGCCTAAATGACTGACTAAATAAAACGCATCTACGGAAGCCATATAAAACATAGCAAAGGCTGTAATAAGACTAACTACAACCGCAACAATCACCACAAAGCGGCTGTTCCAAAGCATTGATTCAAACACTTTTTCAATCATGATTTACACCAACTCAAATTATTACGCAGCTTGTATAGGAATTGAATGACGGGTGTTAATAATGTCATTTTTCTCATTCATATAAACAAGCGTAGGTTTGAAGTTAGCCACTTCTTTTTGATCTAGCACGGTGTAAGCACAAATGATAATACGATCGCCAGGCGATGCTTTATGAGCAGCTGCACCATTAACAGAAATTATTTGTGAGCCTGCCTCTGCGCGAATAGCGTACGTAATAAAACGTTGGCCATTGGCGACATTGTATATATGGATCTGTTCGTATTCATGAATACCCGCAGCTTCCAAGAAATTACTGTCTATCGCACACGAGCCTTCATACTCTAATTCAGAGTGTGTTACACAGGCACGATGTAGTTTTGCTTTTAATAAAGTCAGTTGCATATCCGACCATCTGTAGTTGAGTAGCTGATCATTATCGCTTTTTCAACAAAATCAGGCAAGATTACAAGCAATATTATCGATTAAACGGGCCTTTCCTAATCGCGCTGCGACAAGAATTCTTAAGTTATTATCGCCTGAGATTGCCTGCGCTAGGTCATCTGCACGTCTAATATCAACATATTCAGCTTCGAAGCCAAGTTCTTGCAGTTTCGTAAAGGCTTCTAGCTGTAGAGCGGGAAAATCTTGATTGCCCATCTCAATTTGTTGTTGAACGCTGAGCAATGTTTGATATAAAGCTGATGCCTGTTCTCGCTGTTGTTCAGTCAAATACTGATTACGTGAACTCATTGCCAAACCGCTATGTTCACGATAGGTTGGCGAACCTACAATATCAACTGGAAGATTAAGATCGCGTACTAAGCGTTTAATTAATAAAAGTTGTTGGTAATCTTTTTCACCAAACAAGGCAATGTCAGCTTGGACTATATTCAGTAATTTAGTAACAATGGTGGCCACACCATGAAAATGTCCTGGTCGCTTAAGTCCGCAGAGTTTATCATCCATATTCGGCACGATAACGCTAGTATGTTGTGTCATACCCTTTGGGTAAATGGTTTCTACCGTGGGTGTGAATATAACATCACAATCCTCCGAACTTAGCATTTGGATATCAGCTTTGACCGTACGCGGATAAGCAGATAAATCTGCTTTGTCATCAAACTGTAGTGGGTTCACAAAAATACTAACGACCACTTTATCGGCCAGCTCGCCGGCCTTTCTCACTAAAGACAAATGACCTTGATGTAAGTTACCCATCGTTGGTACAAATGCAATTGTCTGCTTGTGATCTCGCCAAGCCTTAATTTGCGCATGTAAGGCAGTAATACTTTCAACACTTTGCATTAAAATTGCTGTTCTAAAGTAGGGAATATACCTGACTTCACATCAGCCACATATTTAGAAATTGCTGATTGAATGGTGCCTGCTTCAGCCAGAAAATCATAGCTAAACCGAGGCCGCTTACCGGGGGTCAACCCTAACATATCATATAAAACGAGAACTTGACCATCACACATACTGCCAGCACCGATACCAATTACCGGAATAGTTAATGTCTTGGTGATTTTTGTCGCTAATTCCGCTGGCACACATTCTAAAACCACCATATCCGCCCCCGCATTTTGCAAAGCGATAGCATCGCGGATTAATTCATCAGCAGTTTCGGCATCCCGACCTTGAACACGATAGCCACCTACGCGATGTACCGACTGTGGTAACAAACCTAAATGAGCGCACACAGGAATACCTCGCGCGGTGAGTTGCTTAATAGTCGACGCCATTACAGATCCCCCTTCGAGTTTCACCATCTGGGCGCCACCCTCTGCCATTAGTCGAGCAGCATTCGCAATCGCTTGACCTTCATTGGCATAACTCATAAAAGGCATATCAGCGATCACAAATGCTTTATCACTGCCTCGTACTACATTTCGGCAATGATAAATGATGTCATCAACGGTCACAGGAAGCGTACTTTCTTGGCCTTGTATCACCATACCCAGTGAGTCACCCACTAATATGACATCGATGCCTGCTTGTTCTAATACATGGCTAAAACTGGCATCGTAAGCGGTTAACATAGCAATTTTATTTTGCTCTGCTTTCATCTGACGCAGGCGAGTTAAATTTAGGCGACTCATTATCTTCTGTTACCTCTACTTCGCTTTTACTGGCAACGGATTGTAGTATTGCTTACCACTTGTTATTGCTTCAATTTGCTCTAATAAATTCTGATAATCAGCTTCACTATTAACCAAATCTATTTGCTCTGCATTAACAATAAGCAATGGTGAAGCATCATAATAATGAAAAAAATCTGCATAACTATCTGCTAATTTCTTCAAATAAGCATCTTCAACGTACTGCTCATAACCAATGCCTCGTTGTGAAACCCGCGATTTGAGCACGGGCAATGACGCTTGCAAATAAATCACTAAATCGGGGGTACGATGATGTAAGGTAAGATTGTCATACACCATATTATATAATGCCAATTCATCATCATCTAAGGTAATGTTGGCAAATATCCGATCTTTCTCCACCATAAAATCAGCTAATTGCAAATCAGTAAACAAATCCTCCTGCTGTAGAGCTTTGCTTAATTTTACACGTTGCATCAAAAAGCTAAGCTGTGTCGGTAACGCAGACTGTTCTGGATTTAAATAAAATTTTTCTAAAAATGGATTATTTTCAGGCTGTTCTAATATGGTGGTGGAGCCATAAAAGCTATCTGCCAAGCGTTTAACTAAATGGGTTTTGCCCACACCAATAGGGCCTTCTACAACAATATATTTATGTGGCAATGTTCTCATAGCAATATTTTTTCCAGTTTTCGTAAGCCATCACGCGGGCAATGTTGTACTAATTTGTGGATTTCACCCACATTAGGAATCTTTAGATCAGGCGCTATTTCAGCTAAGGGATAAAGCACAAATGCACGAAGCGCGATTCCGGGATGAGGAATCTGTAATCGATCATCATTTATCTCGTTTTTATCATAAAGCAGCACATCAAGATCTATAGTACGTTCCCCCCAATGTCGTTTGCGAATTCGGCCTTGTTGTTGCTCGATAGATTGTAAAGCATCTAATAACTGATGTGCAGTTAGTGCGGTTTCTATTACGGCAACGGCATTAATATAATCAGGTTGGTCTTGTGGGCCCATCGGTGGGCTGGCATACAATGATGACCATGCTAAAAGTTGAGAGTCAGGCAACAGTTGTAAGTTGCTAATTGCGGTTCTCACCTGTTCAACAGGATCAGCTAAATTACTGCCTAAACCAATATATGCTAGCATTAATCACTCTTTGTGACAGGTTTTCTACGACGACGGCGACGCGCTTTGGGTTTCCCTTTTGCTAACACTGTTGACGATAAATTTTTGACCAAATTTAATTGATCGTTTTCGTTCGCAAATTGAAACTGTGTCCACCAATCCGCTAATTCTTGTAACGGCTCACCCGTTTCAGCACGCAATAATAAAAAATCATAACCTGCTCTAAATTTAGGATGCGTTAACTGTTTAAATGCTCGTTTCCCTTGGCGCTGCTCTAATCGTGGCTGCAAACCCCAGATATCGCGAGTATCAAGAGTATAGCGTTTAGGTACTGCTACTCGGTTTACTTGCTCAGAAATAACTTCTGTTGCCGCACGTTGTAATGAGGGAATACTTGGAATTCCATTTTTTTGATGCGCTTGCCAGTGATGTCGAACGGGCTCCCATAACAATGCAGCAAATAAAAACGCCGGTGTTACGGGTTTACTTTCATCAATTCGCTTATCAGTATTTTCTAAAGCTTTAATTAATAATGTTCTTGGAAAACCATCAACCTCAGTATGTAACATCGCAGCAGTTTGTGGAAACAATATATCAAATACGCCATAGTGGCATAACAACTCATGCGTCACCGCTGCATTGCCACTCAGATATAATTTTAATGTTTCATCAAATAATCGTGCGGCAGGAATATCCGATAACAGACTCGCTAATTCAGGAATGAGACGTTCAGTCTCAGTATCAAGTTTCAATCCTAATTTACCAACGAAACGTAAAGCACGTAAAATCCGCACCGGATCTTCACGATATCGCGTTTCGACATCGCCAATCAGACGAATTTTTCCTGCTTTCAAATCTGCAAGTCCGCCGGTGTAATCTACAATCGAGAAGTCTTGAATATTGTAATACAGTGCATTAATTGTAAAATCACGTCGCCATGCATCTTGTTCTAAAGTACCAAAAACATTATCGCGCATAATGCGCCCTTGGTCATCAACATGCTGTTCAACCTCTGGGGGTGCTCTAAAGGTTGCAACCTCAATCACATCACGGCCAAAACCAACGTGCACTAACTTAAACCGACGACCAATTAATCGACTTTTACGAAATAAGCGATGAACTTGTTCAGGCGATGCGTTGGTGGCAACATCAAAGTCTTTCGGTTCATGCCCCAATAACAAATCACGCACACAACCGCCGACTAAATAGGCTTCAAAACCACCTTCTTGCAAACCTTTCAACACGTTCAATGCATGAGCGCTGATCTGCCGGCGTGAAATGGTGTGCTCTGCACGAGGAACAACAATAGGCACGGAACCAGAGGAATTATTCGTTCCTCGTCCACGAATGCGTGGCTTCTTTTGAGTTAAGCTACTAATAATTTTATTAAGGGATAACATATGCGGTGAATAATACCATGCTTCTTATGATTAATAGCCTTTGTTTATAACTGCTAACGGTGACAACCAATACGCGTTTTTTAATGAAGCTAGCAAATGACAAAATCATCGTATTCTCATTTCATAGCTAATTGAACGGGTTTAAATGATCGCCGATGAATAATACATGGCCCTAACGTCATCAATGCTTGCTGATGGTATTTAGTAGGATAACCTTTATTTTTAGCAAAACCGTAACCAGGATAAAGTTCATCCATCACCTGCATTTCGCGATCTCTTGCCACTTTGGCTAATATCGACGCTGCAGCGATGGCAGGTTCAGATTGATCACCTTTTATTATAGTAGTGACCGGACAAGCCAAATTAGGCGCTTGATTTCCATCGACTAATGCATGAGTGGGTTTAATACCTAAACCCTCGACGGCACGTTTCATCGCTAATAAGGTAGCCTGAAGTATATTGATGTCATCAATCTCTTGCGCTTCGGCACGACCTAAGGCCCATGCTAATGCATTTTCCTGAATAATCGGCTCTAGTTGTTCACGTTGTTTTTCAGTTAATATTTTAGAATCATTCAAACCGTCAATAGGCCTATTCGGATCGAGTATGACAGCAGCAGCAACTACCGCACCAGCTAAAGGACCCCGACCTACTTCATCGACGCCTACAATATAAATCTGAGCAGCCATCACTGATTATCTAGCATACTTAATATCTCTTGGGCGGCATTACGCGCTCCGCCAGATGGGCCAAGTGCCGATAAAATTTGTTTATTTATTTTTTCAGCCTTAGATTTACTATCTGGATCAGTTAATAGTGCTGTTAATTCTTTTTCTAATCGTTCTGCAGTCACATCATCTTGTAATAGCTCTAAAACAACAGGTTTACCGGTAACAATATTACATAAACCAACATAAGGAATTTTAATTAAGCGACTTAGAATGTGATAACTAATCGGCGAGACACGATAAGTAATAAAATGCGGCACCGCTAATAATGCGATTTCTAAAGTGACAGTACCCGATGCCGCAACAATAGCATCACAGGCCGCTGTTAACTCATAAAACTGATTATTCACTACTTTTACTGATACAGCTGATTTGGCTAAGATAGCGTTGAGATATGTTTCATCAATTCCAGGTGCAACAGGTAGAACCACATCAACATTTGAATGTCGTTGCTGTATGCGTTCTGCTGCATCAAGCATCACCGGTAATAGGTTGTCAATTTCACTACGTCGACTTCCTGGAAATAAACCAATAACGCGACGGTTTAGTTTGAAGCCCATTTTAATTTTGGCTTGCTTTGAAGTCAGTGCATTTTTAACGGCATCAACTAATGGGTGGCCAACACAAGTAACTGGCACGTCTGCATTTTGATAAATAGGCACTTCAAAAGGGAATAACACCGCCATTTTATCGACATAACGTTTAATCGTTTTAACCCTGCCAGCACGCCATGCCCAAACTTTCGGGCTAATATAATATAAGACTGGAATACCTAATTTTTTAGCGTGTTTTGCTAATTTCAGATTAAAACCAGGGTAATCTACTAGCACTAATAAATCTGGTTTATTCGTTTTAAGCTCTAAAATTAATTGGTTAAAAATGTTTTTTATATGACGATAGCGTTTAAGCACTTCAACAATACCCATCACGGCTAACTCAGAAAAATCGACCATGATATCTGCACCCGCTTCACGCATATTATCACCACCAATTCCTCTCACCGAGATATCAGGTCTTAGCTGTTTTAACTCACTAATCATTCTACCCGCATGAGCATCACCTGATGCTTCGCCAGTTATAACAATGATATTTTTCTGGCTCACCCCTGATTGTTCTCGGCATAGCCTAATAACTCCAAACCAAAGCCTGATAATCCATTCAACTTAGTCGGCGTACCAATGACACGCATTTTTTTCACGCCTAAGTCAGCCAATATTTGCGCCCCAACACCAAAAGTACGTAAATCCCAGCCTGATTTAGTAGCAAGAATGGCTTCGCCACGATCTTGTTGCTGATAGCGTTCGATCCTTGCGGCTAGTTGCGTGTTTTGTTGTGGCTGACGTAAAACCACTAACACGCCTTTGCCCTCTTGTTGAATTTGTTTCATTACTTCTGTTAAAGGCCAGTGACTCGGCTCACGCTTAGCGCCAATCAGATCCGCCAAGGGATCAGCCATGTGTACCCGCACTAAGGTTTCTTGTTCTGGGTTGATTTCACCAGCAACTAAGGCCAAATGGACTTGACTATTAACCGTATCTTGAAAACTATACAGTTGGAAATTACCATACTCTGTGGGCATTGCACATTGTGATAGCCTTTGTACTGTCATTTCATTTTCTAGGCGGTAACTAATTAAATCGGCAATGGTGCCGATTTTTAAGTTATGACTTTGAGCGAACTCTTCGAGATCTGGTCGGCGTGCCATACTGCCATCTTCATTAAGAATTTCGACAATGACCGCCGAAGGATCTTTACCCGCTAATTGTGCTAAATCACAACCCGCTTCAGTATGCCCAGCACGCGTCAACACCCCACCAAGTTGAGCTTTCAGTGGAAAAATATGCCCGGGTTGGACTAAGTCTTCCGGTATCGCATTGGCATTCACGGCAGCTAGAACAGTTAACGCACGATCAGCGGCAGAAATACCGGTTGTTACGCCCTCTGCAGCCTCAATTGATACCGTAAAGTTGGTTGCATATGCAGCTTGGTTATCAGTGACCATTAAAGGCAATCGTAATTGGCGGCAACGTTGTTCTGTTAAGGTCAAGCAGATTAATCCGCGTCCAAACCGAGCCATAAAGTTAATGGCTTCGGCTGTTACACATTCAGCAGCCATGATCAGATCGCCTTCATTTTCGCGATCTTCGTCATCCATAATAACGACCATTTTACCCTTTTTCAGATCATCAATAATTTCAGCGGTAGTATTTAATTTCATTTGATAAATCCATTTTGTAACAATGTTTCACGCGTAATGCCTGAGTCTTGTTTGGGTAATAACCGTTCTAAATAACGTGCTATCAAATCAACTTCAAGATTAACCTGAGTGCCAACTTGATAGCCTTTCATAATTGTTTCCTGCATTGTATGTGGAATAATATTAACTTCAAACCAGTTGTTTTCAGCTTGGTTGACCGTCAAACTTGTTCCATCAATACAAATTGAACCTTTTTCGGCAATATATCGTTCAAGACCTATTGGTACTTCAAAGCGAAACTGCACCGATCGAGCAGATTCTTGTTTATTGATTACTTTACCAAGTCCATCGACATGGCCGCTGACAAAATGACCACCTAAGCGGTCGCCGACAGCGAGTGCTTTCTCAAGATTCACTTCAGAACCTGCTTTTACGCTACCTAAACTTGTTCGGTCTAAACTTTCTCGTGATACATCAAAACTCAGGGATCCCTGAGTCATGGCGATTACCGTCAAACAAACACCGTTATTTGCGACACTATCGCCCAATTTAACGTCTGATAAATCTAGGTCTTGTGTTGCTACTTGTAAACGTATATCACCGCCCTTAGCCTGGACTGATTCAATCTTACCTATTGAAGCAATAATTCCGGTAAACATGTCTTAATTATCCTTGTTGTATTGTGGTATCGCTGTAATTCGCCAATCACGGCCGACAGCTCGTATATCCGTAATCTGCAAGTCAATATTTTGTGCCATTGTCGTAAAATCCGGCAGATGGAATAAACCGTTAGCGCCGTCACCCATAATTTTGGGTGCCATATAGATCACTAGTTCATCAATCAAACTAGACTGTAATAAAGCGCCATTTAATTGTGAACCTGCTTCAACCATAACTTCATTAATTTCACGCTTAGCTAACTCGGTCATTAACGCTGCTAAATCAACCCGATTATTGTCTGATGGCAAACTACACACTTCCGCTTGTCCAATTGTTTTTACGGCAGCACTAGTAGCAATTAAAACCTGAGCATTATCTTCAAAAATTTTGGCATCAACCGGTATTCTTAGTTGGCTATCAACCACGACACGCAATGGTTGTCTAATTATTTGTTGAGGATACCAGCCTTCAGGACGAACAGATAATGCGGGATTATCCGCTAGTACGGTACCTATCCCAGTGAGCATGGCTGAACTTCGCGCACGTAGTCGTTGTACATCTTGGCGAGCGGCAGTGCCGGTAATCCATTTACTTTCGCCTGACGCCATTGCCGTGCGTCCATCAACACTCATCGCCATTTTACTACGAACATAAGGACGACCCACACGCATACGTTTACAAAATCCTATGTTTAATTTTTCAGCTTGTTGTTCTAATAGACCCACAGTTACTTCAATGCCTGCTGCTTTTAATTTTGCGATACCACTACCTGCAACACGAGGATTTGGATCGGTCATGGCGATAAAAACGTGTTTAACGCCTGCGTTTATTAAAGCATCGGCACAAGGCGGTGTTCGGCCAAAATGGCTGCAAGGTTCAAGCGTAACGTAACAATCAGCATCTTTAGCTTGTAGACCGGCATCCTTGAGCGCATTAACTTCTGCATGGCCTTCACCAGCACGCTGATGCCATCCCTCTCCCACGATCTGGCCATTTTTGACAATGACACAACCTACTCGTGGATTGGGATCGGTTGTGAATAAGCCGCGCTCTGCTAATTCCAAAGCGCGGCTCATGTAAGATAGATGAGATGTCATGTATTACCAATAATATTGCTAGCAGCGCGCGCTCGCAAGGTCTGTATCTTTGCGCTGTACTCAGTCATTTTTCGAGGTGTCATTCTAAAGAACCTTAAAATCTGCTCGACCAGTCAAGTTATGAAGACCATCAGAGTAACGACGGTAAACTTTTCGCATTTGGTCTATATGAGGAGTTACTCGCAGATGAAATCTCTCATTAAAAATAATGAATTTTACCATGTCGTTATTTTTTAATTAGCGGGTTAGATAAGCTTTCCATCCGCTCAATTTCCTCTCGAAAGGCATTAATATCCTGAAAACTCCGATACACCGAAGCAAAACGAACATAAGCCACTTCATCAAGATCTCGTAACGCATCCATCACCCAGTCACCCACAAGGCGACTTTCAACTTCGCGATCGCCTGTAGCGATCAGTCGTCGCTTGATGACTTGAACAGCACTGTCTACAGCATCAATGCTAACCGGTCTTTTTTCTAAGGCTTTGAGCAAGCCTGAGCGTAATTTATCTTCATCAAACAGTGAGCGAGACTGATCACGTTTAATTAATCTCGGCAATGCAAGTTCAGCTGTTTCATAGGTCGTGAAACGTTCATTACATTCAACGCAACTACGACGTCGACGAATTGCATCACCTTCTGCAGACAGGCGTGAGTCAACTACTTTAGAATCATCTGCTCCACAAAAAGGACAACGCATTCGTCTTAGTCGTTCTAGTTATGCATACACAGGTAGGCGTTGGCAAATTGCCATTGCTTTAGTCTTAACCGTGTTAATGATTGCTTCGTCACCACGACTGTCAATAACATCACACATCCAACCAGCAAGATCGATACAATCTTGTTCGTTAAAACCACGTGTTGTCACCGCAGGTGTACCCACGCGAATACCTGATGTCACAAACGGTGATTGCGGATCATTAGGAACCGCATTTTTATTAACAGTAATATTCGAATCACCCAACCATATATCGACTTCTTTACCCGTTAAGCCTGCAGCGATAAAGCTAACGAGGAATAAATGGTCATCTGTACCTTTAGAAATGACATCATAACCACGAGTCATAAATACTTTAGCCATCGCTTGAGCATTTTTAATAACTTGTTGCTGATACGTTTTAAATTCTGGCAACATCGCTTCTTTAAACGCAATCGCTTTTGCTGCTATAACATGCATCAATGGGCCACCCTGCATACCTGGGAAAACAGCTGAATTTAGCTTTTTCTCGATTTCTGGGTTAGCTTTAGCCAAAATCAAACCACCACGTGGGCCACGTAATGTTTTGTGAGTTGTTGTTGTTGTAATGTCAGCAATTTGTACTGGGCTAGGATATAAACCAGCAGCTACTAAACCGGCTACATGCGCCATATCAACCATTAAATAAGCGTCGATAGAGTCTGCGATATCTCTGAAACGTTGCCAGTCAATGACTCGTGAATAAGCGGAGAATCCAGCCACGATCATTTTTGGTGTATGTTCTTTAGCTAAACGCTCAACTTCATCATAGTCAATTTCGCCTGTTTCTGGATCTAATCCATAAGAGAACGAATTATAAAGCTTGCCCGAAGAGCTTACTTTAGAACCATGCGTTAAGTGACCACCATGAGCTAAACTCATACCAAGAATAGTGTCACCCGCTTGTAATAAAGCCAGATAAACAGCCTGATTTGCTTGTGAACCTGAGTGCGGTTGCACATTGGCATAATCAGCGCCGAATAATGATTTTGCACGTTCTATTGCCAATTGCTCTGCTTGATCGACATATTCACAACCACCATAATAACGCTTACCAGGATAACCTTCAGCATATTTGTTGGTTAATGAGGAACCCTGAGCTTCCATCACGCGTGGGCTGGTGTAATTTTCTGAAGCGATTAATTCGATATGATCTTCTTGACGCTGATTTTCAGCCTCAATCGCGTTAAAAATTTCGTCATCAAAACCAGCAATGGTCATATTTTTCTTGTACACAGTATTCCCCTGTTTCTACTGTAAAATAGGCGCTTATTCTATCTCACTACGCTGTTGGCTTCTATGCCATCGTGTTATTTTTATTTACTCGATACGGAAATTATTCATCATGAATATCGCATTATTAGGAACAGGCTTGATGGGACAAGCACTCGTCGAGCATTTACTAGCCGAGGGACAAACCATCACGGTATATAATCGAACAGCAGAAAAACTAGCTCAGGTGCAGCAAAATGGTGCATTAGTGGCCAACACTGCGCAACAAGCATTACTAATTAGCGATGTTTGTATATTGATGCTCAGTGATGCTGACGCGATTTATTCAGTGCTTGATAGCATTAACAACGAAACTTTCGAAGATAAGTTAATCATTCAAATGGGCACCATTGCTCCCAATGAATCACGTTCAATTAACCACTACATTATCGAGCGTCAGGGCAGATATTTAGAATGTCCGGTACTAGGAAGCTTGCCTGAAGCACAAAACGGCACATTAATTCTAATGGTAGGTGGTTCAGATGAAGATTACAAAGCGGCATTACCACTCTTACAATTGATGGGTAAAAATCCACATCATATTGGTGATATTGGTCAAGGTGCAACGGTTAAGTTAGCAATGAATCAACTTATTGCCGGATTGACGTCAAGTTTTGCTTTAAGTCTGGCGCTCGTTGAAAAAGAGGGGATTGAAACAAAGCAGTTTATGTCTATTGTCAGAGATAGTGCTTTATATGCGCCGACTTTTGATAAAAAACTTGACCGCATGCTATCGCGTGATTTTACTCGTCCTAACTTTCCGACTAAACATTTAGCAAAAGATACTCGGTTATTTTTATCAGTAGCTGAACAATTAAATTTGGAAACGTGTGCTTTAGAAGGCATTAGTCAATTATTAGATAAAACTTTGGCGCAAGGCTTAGCGGATACAGATTACTCGGCAATAATGGCGGGGATAACTAAAGGTCAATAGAGACAAAAACGCCCTCAATTGAGGGCGTTTAGAATGTTACTTAGTACTGATTAAGTAAATATTACAGACTAAATAAATCCCTTCTGACAATAGTTTCATTGCGATCAGGACCCGTTGAAATAATATCAATGGGCACGCCCGCCAATCTTTCTACTTCATTAATATAGGCGCGGGCATTATTAGGCAAATCATCAAATCTAGTCACGCCGACGGTTGATTCGGACCAGCCAGGCATATCAACATAAACAGGCTTACAACCTTCAAATTCTTCAGCACTTAGAGGCAATACATCTACCGCTACACCATTACGTTCATAAGACACACAAAGGCGAATCGTTTCCAGCCCATCTAATACGTCTAATTTAGTCAGGCATAACCCAGTAATACTATTGACCCAGCTAGCACGTTTAAGTGCGACCATATCTAACCAACCACAACGACGACCACGACCTGTTGTTGCGCCTACTTCACGACCTTTGTCAGCTAAATATTGACCCAGTTCATTTACTTTGCCTTGGTCATCAAGTAATTCTGAAGGAAATGGTCCACCACCAACACGCGTTGCATAGGCTTTAGTAATACCTAACACATAGTCAATATGGCAAGGGCCTACACCTGAACCGGTTGCACTTCCACCTGCCGTAGTATTAGAAGAAGTAACATATGGATAGGTACCATGATCGATATCTAGCAATGCCCCTTGCGCGCCTTCAAACATTACATTATTTCCAGCAATCGAATATTTTTGCAGCATATCTGGAATATCAGCGATCATTGGTAATAAAATATCACGCATTGCTAAGGTTTCATCACGGATCTGTTCAAAACTAACTGGTGCAACTTGGTAATAATTTATCAACGAAAAGTTATGAAATTTAACCACTTCTTCAAGTTTAGCAATAAAGCCTTTTTCATTTTTTAAATCGCCCAACCGCAAACCACGGCGAGCCACTTTATCTTCATAAGCAGGGCCAATACCGCGTCCTGTTGTGCCGATCGCTTCTTTACCAAGACGTAATTCACGCGCCTGATCTAAAGCAATATGGTAGGGTAAAATCAATGGGCAAGCCGCACTGATTTTTAGGCGTTTACGGACAGGAATACCTTTAGCTTCAAGCGCTGTCATTTCTTTGATCAGAGCATCTGGTGACAACACCACACCATTGCCAATTAAACACTGCACATGCTCACGTAAGATACCAGATGGAATCAAATGTAGGACGGTTTTATGACCATCGATAACCAAGGTATGACCTGCGTTATGACCACCTTGAAAACGGACGACTGCCGACACGTTATCTGTCAACAAATCAACTAATTTTCCCTTACCTTCATCGCCCCATTGAGAGCCAATCACTACGATATTTTTAGCCACGAATTTGTGTTCCTGTTTCAGCCACTATCCAGCGGCTTTCTTGTTGTATGAGAGTTCTTGTTGTTGACATTTCACTACCCGCTAGCTGATATATAACCACTTCGCCTTGGTTACGTAATTGCTCCACCATATAGTGTTGCTGCTGATCATCAGTCCATGTTACTGCAATAGCTTGTGTTATTTCAGCACTGATAGTTAATTGATTCATCAGAGTTTTTAAATCTAAACTAAACCCTGTAGCAGGTTGTGCCTGACCAAAATCTTCTCCAATATCGTCGTAACGTCCACCCATGGCAATAGCTTGGGCGGTTCCCCTTTGATAAGCGGCAAATACCACTCCCGTGTGATAGTGATAGCCACGTAGTTCAGCAAGATCAAAGTTCATTACTAACTCGGGTAAACGTTGATTGACCATAGTAGCAATGGTCGTCAATGTAGCCAGTGCGAGTTGAACAGGCGCGGGTGCATCACTTAATAGCTGTTGTGCTTTTGTTAATACTTCAATGCCACCATTCAATTCAGCTAATGCTAAAAACATAGCATGGTGAGAACTTGATAATTTATATTGCGACAGTAGATTTTCGATATCAGGTGTAGATTTACGCTGTAATGCAGAGAATAATTCTTGCTCTTGTTCTGCATTCAAACCCGCACTATGCGCCAATCCCCGATAAATACCGACATGGCCCATGTCTAGCAATAAATCAGGAATATCACCTAATGTTTCGATCATTAACTGCACAATTTCCATATCGCTTTCTGGGCCAGTATACCCATAGATTTCAGCACCTAATTGAATAGGATTCCGTGAAGTTCCTTGGCCATCAGGTAGGGTATGCAATACATTACCGATGTAACACAATCTTATTACACCTTGCTGATCACGCAAATTATGTGCCGCCATACGTGCCACTTGAGGCGTCATATCCGCACGGATACCCAGCAATCGCCCTGACATTTGGTCAGTTAATTTAAACGTTTGTAAATCAAGGGCTTTTGCCGTACCTGTCAATAATGAGTCTAGATATTCAACTAAGGGTGGAAACACCAGCTGGTAACCCCAAGCCTGCATTCTATCTATCAATTTTCGACGTAATACTTCAAGTTGTGCTGCTTGTGTTGGCATCAACTCATCAATGCCTTCTGGCAACAACCAACGATCTTTATGACTCATCTAATCAATTTACCCAATAAAGTAATGCAAGACCCAAAACCATACTAAAAAATCCAATGTTTCTTAAATGCTGGTCTTTCATACTGGCCATCTGCAATAAAGCACGACGAAATGCTACCGGATTTAAAAAAGGCATAATCCCTTCAATCACAAGCATTAATGCAGAACCTATCCATAAACTATGTAATAACGTGTCGCTCACAAAGTTTATTGAACGCTTGAACCACTAAAGTTCTTGAAAAACTCACCTTTTGGTTCAATTACAAGCACATCGTCACTAGAAAATACATTTTGATAGGCAGTTAAACGACGATAGAACGAATAAAAATCACTGTTTTGGCCATAGGCTTTAGCATAGGTATCCGTTGCTTTTGCGTCCCCCGTACCACGTAACTCTTCAGCAGTACGTTTAGCATCAGCAAGAATAACCGTACGTTGGCGATCAGCATCAGAACGAATTTTTTCCGCTTCTTCAGCACCTTGTGAGCGCAATTCTTTAGCCACACGTTCACGTTCTGCTTCCATACGTGTATAAACTGACGTGCTGACTTCTGTTGGCAAATCAATCCGTTTAATACGAACGTTAACAATTTCAATACCAAATTTTGTTGCTGTTTTATTTGCATCAGACATGATGAGATTGACCATTGTTGTGCGGTCACCAGATACCAATTGTTGAATAGTGCGTTTACCAAATTCACCACGCAAACCATCTTTTATGATCTGTGACAAACGCAATTGTGCTCGATCTTCGATGCCCCCCATTGAAGTGTAATAAGCAGCAACGTCAGCAATACGCCACAGGATGAAAGAGTCCACTATTACGTTTTTCTTTTCACCCGTCAAATAACGTGATGGCGTTGCATCAAAAGACAAAACGCGACCATCAAAACGGCGAACTTCATTAACAAAAGGAATTTTAAAGTGTATACCTGGCTGAAAATCAGACCGTTCTATTTGACCTAAACGTAATAATAAAACACGTTCACGTTGGTCAACAAAAAAGACTGATGTCATTGCAGTTATAAGAGCTAAAAAACATAGAAAAATAATTATATTCATACGTGAAGACATCTTAACGGCCCCCTCTGCTACGTGCATCATCACGAAGTGATGCAGGATTTGACGACGATGTACCCGTTGCTGAATTGCTATTAATTAACGATTCGGGGTTGATTCGCGCTGATGCTTCTGATGAGCCTCCACGCATTTTATCTAATGGTAGATACAAAACATTATTGCTATCTTTAGATACATCAACCATCACTTTTTGTGTTCGACTATAAACAGATTCCATTGAGTCGAGATATAAACGTTCTTTGGTAATTGCAGGTGCTTTTTCATATTCTTCCATTACCTGTAAAAAACGACTTGTTTCACCTTCTGCTTTAGAGGTTATTTGACTTTTATAAGCTTCTGCTTCTTGTACTAGTCTAAATGCGGCACCACGGGCTCTAGGTACCACGTCATTAGCATAGGCTTCCGCTTCATTTATTTGACGTACTTCGTCCTCACGCGCTTTTACTACATCGGCAAATGCAGCTTGCACTTGCTCTGGAGGCTGGACGTCTTGCATATTTACACTAGTAATTATTAATCCGGTTTCGTGAACATCCAACATTGATTGAAGTAACACTTCTGTTCCAGCTGCAATGGCACTCCGTCCTTCTGTCAATACGAAGTCCATCTTTGAAGTACCGACTGTTTCACGTACCGCACTTTCCGTCATCTGACGTAATGTCAAATCAGGGTTTCTAACGTTAAACAAATAATTTGATGCATCCTTAATGCGATATTGCACCGCGATTTTTAAATCAACAATATTTTCATCTTGGGTCAACATTAATGATTCTGAGAGAATGGTATTACCGGCACTACCTGCAGTCGAGCGATAACCTATTTCTATATTTCGTATTTGCTCGACATCAACTACTTCAACTTTTTCAATTGGATATGGGAGATGCCAATGCGGTCCGGAAGTAGTGGTGTCACTGTGAGCACCAAAACGAAGTACCACACCTTGTTCTGCAGGTTCTACGATGTATATACCGGATGCAATCCAAACCACAAAAATTACAGCCGCAATCAAGCCTAGTCCTATCGCGCCGCCTTGACCTGTGGGTTGTTCGTTGGTGTTATTAGTCGCTGCGCCACCAAACATTGCACTTAGTTTATTTTTTAGGTTACGCAATACCTCATCAAGATCAGGGGGACCATCATTGCCACGATTATTACCCCATGGGTCTTTGTCGTCCTTACCAGGTTCGTTCCAAGCCATTTAGCGCTCCAAAATTGAGTTTAATAAATTCAAACGTGTCCATTTTACGGACATCATCTACTTTAGGGAACCGTTGATTCAGTTACTTCATCAAATTCATCGGTATGTTCAGGGAAATATTCTTGTAAGGCTTGTCGTAATAAATCGATACCTTCACCTGTTTTTGCTGAAAGCCAGACCCTTGTAATGCGTCCATTTTCATCACGGTCAAGTCTAGCTTTATGGTTTTCAAGGAGATCAATTTTATTACAGACTATCAATTGTGGCACTTGATCAGCGCCAATTTGTTGTAAAACATCATCAACATGATGCATTAAATCATCACGATCGGCAGCACCAGCTTCAACTACATGAAGCAATAAAGCTGCATCGCGAGTCTCATCTAATGTTGATCGAAATGACTCCACCAAATCATGAGGTAATTTTCTAATGAAACCGACAGTATCAGCCATAATTAGGGGCTGTATGCCATGTAACTTCATTCGTCTTAACGTTGGATCTAAGGTCGCAAACAAACGGTCATCCGCATAAACCTCCGCTGCGGTTAATCTGTTAAATAGACTCGACTTACCCATATTGGTGTATCCCACTAGAGATACTACTGCAATATCACTACGTTGACGTGAACGCCGACCTTGATCACGTTGTGATTGTACTTTTTCTAGTCTTTTTTTAAGTGACTTCACACGTTGCGCTAATAAACGGCGATCGGTTTCTAATTGTGATTCACCAGGCCCACGCATACCAATCCCACCCTTCTGACGTTCAAGATGGGTCCAGCCTCGAACAAGTCGCGTGGACATATGTTGAAGCTGGGCTAATTCAACCTGTAATTTACCTTCATGCGAGCGCGCTCGACGTGCAAAAATATCTAGAATAAGACCAGTTCGAGCAATAACACTACATTCTAATTGTTTCTCGAGGTTACGTTCTTGGCTGGGAGACAAATCATGATTAAATATGACTAAGGCAGCATCATTGGCAAGAACTTGTTGACGTATCTCCTCAACTTTTCCAGTACCAGCAAAAAATTTCGCATCTGGCCGTTGCCGTTTACCATGAACTATAGAGGCAATACGCGCTCCTGTCGATTCAACTAGTTCAATAAATTCTTGTTCAGCCTCAGCAAAATCTGAGACATTTAAATCTAGATGAACTAGAACAACGGCTTCTTTTTTAGATGCATCATCAAATGCTGCATCACTATTTGGACGATCAAACAATCAATATACTCCTTTAATCATCAGCAGTTATAGTAACGTTCCTGACTGGAACAATCGTTGATATAGCATGTTTATAGACCATTTGATTAACAGAGTTTTTTAATAAGATAACAAACTGATCAAAGGAGTCAATTTGACCCTGTAGTTTGATACCATTTATCAAAAAAATAGAAACGGGTACATTTTCACGTCGTAAGGCGTTTAAAAATGGATCTTGTAGTAATTGTGCCTTAGCCATATATCACTCCTATGTTATTTTAATTTTATAGTGAAGTTTAATTCTATGAGTTTCGATTAAATTTTCAATTCTGGGCATTGCTTACTGATATAGCTCACAACCTGTTCAAGTGGCAGAGCATCACCACTATCAAACCAAATACTATCTGATTGGGCTCTTAACCACGTTAATTGCCGTTTTGCCATTTGTCTTGTTGCTATGATTGCTTTTTCAATCATAACATCTTGAGTGTATTCGCCGGATAAATGTGACCAAGCTTGCCGGTAGCCGACTGCACGAATTGAAGGTAAATCTGGATGGCAGTCCTTACAACTAAACAATACCTTCACTTCGTCAATAAAACCATTAGTTACCATTGATTGATAACGTTGAGCAATGCGCTGATGCAACACTGCGCGATCAAATGGGCTGAGAATCAGTTTAATAGTTCGATAAGGTAGCTTACTTGAAGCAACGTTCGTGAGTTCTGTTAAGCTTTTACCTGTTTTTTCGAACACTTCCAATGCACGTTGTAATCTTTGAGAATCATTAATATGAATTCTTGCAGCTGAAACGGGATCGACAATAGTCAGTCTCTGGTGTAAATGTGCAAGACCATATTGTTCAGCCTCATATTCTAACCGAGCACGTATTGCCATATCTGCAGTAGGTAGATCAGCTAGACCATGTTCTAAAGCTTTAAAATACAACATCGTTCCACCAACAAGTAGAGGTACTTTCCCCCTATCGGTGATCTCAGCCATGAGCTTTAATGCATCCGTACGAAAAGCACCTACCGAATAACTCTCAGTTGGTTCGATAATATTGACTAAATGATGAGGGTATCGGCTTAATATATCAGGCTTAGGTTTTGCCGTACCGATATCCATTCCCCGATACACTAAAGCTGAATCGACACTAATAATTTCAACGGGAAAACGATCAGCAATTTGTAATGCTAAATCAGTTTTTCCCGCTGCCGTTGGCCCCATAATAAATAGGGCTGGCGGTAATGTTAATTGCGTCGGATCTTGGTTCAACCGTGCTTCATCGTATCGTAAAAGTCAGCATTGGTTTTAGTTGCTTTCAAGCGATCCATTAAGAATTCCATCGCATCGATAGGATCCATAGGTGCTAACAATTTACGTAAAATCCACAATTTATGCAGATCATCGCTATCGGTCAGTAATTCTTCCTTACGAGTACCTGAACGCGTTACATTGATAGCTGGATAAATACGACGATCAGCCAATTTACGTTCTAGTTGAAGTTCCATATTACCGGTACCTTTGAACTCTTCAAAGATAACTTCATCCATGCGTGATCCCGTTTCAACCAGTGCAGTAGCGATAATGGTAAGACTACCACCTTCTTCGATGTTACGAGCTGCACCAAAGAATCGTTTCGGTCTTTGTAAAGCATTAGCATCCACACCACCTGTCAGTACCTTACCTGATGATGGTGCTACAGTATTATAAGCACGCGCTAAACGTGTAATTGAATCTAATAAGATAACCACATCGTGTTTATGTTCAACTAAACGTTTAGCTTTTTCGATAACCATTTCTGCTACTTGAACATGACGAGTAGCTGGCTCATCAAAGGTACTTGAAACGACTTCACCTTTAACTGAACGCTCCATTTCCGTTACTTCTTCAGGACGTTCGTCGATCAATAAAACGATCAGTGTACTATCAGGATAATTAGCAGCTATAGATTGAGCAACCATTTGTAAAATCATGGTTTTACCCGATTTAGGTGGTGCAACAATTAATGCACGTTGACCTTTACCGATAGGAGCGGCTAAATCGATAATACGTGGAGTTAGATCTTCAGTACTGCCATTTCCACGTTCTAGGGTAAAACGCTCATTAGGAAATAAGGGTGTGAGATTCTCAAAAGGAACTTTGTTTTTTGATTGCTCTGGTTTTTCATAATTAATTTCATCGACTTTAATTAAAGCAAAGTAACGTTCGCTGTCTTTAGGCGCTCGAATTTTACCAGTTATCGTATCACCCGTTCTCAAATGAAAACGTCGGATTTGACTAGGTGAAACATAAACATCATCAGGCCCTGCGATATAAGATGCTTCAGCTGAGCGTAAGAAACCGAATCCATCTTGTAATAACTCAAGCACACCTGTCGTGATGACTTCTTCACCCTGCTTTGCATGTTCTTTAACGATTGAAAAAATCAAGTCTTGTTTACGATTTCTTGCCAAGCCTTCTAGCTTCATTGAAAGAGCAAGCTCCATAAGGTCGGCAGCAGACTGCTTTTTAAGTTCTGTCAGATTCATGTAATACCTAAAGTGGGATTTTTAATATAGAAATAGATGTATACGCGATAACGCTGTATAGATGATTTATTGGGAGGGGTTTTCGAAATTGCATGTATGCCAGCAAAAAACCTGTAGTCAGTATAGCTAAATACGTGTAGTAGTCAAGCTTTAATGCTGTAAATTTAAGTAGTTAATGATTGGGCTAATTTCAGTACTGTTTATATTAAGTTTAGAAAAAAATGTAATCTTAAAAGTCTTTATAAATATCCGCTTATTGACGAATAGTCAGTTTAACATTTGATGTCTTAGTATCTGTTTAATCACTAACAAATTATGCGTAGTGGAATAATAGCTCTTTATGTCGGGTTACGCCTAAATCCTAGCCGAAAAAAAACCCAGTACTAATTAAAGTACTGGGTTTCTTAATAAAAAGCCTGGCAGTGTCCTACTTTCACATGGGAACTCCCACACTATCATCGGCGCTAAGTCGTTTCACTTCTGAGTTCGGGATGGGATCAGGTGGGACCAACTCGCTATGGCCGCCAGGCATATCTGGCTTGTTAGCTTTCACTAACGAATTCTGGGAAGTAATATAAAGTGTCTATGAAGTGCTAGCGAACCCCTAGATACCTTGGGGTTATATGGTCAAGCCTCACGGGCAATTAGTATTGGTTAGCTTCACACATTACTGCGCTTCCACACCCAACCTATCAACGTTGTAGTCTTCAACGGCCCTTCAGGAGCTTAAAGCTCTGGGAAATCTAATCTTGAGGGGGGCTTCCCGCTTAGATGCTTTCAGCGGTTATCCCGTCCGTACGTAGCTACCGGGCAATGCTTTTGGCAAAACAACCCGAACACCAGGGGTACGTCCACTCCGGTCCTCTCGTACTAGGAGCAGCTCCTCTCAAATTTCCAACGCCCACGGCAGATAGGGACCGAACTGTCTCACGACGTTCTAAACCCAGCTCGCGTACCACTTTAAATGGCGAACAGCCATACCCTTGGGACCGGCTACAGCCCCAGGATGTGATGAGCCGACAT